>Ga0214542_1007120_pt1 | contig 19729 bp, 9 predicted proteins | sample CNSS1metaG_FD_160096 | JGI IMG/M metagenome (GOLD analysis project Ga0214542, IMG submission 160096) | Root nodule microbial communities from cowpea collected in UCLA plant growth center, Los Angeles, California, USA - CNSS1 | ecosystem: Host-associated > Plants > Roots > Nodule | place: USA...
GAAGAGGTAGATATCCAGCTAATTGCTTTGTATTTGCAAAGCTGGCATCTCCTAGCTGCTCATATAAGTGGACAAGAGCAGCAACTCCCCAACCATATGTACGACATGTGGAAAGATCTCTAAATAGGTCCAGATAATGTGTACGAACATACGTGGCGCTTTTGTTAGCAAATATGGTGCACCCTACAAGGTGCAAAAGATATGCACGTGCAGCAAACTCCCATAGCTCGTTTTCACAACAGCTGTGATACAAGTCTCTCAACCAGCTCAGTCGGACCTGTGCACCCCGACTTTGATTCAGCTCCACACATGCCATGGCCCGGTCAACACCAAGAAGTGTCGTCAAAATCTGAACAGAATCTTCATATTCCAGATTTTCAGTGGAGCAAAAGTTTCCACTGATGGAAAGATGGAGAAGTGACGATACGTCATCCAAAGTGATGGTCATCTCCCCAATGGGTAAATGAAAACTGTTAGTCTCGGGATGCCATCTCTCCACGAAACCCAATACTAACCCAAGGTCGATATATTCATACAAAATGTCGCACAAAGGCGATAATCCCGAAGCTAACACAAAAGGTGCAACAGCAGGGTGAGGACGTCCTAATTTCTTAACTTTTTTAATATGGGAGACCACTTTCACAACTCGATCCTATCAGAAGAAACAAACAACAATAAAAATACTTAACAACAACAAAAAATTAAACCTATATAAAAACTTCTTACTCACCTGGCCATCCCATATCATGCGTGCAACATGATCCTGGTACTGCGTCAATAAAGATGTATCATACGGCCCACCAGGAAATCCTCCACCATCGTTATCAATGACCTGTTCGTCCTCCCGAGGAACGTCAGGAACCTCATTCTCAACAATGTCATCCTCAACAACATTAGCCTCATGCTGACCCCTTCTACGAGCCGATGCTGTCGGTCTCTTTCGTGCAGCACCGTGTCTGGAACTTTCGGGTGCATCATTTGAACCACGTCTAGATATATTTCCTCTGGTCCTAACCATATCTGTAATTCAAAGTTTGAAACATTAGAATCCAATATAAATTTCCTGGAAAAATAACTACATGAAATAAACAACATGATTTTAAATTCCGTTACCAAATGCAATTTCTGTCTAATAATAGGAAACGTAAATTATTGATGCTCATGAAGGCAATTTCCTCTACTGGTTTGTAAATTTTACATGCTAGACTTGGAAGACATGTTTGTTGGATTTAATGCTTAAATTGGTGACGGACCAGTTTAAAGTTAATCATATAAAGTTAATCATATAGTAGTTCTTAGTACCAATCATGAATCAGCTCATTTTAATCCGAGCTACCGTGTCTTCTCTTTTTTAAACCTCTCTAACCATTCTCTCTTTTTCCATTTCACACACACATAATCTCCAAAGTCTAAGCCTTTAATTACATTCAACAAGTAACTGCTAAAACGGATTTCACGAAAAAAACACCAAAAAAAACACAAAACGGATACTAAAATCCGTTTCACCAAAATTTGAAAAAAAAAAACAAAAAACGGAATGCGTATTCCGTTTCATGCGCATCCGACACGGCATTCAAAAGCCGTTTCAATAATATTGAAAAAAAAATTAAATGAAACGGAATGTGTATTCCGTTTCATACACTCCCCACAACGGCTTTCAAAAGCCGTTTCAGTTAAATTTAAAAAAAAAAAACCCAAACGGAATGTGTATTCCGTTTCTCACTTCCCACACGGCTTACAAAAGCCGTTTCAGAAAAATTTGAAAAAAAAAAAAGGCGAAACGGAATGTGTATTCCGTTTCTCACTTCCCACACGGCTTACAAAAGCCGTTTCAAAAAAATTTGAAAAAAAAAAAAGGCGAAACGGAATGTGTATTCCGTTTCTCACTCCCACACGGCTTACAAAAGCCGTTTCAGAAAAAAATTGAAAAAAAAGTCGAAACGGAATGTGTATTCCGTTTCGAAGTTCACACACGGCTTACAAAAGCCGTTTCAGAAAAAAATTGAAAAAAAAAAAAGCAGAAACGGAATGTGTATTCCGTTTCTGATTTCCCACACGGCTTACAAATGCCGTTTCACAAACAATTCAAATAAAAAAAACAAACCAGTATGTTCCCTTTCACCATTGTTGAAGTGCACTCCTAAAACTAAATGAAGATGCAAAAATCAATTAAAATAAACAGACAACATTGCTCAAATTAATTATAAATTTCAAAACATTACTTGGAGAAGATGCGGGTGCGTCTGTGGTGTTGCAGAAGACGAGAAAAGGGAGGCAGCAGAGATGGATGAAGACTGTGTTGTGCACGGTGGAGAGAAGAACTGTGTGGTGGAGGTGGAGGATGTGTGCGACCAACGTAGGAGAACACCAAATGGGAGAAAACGAACAGTGTGTGGAGGGTGGGAGAAGAGGACGAACAGTGTGTGGAGGCTTGCGGGAGCAGAGGACAAAAGGGAGGAGTTAGGTCAAAGATTCCTGATCATGGGTGTGGGAATCAGATTCTCTTTTTATTGGAGTTTGTTTTGGGGGTGCAGTGGTGTAGGGGTATGGGGTTTTTTAGGGGTTGCAGCGTCAGGGGGTATGGGGGTGCAGGGGTATGGGGTAAAAAACACACAGTAACAGTTATATTTAACCATGGGCAGTTATGGAAATTAAATTGATTTTGGGGGTACAGACGAGATTCTTGGAGGTGCAGGGAGAAGCCCCCTAAATGAAACTCAATCCAATATAATTATGTTGAATTGGGTTGGATTGAGTCATCGAATAGTTAAGGAACACCACATATAAATATTAATAAAAACATTATTAAAATTTGTATTACTTAGTTTTTTATTATTATTATTATTATTATGCAAGGTTAAAGTAGTAGTTTTCATATTTAATAGTAATTGAAATAATTTATTAATTTGTTTTATACAACAAAATATTGAAAAATTAAATAATTTAAAATAAAAATAATTAAAATTTAATATATTTTAATTTTCTGAATTTACACATTTATAAATATATGTCTTCACATATTAACAATTTTTACCAATATGAAAATAACATTTTTATTGGTTGGGATTTAAACAATAACTTTGGGAGTGAAAATAACCCATATGTTACAAAAGTACATTTACTATGTATTTCTTTTAGATCATTTGAATCATAATTTTTCTCTTCTATCTCACTTTAGATTTTTTAAGCTAGTCACAAAAGGTATTTTTGTTGTATCTAGGTTGAGTTGTTCCGAAGGTAATATTCAAAATAAAATTTCTTTTAAGAAAATTTTTTAATTTGATCGAGAGAAGTAGGTTAATGGTCTCACAAAATTAAAAGTTTACCATAAATATTGACAGGTATACCTTAGATAAAAGAATGGAGTAATGATATTTTTACAGAAAAGTTACAGATAATAGCTCTTCTATTACCTTCTGTATCCATTTGCATATTATATACAAATTTATAAAAAATCTATATAGAAAACTTATTTTTTATGACTATTTTATACTCGTAATGTGTTGTTAAATAAATGTAATGCGTGTATCATTAATAGAAAGAAATGTGACCTCATGGTCCAACTTCAAAAGTAAGGATAGTGTTGTTAGACTTTGTTAATCACAGAAGCGTGTGAAAGTCTGGTTGATATTCATTTTTTGTTTGAATAAATCTAAGTAAAGGCCATTTAAAAACCGTCAATGTAGCGAACCTATCCTTTTCCAATTACAAAATCATTGCATTGGCCTACCATGATTTTTTATTTGACCTAACCTAACTTTAGAACGAACCATGGAAGTTGATGTTATTCATTGAAAGAGGGAACATTTATTCTGGTATAGATAATTCACTCCTCTTGATTTAAACCACACACACAAATGATAAGAAAGAAGATTCATGGTTATTCGTATATGTCACAATGGCAGCACAGCACATATATATATATATTGTATCAACACAACTGAATCAATCTCAGCCTCCTTTTTTCATCTCGGATAAGTACATACATAGATACATAGATATAGTGTTTCCATTATGATGATGCAGAAGAGCCTAATAGGAGAGAAAATAAGATGAAATAGAGTGGAATGGTGGAAAGCATGAAGAAGAAAATGATTGTATAAATGGTTCCTAAGCTTTTGCAGCTACTGCAGTCTCAGCCCTGGTGGCTACTATCTGTTCATATAAATCTCTTATCTTCAAACCAACGATGGTTTGGAAGAGACCTGTGCCATTGTTGCTGCCGGGGAAATCAGCATGCTTCAACATCTGTTGAGTAACCTCTCCATAGAACTTCGTAGAGAGGTTGCTCAGGTGACTCTCAACGTATATTAGTTCATCTAATCTGTCAAATTGTCCATCCATTTCTACAACTGACACCTGTTGCACACAAATACAAACAAAAATATAAGTTCATACCTAAGCATGCATGCATGCAAGCAACAACATCTCAGATTGTGTGTAAAAAGCCTGTGAATTGAACCAGCTCATTAGATTTTCAATACTACTTTTCAAACATTCTATAACTTTTTTTAATATTCCATTATGCAGTAGACTTTGTTCAAATAGTAAGTGTTCTGGTACATCCAATAGTTACACATTACTTAAGAGTCGAGGTCAAAGAAAGCTTAAATACGTTTTTTCGCTTCAATCTTCTGATAAGTCTTTTAATGAGAAAACAGTGATGAATTTCAAACTCCAAAACAGACAATACCTCATATGCGATGATTCATTCTATAGATGCATTAAAGTCATTGTACAGTTCTTTAGATATTTTTAAACAGCTTTTTGATTGAAATTGAAGCTTTGTTCATATAAAATTTCATTTTCAATTAGAAAACAACTGTAAAAGTTCCAAAAGAAAAGTTGTGTCAAGCATATATGGAGAGTAGTTTGTACCTCATTTCCGTAGTAAGTGTCTGGTCCATAGGAGAATTTGATGCCAGGGTAGGAGCATGTAAGCTTCCTTCCACATGGAATCCATGAAATGGTAGAGCCCTCATCGAACAAGTAAACTGGACTGAAGAAATTAACTCCCTCTTTCTGTATCAATCTCACTCTTAAAATCTTACCCTCATTGTCATCTGGAATCAGTTGAGTTGGCAACACTTCTATCACAGCATCTGCATATTGCTTTTGTGGATCTGTGAAAAACAAGTGCAGAGGTTAACTTATACATCAATAACTACCATTGACACAATAATAGAAGTTCTAGTTCAAAAACAGTGTTATGATTGTTTGTGATGAGTTGGAAATCTTAATTTATTATTACCAATGTATGCTTCAAAATCAGGCTTTCTTGCTTCAATGCTAGCCTTGATGCTTTCAAGACTGTGTCCACGCTCTGCCATGTCTCTCTGAAATATTTGAAAAATATTAATGGTTAGTTCACAGCAATGGAAAGAATGTAAGAAAGCTATTGAATTATTATATCTTTAAAAATTACCTGAATTTTCCAAGCGAATTTCACCTCATTGCTAATGTCTAGGTAGATGCTAAAGTCCAAGAGGTCTCTGACGCGGGAATCAAACCTGCATGCAAGGAGGAGTTTCTATATCATACTCACAATCAAATAAACTGATAAGATGCTAGACAATATTACTACTGGTTTATTCAACAACTACTCGAGAAAAAAGTATTATAATGAAATATAAGACTAGGGAGAGAAACATAGAGAAAGGGAGAGAAAAACTTTATTAAGATGATTAAGAAACTTAGCCATATTAGCGGAAAGAGTCATCGTAATGGTCATGTATTCAGTGTAGACATGAAAGGTTGGATTAATCGTTATTTTATTTCCCTTTAATGTAAACTTCAAATATATAATTATGGTGTTTTTTTCACACTCTTTGAGTGTGAAACGGGTAAAAAGATGAGAGATAAAAAAAAAGGTGAAAAATGAAAAATTCCATGTCTTGAAGAAAGAGAACAGAAACGATATAAAAGTAGTCAAAATCCTTCTAATATTTTATCTAGTTCAGAACTATGAAAGTATCGAAGTCAAAGAAGATTAGAGTAACAGTGAATAGTACGAGAAAAAGATTAACAGTGAGTAGTATCAAAAAAGAGCAACAGTGGATCCATGTTGGCCCCACCATATATCGCGAAGGTTAGAAAGTCACTACCAAATTCCTCAGCCATACAATCAAAGAAAAATAGATAAGGTATATCAGCTTAACAACTCGTGTCACATTTCATTCCACACTTCACAACCCCTTTGAATCAGAACAGAAAAAGTTAGAGAATTTCAACATCCCCAACTCAACCCAGTTTCTGAAGATTCACCATGCAACACAATCAACCATTAATCAAGTTTCAATTCATACAAAAGAAACATCATGAGTATATGAACTTACATTGGGTGCAAACCTTCAATGACTAAGATTTTGGGAGGTTTAATGAGCTCAGGGGGGTCCAAGAGACCAGTGACATGGTTGTAGATTGGTTTTTGAACAGCAATTCCATCTTTGATTGCTTTAACTTGTTCATACATGAGATCAAAATCATTGGCTCTTGGGTCAAGAGCAGTGACACCCTTCTCCTTTCTGCCAGTTCTATCCAAAGAGTGGTAATCATCCAAGCATATAACAGTGGTGGTGTCACTGATGAGAGTGTTGGAATCAGGGTTGCCACCCTTTGGAGGTTCTGCAGCTCCTCCAAACACACTGGTGAGCCTCCTCATGAAGGTACTTTTTCCACAACCTGAATCAGCAGCAAGACCAATCACCACTGTCTGTTGGTCACTGGCTGCACATGTTATCACATAGCTTCTGCCACTGTTGCTGCCCCTCTTGCTGTTCCTCCTGCTTGTGGTGTAGAACACTACCTGCTTTTGGTGAAAACTCAGCTGTGTTTTTGATGGGGTTGAGATGGAGCAGTTTGTGCTCAGAGATTGTGTTGAGTACACAGTGCAAGCTTTCAGTTTCTTTTTTTTTTTTTTTTTTTTGCTCTCTTTCCCCCTGTAGAGAATTTTCAGAGAAGAGATGTTGAAGTGGAGGGTTATTAAGGAAGTTACATTCCAAGAACAAGTTTGGAACACATATAAAATATGAGGTGGAACTAAAACCAAAACAAAAGGCAGTTAAGCAGAAAAAGAAAAAAAAGGGTATTTTCCTGTTTGAGTTTCTGTGACTACCCCTTGTTTTGGACAACCTTTGAATGATACAAGAGGTAGTGCCTTATCAAAATCAATCTGCAACAAAAGGGTATAGTTGTCTTTGTGTATTTTCCCATAAGAAAATAATAAACTGTGACTAAAGCTACACCAGATATTTTTTTTGCATTATTTGAGTTATTAGAAAAAGGAGAATTTGATCAGATTATGACAGACATGAATGAAGAAATTAACAAACATGGAAGGCTTGTTTAGCTGAGTGGCTGGTGCAGCTTGGATATTTGATATGACACGTGGCATGAGTTTAGTGGGTGTTTGAGGATGAGGGATTAGGGGTGTAGAGTGAAGTAGATTTCAAGAGGAGAGTATGCCATCCAATTCTATCTTTGTCTCTTGGTCTCTACTAGTCCTTGTTGTGTGTGTGTGTGCAAATAAATGTCTCTTTTTTTTCTTTCCTTTCTTATTTTTGATCAAGTATGTGTGAAGTGTGAACCCTTGCTATAAAAACAAGGAGGAGGACTATGATTGATCAAGGACCACATTTTTTTCTTCCACAATCTCACTAAAAGATGTGGTTAGGTGGTGGTAACAAAAGTATATGATATAATGCCTCAAACCAGAAAACGTGAAGTTTAATCTGATATAGCCATTTTAAGAACCACATGGTGAAATCAATATGCTGCTAAAAGTGATGGAATCATTTATCAGTAATATGTGTGATGTGTGTTTCTCAGGGTTCTGCTACCTCATTGTGTTGTGTGTATCATATGGGTAACTTAGAAACCGAAGAAAACATTACTACCAAATCACTTGTTAAAGGCTTAATTAAGTTTTAAATATCTTATAAATTTGAATATTTTTAATTGACATATGTTAACTTTTTTTTGCTTTATTAAATATTTAAAATGTTTTTCGTTTTTATATGTTTGAAATCCAATTATAAATTAAAACTTCTACATTCAATAAAAAAAATGAAAAGATTAAGCAAGATTTAAAAAAAAAAGTTCATAAGTAATGTTTTGAAGAGATCTCATAATCCCTTATGGTAAATCTACTCTTCTTGATACTACAATTTAATTCAAGTTAGAATACTAAATAGTCTAGAATCATAATTATCCACGTAAAAGTCAATCTAGGAGGAGTTTTGAGAATATACACCCGATCTTTAACATCAATCTTCATTGTTAGCATTGAAAAATGAAAACGAATTGTATTTTAAAAAATGAAAACATTAATTAAAAAAACACTCATTGGTAGAATAATACCAAATCCGTTGAGAACTTGTTTATTCACAATAATATTATTGTAACAATTCTTGAGAGAAGCTTCAAATTTTCTTGATTTAATAAACAGACACTTTAAAGTCAAAAGACAAACGTGGATCTTGGCATCAAATGGTATTAGCGTCTGTTTGGCTGATGATGTTCGATGACAGTTAGAAACATTGCGTGCGTATGTTCCACCGTTATTAAAGAAACTCTCAGCAAAAGCTTTACGAAGTTGTTCAACCAGTTAGTCTATATATGCTGGTCATTTTTCAACCAAGCTAATATATATATATATATATATATACACATTTCTTTGACTTTGAAAACTTAAAGAAGGGGTCTTCGACATTTGCACACGGACGCTGAGAGTTGCATGCTTTGGCCCATTGACGACATTCCAGTGGAAGTCAATTTGGTTTACTCAAGATCAACATATTATATATTTATAAACATTTTGCCGACTCTTTTGTCGTTGTACTGCCATCAATTTAAAATGTAAAGGTTAGTGCGCATTTTTTACTTTTGAATTGTTTAAAACGCAAGGTTTAGCATGATTCGAAGTTCTGAAGTACGTCACAGATTTAAAAACATTTTGGGTTGATCTACGTACACTAAACCATTGGCGTTTACTACCAAAGGAAAATGGTTTGAGCATGTTGCCTTATCTCCCATTTGCGAATGTGGAAACTATTATAAATTTGGCATACCAGAAATGTATACTATGCAAAGTTTGGTACGAGAAGTAGCATTCAAGTAGCATTACTACAAATACTTGGGCTTTCCCGCGGAGAATTTTCTTGAATATCTAAATAAGTATTTATTAAATCGACAACATGATAGTTCTTTCTGACATTTGAACTGGGGTTATCTCATGCACTAAGGTCTTTACTTAGGTGGGGAAACGCAAACTCCCAGCAGAGATTCAAGGTGATAACAACAGCGTAGTTTGAAGGGAAACGAAAATGTCTTTTTAACGAAATTTGAGTCCACCATTTCTGTTTTAATTTTGAAGTATCGAAATGTCGAGTTAATGTAAATGTTTGATATGTTTTGTTTTCCTTTTCGGTAAATATTAATATGCACGTCAATGTCTGCGTTTCTATTAGTATTAATAAACGTGTAAATGAAAAAAATAAAGACAATTTATCTTCTTCCTCGACAAATAATTGTAATTAAAAGAAAAAAAATGTTATTGGCAAATAATCTTCCGATACGAAGCCATGGAGACCATAAAAACCAAATAGTGTTTATCGTGAGGTAAGAATGTAACTTTCGTAGACACAGTAACGCTTACCCACGAGCCACAGAAAACCAGATCTCATTTGCTGGTGCGGCTGGTGGCGTCCAGCTTTCTTGCTTATTCAATTCTTTTTATCGGCACAGTTTTATTTTACCTTTTTTATGGTTTGCATAAAAATCTGAATTTGACATCAACATAATACTCTAAACTGAATATTGAGGAGAAGAAACATAAACAAAATTCTAAACTGAATTTGATCATGATAATACTCCCGTACTAAAATGGGAAAAACCGAAACAATACGTATTAACAAACATTTTTCGAACAACACGGATAAATATAAAGTGCTGCAGGTAAGTGGATGCTCAACTCATCCCCACCAAGAAAATGTAACTAATTAAATTATCGAATATGTGTGCGATAACCGTGAAACAGGTTATAGCTAGCAAGGTGTGACAAACATGCTGATAAGGATCCAACTCTTTGGTATGTGTCATTTGCCATTGAAAAATAAGTGTTACCCCAAACGCACGATTAGTCGTACGAAAGTAAAAACAGATTTAATCACGGACAATAATACGAGTGATTTTACCCTTTTACTGGAGAGCTATCTTTTTTAAGGCGCATCAAAACTGCAATACAACTACAATAATACTTCACAGAAAATACACTACATATCTGCCTATCGAAGGCAGATTCTCTTTTTAGCGGAGGAAAATACATTACACAGTATAGTACAAGCTAAACCCAGGTACAGTGACTACAAAGAACACAACCAATATTACACACGAAGATATTGTATGACAAAATTAAGAGGATAGACAAAAAGAATATGCTAAGAAGCCACACTGGGAAGTGACAACACTATCAAAGCCGTCGGATCAAAATCCTGAGAACAGTCTCACTTATGCCCTCGGAAATACATGTATATTTTCTGCAGACACAATCGAAAAGGAAACAACCATGTTAAACACGTATTCTATAATACTTCGTGGGCAAGTCAATGAAGCTGAAGTAAAAATATGCATAAAAAAAGCTATGACTGTCTTTGGCTAATTGTTGGTGTAGTCCCTAGTTAGTTATAGCCAGAGATCGCAGTTAAAAGAAATAAAAATTGTATCTTCTAATCATCCCATCCCCCAATGTTTCAAAACCAGACTAGACCATTTTGAACTATATGCACAAAACAGAGGTTAACCTTTTCATTTTCCAGTTTGGTTTAAGCATATCCCCAAATCTCGTTCTTTTGCCCCCATTAGGATTACTTAAATTCTTCTATTAGAACACTATGATAATCAAACTGTAAACTTATACTCCTTCAATCCATCTCTTTTATAAATCTTGTAAAACATAGTTAAATCGAGTTTCAGATGGTTCACAAATAATTTAGTTAAGGCATTTTCTTTTTTTACTGCTTATTAACTTTAAAAATCTAAAAGTAATTTGGGAAGAAAGACAAAGGAAAAAAAGAAAATGAGTTCATCTTAGGACATGGAGATCAAAGTTTTGAACCAGTCAATATAACTAAAATCAAAACTAATGCTGAAAAAGGCCACACCCCCCAAGAAAACTGAACAAGGTCATTCCAGTCATATATAATCTATTTAACAATAACAAAACTAAAGGCCCACACCACTTTTTATAAATTAATGAAATTATTTAAACAAATTTTATGAGTGATTAAATTATTTTTTATTCAGTCAAGAGTATTTAAGATTTTTATAACACGTACAGTTAAATTATTGTTGATTTTTATATCTGCATGTAATATAACATTTTAAGTATATCTATATTTTATTGTTGAATAAATAACTTTTAGTTATAATAGGTAAATTCAATTGATATAATTAATATCTTTCAAAATGTTTAACAAAAATTAATAAACAAATAATTTATATGATATACTTTTACTAAAAAAACAATTATAAAGTGTTTCTTCACTAACAAAAATAAAAAATTTAAATTGCATAGTACAAAACATAGATACGTCATTAATAATTTTCATTCATTTTTACATAGTAAGAGGTTTGAGTTTTATAGGAAAATATAATTGTTGTTTACATACACGGAGATAAAAAGTTCAACATAATATTTCTCTCTATTTGATGGAGTATCTATAGATTTCTTGATATTGAAAGTAAGTTATATCTAAAGTTATAGTTCACTTCCACTTCAACCAGTCACTTTTTGACAGATAATATACAATAATGAAGATAAAAAGATTTTATTATAAATATTTTTAAAAGATGATTTTATATTCAAACACATATTTCATTTTAAAAATTAATATCTATATTTTGAGGAGAAAATAGCTATACATGTTTAATCAAATTAAGTGAACATCATTTCCTTAAGTAATTTATTTAAGAATATTTAGGCATTTGTTTGCCAATAAACATGGAAAACACAATATCATCTTCAATTAATATTTGAGATTTCTTTTTCCTTTAAAAAGCAATTTGAGATTTTCATAACTACATGGAATTAAACTTTTATTTATTTCTATGACAGCATAAAATACTTTATAAAATAATATATACATCATTTATTTTTAAAACTATAAGAGACATATTTCTCTTTGTATTATAATTTTAGGAAGGACTTTTGCTTTTGAACTTACATGAGTAAATCGTTAATTAGAAATGATTTATATTAGAAAATAATATTAAATTATTTCTTCATTAGTGTAAAATAAAGCAAGTACAAGTGTATCACCAATATTCTTCAATACTTGATATCTCCCACAAATATAACTGACATTAATTCTTAAGTTACGGACCATCAAAAGTCAGCAACTCGCTATTGATAAAGTATTATATACAATTTACAATAAATAATACATAAAAAAATCATGTAGTTGCTACCATAAATCGTGTGTTTTTCCTGATGTCAGTCCTTTATTAGTAAAACAGCATTTTATTATTCTCATTCTTAATATTGTTGGACCTCAACTTTCTTTAATACATTGAGAAAATTCAAGTTTTGATGAAAAGATTAGATTAGATGAGTATACAACAGTGATATTGAAAGTGATTTCACCCATTATAATATAAAGGTATATATTTTTAATCATATTATATTAAATTTAAAATGGCCAGGCACTAGTTCATCATTTAAAGTAACCCCCCGCGAGTCTGTTGTTTATATGCGACAACGCCATATAAACCACAATGAAATAAAAAATTTAAAAGAAAAAAAAGAAGTTCTAAGGTTATTTCGTGGGAATAGAAAAAAGAGAATTCAAATCAATGGAGATGTCCCTTACCTGGAGTACCCATAAGCTTAGAAGAGCCTCCAAGCAAAACATCCCGAATCCAATCAAATAGAAAATCTGCAACAATACAAAAGATTCGTACCATCAAACAAGTAAGCACAGGGAAAAAGTATAAGAAAATTGATTTTACCTACATTATAGACCACAAATTCAAAATAACAAAGGGATAGGATTTTTTCATTTTTCCGGCTACTTTAACATTTGATAAATGAAATCAAATGTTTTTTTTCCACCCGTCCTTTGATAATTCACGGCACCTAAACTGTTGTGTGAAAACATAACACAACAGCAAGCGCAGACTTTACCTAGCCTTACTGAAAGCTGAGCAGCACTCAATCTATTTCAGTAAATGTCCAATTCCCGCAAATTTTATATCCTGATCCTTATGACAATCATTCTCTATTCTCAGACAAAGTCAATCAAACCATCATTACTTCAACATTCTCCAACTCCCCATGAAACTTAGTGCAAATAAATTGCACACGACATCATAATTCTGAGGGAAGAAGACGTATTCAACCATCATGCAAATATTATTTGAAACAAAACACTTAACCATATCAATTGCAACCTTAGAAAATAAAATGCTCATGGCTCATTAATATTAAATTATGATATTATAAAACATAGCTAACAATTTCACCCATCACAAAAATAGTTATGTGTACATGGAATACAACTTACCCCAACCAATACATGGTCTGAGAAGACATCAATTGCAGCAAGGATGCCCCTGAAATGTAAAATGAATTAATTGAAATGTACCTAAAACGAAATATACTCGTGTATACATTTACTAATACAAACGACTAAGGAAAAGGGTGACAGAAAAAAACTTGTTGATAAATTTATGAAGGGTTTGATCATTCTTAGAATCCAGCAGTGTTTTCTTCCCCATCTCAATTTGAATGATATGACAAAATACCAATAAACATATAAAAACACTATGATGTTCATTGCTTGCATATGCCTACATAATGGAAAAAACTGGCCCAAACAAACCTCCAGAAAACTTACAATTTCCTATCATTCCCTTACACTCATGTGTTTTAAGGGCATTTTTTCAAACAAGCTGAAAAAGAACCTTTGGTTACAAAACATCCAATTTTAGCAAAACTTCCTCCATCATACAAAGAAAAAGCCTATCACTAGTACAAACCAGTACAGTCTTGGAACGCAAGCTTTTAAAATTTCCATCCTTGGGGTGACTTAGCTTTTAAACCATTTTATTATCAGCACTTGCTTTTAAACCATACTTTATTCAAAAAGTACACACCCAATAGCAACCAGATAAAAGAAAAAGAAAAAAAAAAAAAAAAAATTCACAAAATTTAAGTGAACTGTGTAATACAATTTGTAGGACTTACGTCAATGATTTCCCATGAAAAACAACTGGAGGGGCGATTGCAGCAAATATGCAAAATGCAATATGAAGCTGCATCAAGCCAAAATAATAAAAGAATTAATGACACTATCTCGGTAGTATGAAGCAAGTATAATGTAATATAGATTAACATACCAAGTAGAACATGAAAAACCAACCAAACTTCAGTGCACTATCCGTCCTGCATATTAGAGACAATCATGAGCTCGAACCATTTGCACAACCAACTGCCTATTCTAATCAGATTATTTAAGAAAAATAAGCACTGTGTTAATACCAGCTTCCAGAGAGAGATTGTAAAAATTAATAATCAATTATATCCAGGAAAATAGATTTTTCACAAAAAAAATGCACTAAATTATGAAGTCTCTCTTGCCTGTAACAAACAAAGAGACCCTGTACTACACCTAAATCGTTTTGTGCTTAGGTGGTGCTGATATGCTTGTCAAGGTAAGGACTAGGAAAGAACAACACAGCTTACCTCATTGCACGATAGAGAGGCCTGTACCAAAGAACATATGAAAGGGGAACACCCATTAGGGCATATATCACCGCAAGGAAAAAAATTTTAACACCTGTACATTGTCAGCTTCGCATTAAGGTCCAACTCACATCAATAAACTAGATAGTTGTAAATATACCAAGTTTAGAAGAATGAGCTTACCACCGCCTCTGATCCAACAGACAATTACAGCAACTACATTAAAAACAAGGCAGAGAACAATTCCTGCCAAGATACCACATAATAAGTGGAAGAAAAATAATCAGATACATATAAGTTTATAAAGGAGCCTAGGACGTGGGAAAAAAATAAGGAAACCTACAGGGGACGTTTGTGTTTACAACTTACAAGTGTGTCTATGAAGTTAAAAGTGTCTATAAACAAGGAATGCATTTTAAAAAATTATTAGTGAGGCTCTTGATGATTGCAACATAAAACACTCCTAGCACCTCTTTCTACTAATATGTTTGGACTGATGGAAAGTAATAGAATGCAGAGGAATAAAATTTAAAATGATGGAGTTCACGACATCCAATAGCTATTTTTCTTCCCTCTAATTTGGGGAATGTGTAATTTATTTTTCTTAACCATCCCAGTTATTTCCCACATTATGCAACGCAAATTTTCCTCCAATCGTTAATAAAATATCCAATTCACAGTAAAGTATTTTTCAATGTAGTCAAAATCATGATTCAGATTGAAGAACTACATGATTACACAATTTCATATCACTCTGATTCATGGTTACACGAAGAATTCAAAATTTGCAGATGGCTTCAATCTACACATAAAATTGCACATATGTACGAATGGACAGCCTTTTACAAGTTAGGTTTCACATGTCAGATTCTCGACTTATTAGAGAAAAAACAGATTGTGTTCCGGAATTTTTCATTCTATACAATCCTTCATTAGATAATCTAAGTATAGCCCCAAGTTATGATTACGAGAAAAACACTTCTATTTGGCAGAACTACCAGAAGCACTAAATACTAAATAAAAAAGAAGACACATAATAATAAGTTATACTACCCAGTAACCAGCATGTAATCCACGAACCTTGTAATGAATAAATAGAAAATATGTTAGCCATCATACCTAACCAACTTGCAAAGGCCAAATATTGCAGCCTCTGAGCATGAACTGGTATCTCATTTGCAATATCATGGTGAATGATTGGGAAAAGTGGAGGCCAATTCTTATCATCAACAGGAACACCAGCTGATAAGCATATTTATTTTTCAAACAAGAAAAATATGTTATTAACTCAGCATAAATATAGACACAATTGAAGGGCCAACATGGTGAGGTTTTGTCATTCACCTCTAGAAACAGCCTCTTCTCTTTTTTTTATTTCCTACAGATGCATTTTCAAAGGGTCATAAAATCAACAAAAAAGTATAGGATAAAATTAACAGTGGCAAGAGCAAGACTTGTACAATCAATCAGCTAAGGGAATATAGGTATATCACTGTTGATGACATCAACAAAAATAATGCTTAATTGTAAATAAAATCTACCTTCTCTCTCCGTTTTAAATCTGCTTCCCAAGCTGCTAGCTCTTGACCTTTTTTCTTCGAGTCCTATAAAATATCATGGAGAATAAAATCAGCCCATCCAAAAATAATCTTACAGTCTTAAGAGAAAGTCTCTGAATTAGCAATGACATTACATTTGTAGTATCCAAAGGAATATCAACTGTAGCATCATGTCTTTGACCATAGCCCAGTGGTTCAGATGCTACTGGTGGACTACGTGCACGATTCTGTAAGAACCAATAGCATGAAAAAAAAACACACACACACCGTGAATTAAATCAAACAATAAACATTAAATATGAAGCCTTCAAAACTAGAAAATTGCACAAGAGATGACAGTTATAATGTCAACGTTATTTCACAAATGTGTTCCAAAATGAGAATTTAAAGTTAGTTCGTCAGAATTTACAAGGTCTTCAACTAACTAAATATCTCTTGTAAACACACATGCTGCTAAATTAACTCAGAACTCATGCCAAAACCAACCCCTCGGTTATGTTCTGTTGTAAATGATAAACATCGCATTTAGGCAATGTAGCAAGTGAGAGCAAACTAGCACATAGCACCCTGCTAACTAAATGAAATGCATAGCCACCAAACCTATCACACAACCACACTTTAGAGCAACTTCTAACATACAAATTCACAATGGAGATGTCATTAAACTTTTATTCTTTTCATATAACTGGAATTTGAATAGTACATCTACAATCCCACGACATATTTTGCTTCTATAATACATTGGTCCGAGGGACTTAACGGTTCACAAAAAAGACGCTTAATACAGCAGAAAAAGCATGTACAAATTCTAACAAACTACAATTCTTCATTTGCCTTCAGCAAACCCAACCCAACACTTCATCTAGGCTATGCTTGTCCTAATAGACTAGCATGCGGAGTAACTTGAGCTACTCAGTTGTGCGCAAAACTGAGCAAACAAAAGACAACTATGCAGCATCAATCATTTCAAACCAAAAATCCACTTATTGGCTAATTCCAATTAACTCACTCACCCTTTGCAATTACGGATGTTCCCGACATTGAACAACAACAAAGAATAAAAACACCGTACTGCAGCTAACAGCTAAGCATCGAATAACCATTTCATTCAGCGCACATTTTCCAATTCGCGGATTCACTCAATTGAGCACGTCGGAAAAAACCGTAACCGAACCACAAACCTATAACAATTCCAGATCCAAGTCCTCCACAAAATCTACACTAAGTCCCGCACCGATTTCTCGTGTCGGTGCGATTCAGGACACACACTACGATTCAGAACGCACTCCTTCTCAAATAATCGCGTCCGCAGCAAAACAACAACAACAAAAATTCGAAACGAAGACATAGCGTCGCAAATCAACGACAGATCCAGATCAAACAACAAGTCACCTAAGCAGTTCTATATTTATACTAATACCGTTAAACAGAAATTCAGAGCGAAAACACTGTTGGATCCGATTGAGGAAATCTTGTAAACAACTAAATATAGACATGGAAAGAGAGTGAGTGGATTAGATTACCGAGAAAGGATTCACTTCTTCCTCATCAAACGGATTGGGGTCGTGGTTGCGATTCATGGCGAGAAGTTAGTTAGATCCGTGAGAATGTGCGAAGAAGATACGTTGAGATGATAACGGGTGCGTAAGGTAGTGAGACAGTGGTAGTGCGTGCGGTGAGAGACCGCACTTCTCACGCCTTTTTCTAGCTACCTGGCTTGTTTGAAACGCGGGATATAGTTTTGGAATAGGGAGAAAAAAGCAACTGAACTTGAATTTATAGACTTTGCCCCTTCATTGCTTCATATTTACGATTCGTGCCATTGCGTCGGTATGCAGCTGCTTTCAGTGAGGTGTGTGAAGTGTGAAGCTTAGCAGAGTTCACGTGATTCTCGCGTGCAGGTGTACGATGTGGAGAATGTTGGTTGGCCAGTTCAGCTATGGAGTATGGTAACAGGTGGAGGCTACGTCAGTGGATCAGTGCTCGTGCAAGCGGTGACTTCGTTCGTTTCGTACCAACTTTATCACTTCCTTTCATAAATTTTTCAAAATTTGGTCCCAACCGACTCCGTTTGGGACAGGTAATTCGCATCTCGGCACAAGTCATAAGTTCATTACCAAATTTGTCTCCATTAAAAAGAACAAAAAAAACGATTAACAAATTTGAAATTTGAACCACCAAAGTATATTTAAAATTTGAAATTTACATCATGTTCTTCTGTTTTGAGAAATAAAGCAGCTTTGCATACATCATTACGAACAACTTTTTGTTCCGCACCATATTAAATAGGATTGCATGATATCATAATGGATCAACAAAAATAACATATGTATCTCTTTGTTCATCACTTCACTAATATTATGTTATTGATTTTGAATATTATATTTACGTGTATTTTTTTCCCAAATTAATATTTTATTATATTTATTTTATTGATTCTAAATATTATAGATAGGTATTTTATTTTATTTTATTGTATCTGAATGTAATATATGTGGCTATCTATATTATTTTAACTAGCATAAACACAAGGATGCGTGATAGCGCCTGTGTATATGCATTCTTTAAATATGCGTGTTATTATATTAATAGATGATAATATTGTAATGTTATTAAGTTAATATATAAATTAAAATTATATTTATTAAAAATGAACTGAAATATATGATAACAGATGAAATAATAACTATTAATAAATAAAGACGAAGAGAAGAAGCAGAGACACCCGATTTTATAAAAATTTTATAAAAGTAACGGTCAATTTTTAAAAATTTAATAAATTATTATATTTAAAGGATAAAATGGGTATTTTGAAATGTGGACACAAAAAGAGAAATTTCCTTATATATTGTTATAGATTACCAAATTTCTGTATAAATATTCTCTCGATGACTCAAAAAATAATAAATAAACATTTTTAGGTGTTTTTACATTTTTTTTTAATTTAATTTTAATATTATTCTATTTACTCTAATTATTATAAATATATAGTTTATCTTGTTGATCAGATTAATATTTTTATCATTTCTTTTGAATCTGAATACTAATAGATTTTTCGCAATCTTTTTTATCTTACTTACCCGTTCAATATCTTACTCGGTAAATATAATTTTTTCATATTTTTATTTTATTTACCGATTTAGTGTTTTATTAATATATTTTATTGAGTCTGAATATAATAGATCTATATTTATCCTATTATCCAAGTTAATTTTGTTAACCATGTGTAACGTCCCATTTAATTTATAAACGCAAGTAAAGGAAACGTCACACATAAGATAGCATAACAACGCAGTCCTGGGATTTCCAACATCGCCCCTACAAAACTAGGCACACCACGATGCCAAGAAGTAACATAGCTGAATACGAATACAATTTAGAGTGTAGCGTAGAAATACAGAAAGAGATACATGGGCCATAGCCCTAAATA
>Ga0214542_1007122_pt1 | contig 19728 bp, 13 predicted proteins | sample CNSS1metaG_FD_160096 | JGI IMG/M metagenome (GOLD analysis project Ga0214542, IMG submission 160096) | Root nodule microbial communities from cowpea collected in UCLA plant growth center, Los Angeles, California, USA - CNSS1 | ecosystem: Host-associated > Plants > Roots > Nodule | place: USA...
TAAAGAATAGAAATATGTACTTTTGGTTACATCAAACTTACAGATCTGGAACTTTTTAATGACATGGCATGTGAAAATGTCATTAACATAAACTCAGTGAGTAACATGCATTAAGCATTGCGACACATAACACATTGAAATGCCTTCGCAAAAGATTTTCATATTTCTTTACAGTTAAAGGAACATAAGTTTTGTTCTCTCCTTTGATTTGAAGGGGGTCTTTTTGATATATGAATAAATGAAAAAGATAAGACTGAAAAACAGAAATATAGATGTCAACTACGAAATTAATATTAAATGATGGAACTGATTACAAAAACATGTGACGGTTACAAAAATTTCTTTCTATAGAGAATAAAAGTTTCTAGCAAACAGTATATTTCTTACAAATCGGCAACAAAAATGCTCCACTCACGAGAATGATTTCTAGTTTCTTTAGAATGTATTAACTAGCTTGAGACTGAGTCTTGGCAATGAATTTCTCCAAATCAGGTAACTTGGATAAAAAATTGTAAATGGGAAAAATGAAGAATGTAGAACGCTTTACTACTCAGTGATGTATACAAAAGGTAAATTCTGGGTATTTTGATTGAAGGTTTACTGGAGAAGATGTCTAGGTCATCACCATAGATGGCTTCTGAAAGGAATGCTGTTTTATGAGTGCAAGTATTAAAGGTGACTAGGTCACTAGCTGCTTCCTCATATCATACTCCCCTGTCCTGCATGAGGCATGCAAATTTAGGAGTACAATTTAGATAGCTCCAACTCTAAGGTGCCTATGAGTTGTAACTAACCTCATTGATGTGGCTATGATCATACATCTTGAAAGGAAGCACATGTTCAGTAGTATCAGCTGATAGTTCCAACTTGTTCATATGTCCTGTACTGTAAGTCATCAAGCAAAACAGTCTTGTTTTGCATTTGCCGTGGTAGGTTTCTGGCTCTTCAGAACACTAAATCCATCAAATTTTACATATTTGTGATGTAAGTAGTAAGTTGAGTTTCCAACTTCGGTGTTGACAGAATTGACCATCTATTGGAACTAGTACTTTATGAAAGAAGGAAGTGAAGCATGAAGTTCAGTCAGGCATTGAAAGATCCAATTAAGAAGTTGTTCCTTTGGTAGCTCTAAAAGAAGTTCAGCCTGCATGAAGAAAATCATTAGGAAAAAGGAACATAAACTTACTACATATTATTTTGTGTATGGGGCCTAGGTTGTTTGTAAAGTTAGGAAGGATGCATAATGCAAAAAGAAACCTACATTAATTGATACAAATGGCCAGAAAAAAGAGAAAATGCTGACTCTACATATAAATGGTAAGACAATGTTGAAGGTTCTCTACACAAGTATCGTCTTGTAGCTAAAGATTTTCGTTAACAATCTGATTACAATTTTCATGAAACCTTCTCCCCTGTCATCAAACCAGTTACATTTGTATTACATTATCTTTGGCTATTTGTAATCGCTAACCTCTTGTTCAATTAGATGTCAATAATACTGTTCTGTATGGTGTTCTGGATAAAACTGTCTACATTTAACAACCTGACCATTCTTTAGTGTGTAAAATGAACAAGGCTTTCATGAACATTTTCCCCTATCATCAAACCAGCTACTATTCGTATTATATTGTCTTTGGCTATTAGTAATCGCTAGCCTCTCATTCAATTAGAGGTTAGTAATGCCCTTTTAAATGGTACTCTGAATGAAACTGTTTACATGCAACAACCTCCTGGTTTTGAATCTGTAAATGTGCAATATATATTTTAATAGGTGACACGGTTAAATGTGCAATATATAAAACGGGTGAGATGGCTATATGTATTTTAAGTCAAGCAAATGACACCAGTCAGGAAAGCCAACAACCTTAAAAATACACCTTAGGTAGGGTTGGGAACGCATATTTACCCTAAAGGACACCTTAATTTACAGTCAGGAAATCCTTAGGGAATAAAAAAGAAAAATACACCTGCTAATGTTGACAGCTATACCTATACCTTAAGGGTGTCATGATCTTTCTTTAGCGTGTAAACTGAACAGGGCTATCTATGGTTAGACGCAGACTTCTCATCAGTAGCTTGCCAAACTACAAGGAACTGTTGTCCCGTATGGTTCTAAGCCTAGCAAGTGTGATCCTTCTTTTTATGTTTATCACTGTCAAACTAACACTATTTATTTATTAGTTTATCCTGATTATATAATTATAACAGATAACTCATTCACTTTTGCTCAAAGGATTATCAATCAATTTAACTTTGCCTTTAGGCAGTTGGGTCACCTTGATTACTTTTTGGGAATCAGAGTTATAACGGTTCAGGTTGATTCGCTTTTTCTATAATCCAAAGCAAATATCTCCTTGATCTTTTACATCGATCCAATATGTTCGATGCGAAGTCTATTTCTTCCCCTATGGTCTCTAATTGCAAATTACTTAAAGAAGGTTCTTATTTTCTTCCTGATGCAACTTCCTATAGATCTATTGTAGGTGCTTTTCAGTATGCTACTATAAATTGTCCAGAAATCAACTAGGCTGTGAACAAAGTGTCTTAGTTTATAGCTCAACTTCTTGGATCTCTTTGAATTTTTGTCAAAAGAATTCCTTGAAATCTTAAAGGGACGGACTCTTTTACATGGCCTTCATCTCACTCCTATGACCTCTACCTCTCCTTTTCACTTTCAAGCATTTTGTGATGCAGTATAGGCACGATGATCGCAGGTCCACTTTCAGCGCTGTCATTTTTTCGTGGATCATACCTCATCTAGTGGTCTAAGAAATAAGCTGCTGTAGCCAAGTCTAGTGTAGAAGCAAAGTATCACCACAGTCTTGCTCAAAAACTCCTGAAATTCTACGGATTTAAACTCTTCTTAAAGAACTAGGCATATCACATGGTCCTCTTGCTATCTATTGTGATAATAAAAGTTTAGTAGCCTTAGCTCATAATCCTGTTCTTCATGCTCAAAACAAGGGCTGGTGCAATGGCAAGAGGACAGTCCAAAGCAATCATGTGGGAAGACGCTTCTACCATTAAAGATCAAATTTTAGAATTCAACCTTCGAGACAAAGTTGTTCCGGCAGTTGTGGGTAATGGTAGACAGGGAAATAATGAGTGGAATGTGTATTATAGAAGGAATTTTATAAATAAAAGGGGTTATGAGGTTAGTTGCTATGGGGGAGAGACTTTCTGAAAAATTCTTCAAATAGTTTCCCTTTGGAAGGTGTTAGCGGGCCTTCTGGTGTGAAAGGAAGCTATTTCCTTTGTAAACGTTGGCTTTTTCAGCTAATAGTGAAATTCAGTTTGAGTTTATCTTTGCTTCTTCTCTGTCTTGTTTTCTCGTCTCTGTTTCAAGGTGCCTAACAGGTGGGGTAACACAAATATTTATTTTCTATTTCTTGGGCTCAAAATTGTTGGGTTTAATTTGTAATCATTGTTTGGGTTGAAATTGGGTTTCAATTGAATACTAAACTCAAGCCCAATTTAAGAAGAAAAGTTCAGCAACAAGAGAATAAGACACAAGGGAAGCATGGCAAATGTTACCAAGCATAGAAACTGTGAACATGGAAGCACATAGTTAATCTCAGTCAATCATCAAGTTCGGGGAATTTTAATTTTAATATTTTAATTTCTCTCTGATAGTGTTAGAAGTGAGTTTTAAGCCTAACTCAATCCCACAAAACTATTCTAACATAGTATCAGAATCATTGTTTAAAAAAAAAAACTAATTCTAGCGAGCTTTCTTGAACATTTTGTTCTACCCGATATCAGACTACTAACAGACCACCCACTAATTTCTTGTCGCACGCACGAGATGAACATATCTCAGTGTTAGTGGGGTGTGTTGGAAGTCTCACATCGACTAGAGATAAAGCCAATTCATAATATATAAGTGAGTGCAATCCTCATCTTATAAGCCGGTCTTGTGGGGTTGAGTTAGACTTAAAGTCCACTTCTAACAGATAGGAACCTAGAATTGTAAAGAGGAAAAAGAGTAATTTTATATATTGAATAAACTGAAAAGAACACAAAATAGGAGAGCACTCTCTCCACCAAGCGTTCCCCGTTCACAAAGAGCTAAAGCTCAATCTACAAAATTATTATTCCTTCCCTCCAAGGAACTGACTGGTCTAATTATATAGATCAACTCCCAACTGACAGCACCACATTCACTTATTTTCCACTCCTTCCTTTATTCACCATTTCCTTTATTCTTGTCTTCTATAATAACCTTTTTCCACCGGTTCCTTTTATTTCTCCTTCTACAATAAACCTTCCATATCCTATCATTACTTCTATAATACCTATTCCACTCTTCCTCATTATTTTCATGCCTAATACCCTATCCTTCGGCCATTTGAAATTTCTGCAAGTGGCTACATATAGCCATCACTACTCTTCGTAATTCACTTTTATAATATACGAAAGATTGAGAGCTATTCTAGAGCATTGTCTCTTTTGTTAGAGTGATTCTCTTTCTTTGGGTATTATCTTGATTTCTTAGGGTGACAATTATCCGAAGCATTTATCTTGGAGATGAATTCTCAACTTTAAGTAGCATATTCTTCCATCTCTAAGTTTTCTTCATCTTTTCTATTTTGTTTCTTTAATGTCATATTCGATTTTGTTCTTATTCCTTGTTTTTGTATTCACGCCTACTTCTAAATCATATTCAGTCATCATGTTCTTAATTCTTTCCTTATGTTGTTCTCAGTTCCTTTATCTCATGTATCTTCTTATGTTGATGGAATCCTTGATTCAAGCCTCTCAAGGATTCATTCAATTCATGACTTAAGACAAGGATGAGATTCTAATTGTGATCTAGTTTTCTTACAATTTTATTCTTCTATGTTGTTTAAGCTTCCAATGGTTATATGTACTCAATCAAATTGTTAACTCAAGAAGTCCCCCAATACATCACTGTGAATTAATGAAAATGGGCATGGTATTCTATACATCTGGATAGGATAATGAGATTTAGGGGCTAACTCACACATACCTCACGATTGAACAAATTGGAATTTTTATGCAAAATTAGGGTGTCCTAGGTGATAGTGCCATTCTATTACATCATCTTTGGAAGAAACCACCTGGGTAGTTTTGATGCTAAAACTACATAGGCAAAGAGCCAGTTTGGATACAAGCTAAAAGCACTCTTTATTCAAAGTATAGAGCTTTGTCTAGTAGAAAGAAGCTCTCAAAAAGCTCTTCTAGCTTTGTATCCGAACAGACTCAAAGTGAAGCATAAACGAATTTTCTGTCCAAATGCATTAATTTCAAACCAAAAGAAAATTATGATTAGTGCTTCTACACAAATTGAACCCTTAACAAAATGGAATTTTAAGTATAAAAATATCTATCAATAAAATGACCAAATTAACTATATACAATTCAATATTTAATGTGTAATGAGGAAAAAAATGAAAAAAATACAAATGCAAATCACAGGAGGTGCCAAAATTCATCAAATTAAAGAATTCAGAAATAAAGAAATTCTATGGAATACCTTAATTTGGTCCCCCTCAAGAACCAACGAATTTCCATGTAAATCTGATGCCATGGACTGTATCATCAGCTTGAATGCCTTTTTACTCATGTTTGTTTTCATAAAGATCATCTTCCCTAAAGTGTAAATTCTGGTTATCCCTAAATCAGCCGCCATTCTCCTCAAGTAAAGCTTCTTCAGTAAAATCTCCATGGAGCGAGGCTCTTTGCCATATTGGCGGCGCAAATTCTCTGTAAATTGCATCAGACTCCAGATGTCTTTCTCAGCAACTCTCTCAGCATCACTTATAATTTTCAGAGGGTTCTCCAGATAATTAATGTAGTCAGAAGGGAGATGAGGATTTATGTTGATGTCTACCTAAATAATAATAATAAAGTAGAAAATTCATCAACCCAACATTTCTACTACATGCATTTATACAGATGCAAGATACAGATTATTATCCATCAATCATGTTTTAACAGAACTACAAATTTATCCAAAAGTTTGTTTGAATAATTAAAAGAATAAAAAATACTTCCAAAGCAAATAAGAAAGAGTTCTACAAAAGGGCAAAATTCATCCTGTTAAAGACTGATGACATAAACGATATACTTTACTTGTGAATATGGATCATTTAAAATCTTGTCTGTAAGTTCAACTTAGAGAGGAAAGATTCCAAACAACAAAAGTAGTTCATTATAATCATCTAACCCTAATTAGACCAGTACTTATTGAGTAATTACTTTAATGTGTTTGGCATCGTTATATTATTATAAAAATTAATATAGATGACCAACAACTACCTTTTCTGCAAAAAAGACTTCTAAATTTTTCCATTTAATTATAATATAAAATAAAGAAAATAAATATCATTTCATTATAATAATTATTTGTAGTACATCAAGGATACCTGTACCGAGTGATAAGGAACTGAAACAACACAGTGATCTTCAACCTACAAGTGAAAGAAGAATAGGATAAGCCCAAAACTATCATGCAGATGATCAAGAATTCTTCTATTTTAACTAAAATTCTAGGACCGATGCTACATACCAAAATACACATCACAAATCAAACTTTACCTTGGACAAGCTCTCAAAGAGCATCTCAAAAAACAGATCAACACCAACATTTCCAACATCCCCTGATTGTTGTTCACCAAAAATTGCACCAAAACCTCTTATACCCATGTCTTTCTCAGCCAGTTGGAAGCCTTGACCAAGTTCACGACATTCTTCAATAGCAGCAAGCCTCTCCTATGGGAGAACACCAAGGAGAACGCTGGTTTTAAGCAATTCTTTAGCATCTAACTTTCTATATTTGAAATGAAAGAATCAATTTACAGATAGGAATATTACTAAAGTATGTAACATACCGAGTTATATTACATTTGTTAGATGTATATGATGAACCCGAAATTCTTTTGTTCAATAAGTTCTACAAATAAAAGGTACGGATTGATGAAAAACATACCAGCGCTTGATCAGAAAGCAGGCCTTTGTCAGGATAAAATAAGTATGCATGTGCTTCCTTATCTGCTCGCCCAACCCTTCCACGCAACTATAAATATTGAACAAATGAAAAAGTTAACAAAATGCATACAGGTTCTACTTTCTTCTACATCCGGATAACAACTACATAAAGTTCAGACGAGTACCAAAACATTTGGGGAACCCACAACTATTATAAAGAGGGAACCAAACACTTTAATACTCCACCAAACATACCAAACATCCCATACTACTCGATCCGGGATTTGAGTACCATTTCCAAGACATCAACAAACTATATTTTTTCACAGTAGTCATCTAAGGCTATTGAGCCCAAAATATAATAAAGAACTTCTAAAAAATAAATTACTTAGACAATGTTAGCAAATGAAATTCAAGGGCGACTATGTTGAATTCCGTACTTTCTCCGATATACATCCCATATTTATGTCAGAATTACCTGTACATCCCATATTTAGAGTGGATGGCCTCTTATAGTGGTTTGCAAATTCCATTTTCATTGAATTTCATCATACCATTCGTAATTTGATTAGAATTAAAAGGATACTAGTATAAATAAGGGTTAGTCCTTTGGCCTTTTGCACCACATCAACAAGAATAAGAGACTATTATCCGTAGTCTCGTTTTCCCTCTTTTCCTCCTTTAACAAAATCCATGTAATTCTGACACTTCACATTCAAATTCTTTCATGGTTATCAAGAACATGCTTATTTGAAAAGATATTAAGTTGATTGTAAGAGAGGAAAGAATTACTCCAGCACAATATCTGAAATTTGAAAAAAAAAAAAAAAAAACGTATGATGATCTAATGATCTAATAATCTGTATACATGAAAGTATCAGCTCATGCATTATACCTAGTGATAGTGTAATACGAATTACACAACAAATTTAATAAGAATAACCAGTTCTAAACAATGTTTGGAGTCAGCAACAAAAAATATGAGAACTTATAAACCAAAAATAATAGAATGAAATTAGGAAGAACAAAACCTGGTATAACTGTGCAAGGCCAAATTGCTGAACATCCTGAATGATAATGGTATTTGCATTTTGAATATCAAGCCCACTTTCTACTATATTTGTGCAGATAAGGATTTTTATTTCGCCTAGGGCAAACTTCTCCATTGTATCCTCTAATTGCTTTGAGAACAGCTACTCCAGATAAACAGTCAAACGCATACAATTAAGATCAAATTCTCAATGTCAAATGTTAACATATATGATGCATACATACGCTTTTGATATAACAGAATTTAACTTGAGTTGATCAATCCAATTCATCATATGAAGAATGAATTTGTATACTAAGTATTTTTATGATGCACGAATGCCATCAAAAGATCCAAGACACATTTATCATGGTAGAGGCAGTGTTCTCCATTGTATTTGAAGTAGCACTATCACCTTGCATTGAATAAAAGGAAGAAGTGAAATTGAACGAGTGAAGCATATCTACTTTTGGAAAGCAACTAAAATTGGACTTCATGAAATATAATCAATTCTCGGATTCTCGTAAAGACTTAGTAAAAATATCTACTTCTACACTTGAGTGACGATAAAGAACAGAATGATCTGCCTCACATCGAGTCACACCAAATTGTTGAACGTTACTAAATTTTCCAAACCAGGCCCAAACCCTAGGAGACTGTTTTAGACATATAGAAATTGCGAAGAGGACATACCAACCCAGAAAACTCCCCATGAGCAACAAATTTGGGAGGTTGCTCCATATAAATCTCTTCTTGCAAATCACCGTTGAAGAATGCATTTTTGACATCTAGTTGATAAAGTGGCCATTATTGAAAAGTCATTATGGCTATAAATAAACGAACAAAATCCATCTTTGCCACATCTTTGCCACTGGAGTAAAAGTATAACCAGTCCACATTGACATAGTATATATGTGTTAGAATAAATAGTCTTAAAAGAGATTCATTTTCCTAGGAGCATGCTTTAGATCTAGTTCCTAGGAGCATGCTTTAGTCCTAGTTCCTAGGAGCATGCTTTAGTTCTAGTTCCTAGGAGCATCTTCTAGAATTCTCCTCTTTCCTCTCATCCATTGTATCTCATGTACTATAAATATTGAAACCTAAGAGGAGAGAACACACACTCTCAAATTCACTCTAAGATCTTCTTCTCTTTAATTTTAAGTATATGAACGGGTCAGAGGCACCACTAGCAGAAGAGAGGTCAAAAGAGACACTAGTGGAAGAAGCCATGGATGAGCAGGAGAGAGAAAAACCTTAAAATCATTAAACTTCCTAAAATACTAGTAATAAATCCCAAATACAACCAATATACATAATTAAAACCATTAAGAATAAAATCTTAAACTTCCTAAAATATATTGACAATAAAATCTAAAACTTTCTAAAACATCTCAATAGATCTCTTCATAAAAGTCCTTTAAATTAAAATAAATTTAGGCAAAAGTACCTCTAACTTTTAAACTTATCTAGTATCTCTTTTCAATGCTAGTGGAATATTTATTACTCGTAACCATATGTAGAGGCATTGCTGGAAAAATAGCTTTACAAAGCTAAAAGCAATATTGTTTTTCGGACAAAAATAAAAAGATAAAAAGACTATTATTTTGGGATGGAGAGAGTATCAAAATACAAAAATAAATGTAATTTTTTTAGTTACTTATCCACCTACACAGAGTTATAGAGCAAATGTATTCAGCCAAAACTAACATTCCTCACACTTTAGCAAACTAACATTCTTCTTGCAATAGACCCTTAAAAAGGTAAGTGTGTAACTACCTTCCCATGGGCAATGGCTATTTCCACATTCGGGAATGGCTCTGCAAGAAATGCCATTACTTCATCCAGTCCTGTAACACAACAATTATTAAGAAACCAGATTCAGTACTGTAATAGACATCATACATATTAGAAAATATACATTAACAGCAACATCATGATGACCCTCTTACAGGACTGTGATGGCCATGTAATAGTATAATTCTTTTTCTGAGAGGAGCAACACCAAATGTGCACAAAAATGTACTCACACTAATGAGAGACCTTAGATCAACTTCTTTCTATCATCCATGTATAACTGATATATCAACAGGCTTCTCAGGAACTGAAATCACAAGTTTTCTGGACTCACATTCCTCTGATAAAATTACCAGCGTAGCTCATTCTACAGTTATTTCTTCTAAATTTTAATGTGTCAAATGATTTCAGGAATACTTAAGGGTGTGTTTGGTTAACAACAGAAGGTGGTATAATCAACTACGGCTGGCAGAGGCTAATCTATAGCTTACAACAGAATCTTAAGCTAATATACAATCACAAACTCTATTAGGGTGCATTTGGTTTATCTTCTGTTGATTTATCTTCATTAGTACTATGAGCTTGCGACCTTGTCTTCACTTTATTTTTTGTTTCCAAGAATTCTCACAAATGCTGAAAAATAAGACTTGTTTTTAACACCTTCTTTTGAAAATTAATGAAAAAAAAAAGTAAACAAACTAATCAAGTGAAATGAGGTAGCTTGATATTACAAAGCAACACTTAAGCAATTTTCTAATAAATTTTCTAGTGGTAGACAAGCATTCTGATCATCAGCAATTTATTGTATCAAAGGACACTCTTTGTCAGAATCCCTAGAAATATGTTTAAGATAATGTCAGAATATCTAGGAATTCGCTGAAGATAATATTCACCTCCAAAGAATTAATTAAATTCTATCATTAGGAGTATAGGATATTTCCTTGCACAGATTTAATTATATTTCATAAGTAATAGAGTGGTTAAATATTTTGTTTTCGTTGTACCTTGCACTGATGCTGAATTATAGGGATAGATTGTGTCTATCATAAATTAGGAGTTTACTTAATTAGATTCTTTGTATTCTATTTAAGAGCAATTGCTCTTCTATAAAAATGATCAGATGCAATTTATCTGACATGGTACTAGAGCTACAAAATCCTTGGGAACCTGTGTAATCATCTTTGCAGCCTGCATTGCTGCAATGCCTCTTTCTTATGTTGTTATCCTTCTAGGCCTGCATTTCCAACTTCAAACTTCCAAAATGTCCGATAGACAAAAACCCTTAACCAATCAGAAAATTTGGATAATGAGATTCAATGGGAAAAAATAAATAAAATGGTCTCATTTTGTCCAAACCATTTCAAAAGGGAAGGCCAAATAAAGTCATCTTCTCAACAGTATGAAATTTTCAGATCCCAAATTTCTAGCGTTGGGACAAGGCAGATGCAGTGGTATGTCATGGTTATGGAATGTCATGACACCAAAGTGAGTGATGCTTACATGTTTATGAAGACAGCTAAGGGGGCATTGAGATAACTGTAAAGCAAACTATTCCAAGATTGGTGATGCTGCCCAAATTTGAGGTTAAGATGAGAATCTCTAATTCAAACAAGGGAATTACTCAATTAGAGAGTATGACCATAAGTTACAAAATTGTGGCAAGATTTAGACCATTATGAAGTGGCTCAATGAGAGGAAGGTGTTGCTATTTCACAAAGAAAATATCCTCTTGACATTCTAGAGGAGACAGGGTTGGTAAATGCAAGCCTATTGATAATCCTATGATCCAAATCAAAAGTTGTGGACCAAGGTGAAATTTTTCAGATGCAAAAAGTTATAAGAAGCTGATGGAAAAACTTATTTATCTCAGTATTACAAGACCTGATATTTCTTATCTAGTCTGAGTTGGTAGTCAATTCATGCAAAACCCTCAAATTGGCTACTAAAATGTTGTAATCTGCACTCTCAGATATATCAAAAAGGCTCCTGGACCAATATTGAGGTATGAGGACTAAGGATATATTCAAATTATAGGGTATTGTGATGCAGATTCAGATGGTTATCCCAATAAGAGATCTTCTAAAGAATATTGTGTCCTTTTTATCATTTTTATCCATTCAAAACATTCTTCTTTTTTCCTCTCAAATGAAAACCCTATCCATAGAACACTAATAATCAGCCACCTGAGTAATATGAAGAACACTTTTTACAGTCAAACAAAAAGGTCTTATTTTCAGACTTGAACAATACATAAGCTTACACACAGATACATGTATAGAAATTAGTATCTCACCTTTAATACGTGGCAGAACATAAAAAACTTGACCACCACGATCCAGCTCATACTTGATGGCTGAGATTACTTTTTCCTTGCTGAATGAAGAAAGATGAGTCTTGATAGGAACTCTTTCTGGAGGTGGTGTTGATATTAAACTGAAACAGAAATTAATAGAAATCATATCTAGCCTTATACTTAAGCTCAGGTAATGATGTTTGATTAGTCCTGATTTCAATAGGAAGAGCCAACATACAATAGATTAAGTTTCCATCTAAGCACCCAAAGTGTAATACTCAGCAAAACTAGAACCACAAGATTAAGGAGCAAAAGAAGGTTAAGGGCATTTCTAAGACCAATTTTATTGTTACACAGATTTGTGTTTAAGGTAATTTTTCATTTTTCTAGGGAATTGATGAACCAACTCTCTGATAACTAAGATAGTTGCATACTTATGCCTTTTGCTCTAGATTTTCTTATTCAACAGTACAGATATCCTGTTATACACAAATTTGGGGGAGAAAGCGGTGGGGGCAGAGGAATAACTTAGCCATCAAGTATAAAAGATATTAGAGTGCTTCATTACCCCTTTTCTGAACATATATTTTTACTTAGCCTCCTCCTTTTTTTCTAGATTTTAGGATAAAAGACATCTTCGGTGTGACCAACACAGGCAGTTTAAAAGAGTTGTTAAAAAACAACTCTCAAAGATTAAGCTATCAAGCATTAGCAATCAGGTGAAGGCTTGCAAATGGTTTTCTACTAAATATCAAGAGTGGCTAATTCACAAGTTGCTCTACCTTGGGCTAAATTTAACTTCTCATTCAGAACAATGTGAGAAATCTGAATCAAACTCCTAATCGAGTGGTGGTCATAGAGGCTTTAATACCGTGTCAAGAACTAACTCTTCCAAAAGCCTAACCAATCAGATTAGGCTAATGAACGGTTTAATATCTAATGAACCAATACCCAACTTAAACCAACTACTAGTAAAGCAACTTAAAATATGCTAATGTACCGTAATATGGAAGATCAATTATATCACAATTCAATATAGGTCCCTCACTGTATCTCTTGCACTCGCTCACACACAAAGACATCTATAAAACATGCACCCCACTACATGATTAAGTGAGCAAAACAAAAATTACATTCTTTATTTTTCATCAACCTGATATTTTAGAATTTTTTTCCAACAATGTGCAAGACAGATTCATCACAGACTCTCTCTTCAATACCTAGTTAATCAAAGACAGTGAATCTTCCTTCATAATTTGAAGAAAGACTAGTTACCTTACCTGGCATCACGAAACCCTGTTAATGCTAAGTAAAGAGTTCGTGGTATGGGGGTTGCAGATAAAGTAAGTACATCCACAGAAGTTTTAAAAGAAGCAATCTTCTCCTTTTGTTTAACACCAAACCTCTGCAAGCAATAAATTGTTGCTCAGTAAGGAAGGAGGGGGGAATGCACTGTAATTAGAAAAAAAGGAAAATATGAATTGCAGATAATTGGTAAACCTGCTCCTCATCAACCACAAGTAGACCAAGATTGTTATATGTAACACGATCTCCTAGGAGTGAATGAGTCCCAACTATGATATCCAGGCTACCATTCTTAATCATGTCCAAATTCTCTTCTTTCTCAGCTTTGGTCTGCAAGTTGAGACAAGTGAAATAATCTATAACTGATATAGAACTTGTAAGTTATTCATAAATATTCATCTAGAAGCTCATGATGTAGCTCATATTTTATTGACCTTAATAATTTTCCCAATTTCATGTTCCTACAACATCCATGTGCTTCCACTTTATAAGAAAAGTTTGTAGCATGAAAAAGGGGGAGCAACGCATCCAGTTTCTCAGTAAAATATTGAATTTAATATGAATTCAGATCGATGAACAGATTAAGCATAGAGTAGCATTCATAAACAGCTTGATAAAATGCATTTGCCAAATGAGGAGAAAGAAATCAGTAAGGATCATTGCATAAAAATTTGTAGGTTGTTGGAGCTATGGCATATATTTGATGGATCCAATCATTCCCATGAAGATTTTGAATATTCATGAAAACCTATAAGTATCTTAGGTTGTTTTGTGTTGATTAGAACATTAATGTATGTTTTCCTTTCAAGATTTGATCCTACATTGCAATTAAAAAGCCTTTTTGACTCTTTAGAGCTTTTCATGTAGTTTTTTAATTGATTAAAATATGCTTTAATCTGTTAACATATTCTTGGCTGGTTTGGAATGACTATAGGAAGCATTTTAATCGATCAGAATTTAGAATTACTTAAAACGATGTTCAGTTCTATCCTTTCTGTTTTAATATGTTAAAACGAGATTTTAATAGACTAAAATCACTTAAGCTACATTAAAGTTTTGGACCCTTTCGTTTTAATATGTTAAAACGAGGAGTTAATTGATTACTTTTCGTTTTAATCCATTAAAATTGACCGATTGAATTCTATATAACTCTCATTTCAAAACCATTGAACATGAAATCAAAACCACTCCTTCTGAAATCATTTTTACTTACTGAGAGAGTCCAAATTGATCTAAAAACTATTCTTGAAGCTTGCTTTATGCAATTTTGGTATCACTACCTTGATTTGAAGAAAACATAGAGGTTCACCTGGGTTTTGTTTTTCTGCTGGGTTGATCTTGTTCCAGGTGACATTCTTCTTATTCCTCAATTAAATTTTAGTCTTTAGATAGTTTCTGGATAGGGTTTTCAGGTAAGTATAGTAACAGAGTGTTACTAGGACAGTAATCAGGTTCTGTAGGGTTCAAGATTAGGTTTCTTGAGTTATTTACTTCACTGTTTTGGTTGTGTTTGTAAAAACTCTAAAATTATAGTGAGCTTAGCTAGTATGGCTGAGCACTAGATGTAGCTCCTGGTATAGAGTGAACAAGTATCAAAATTTGTTGTCTTGATGATCTATCTCAGTTTCTTGATATAGTACATTCTTAATTGTGTGCATTAATTAACCAAATTCTGAAATTCAAAGATTTAATAAGATTCTCATTCTAATTATTTGAAAAAATTTGTGATAGTTCAATTCACCTCCCCCCTTCCCCTCCTTCCTCATCGAAATTAGCCCATAAAACCAACATAGGTGATGAACAATATACATACACCAAAGCAAAATACGTGACATATTTCATATATCTATTAATAATACGTGGATAACTGCAACAACTATCTAATACAGTCATTAGTTCATAATTAGAAAAATGAGAGGATAGAAATGTACACCAAAACATCAACAACAATTAGAGGTGTAAATGACCTATGATTGCTAATTAACTAACTTAATTTGTGTCGTTCGTGCCAGGAAATGTTACTCTACCCATAAACTGGCATTTATGTAGTCCAGGCCATGGTTCTAATCTATGGGATACTTCAAATAGTCTGATGCTGATTCAAGTGGATGATCAATAGAGAGAACTTCTCAACAATATACTATTATTTCACAATCAAAGAAGTTTAATTTGATTAATGAAAAATATCTACTTTTACTGTGTAAGACTAACGACTAGATGAATTTAACTAAAATGGAAAAATTTCCCAAACATACCTGGAACCTGCTTAGTAGCCCAACCTTGATATCAGGGTATACAGAAAAGCGCTCTGAAATAACATCAAAATGTTGTTTTGCCAGAACTATTGTTGGTGCCAGAACCATCGCTTGTTTTTTAGCTGAGACAACACAGAAGATAGCACGTATTGCAACCTCAGTTTTACCAAAACCAACATCTCCACAAATTAATCTGTCCATTGGCGTTTCTTGCTCCGTCAAATCCCTCTCAACATCAATAAATGCCTACAAGAATGTTCACTCAGAAGAGATAAAATAACATATAAAATTGCAACAAAAAACCGCAATCAATTAATCCTCCATAGCATCTATTACAATGTCACCTGTTTCTGATCTGGTGTGGGTTCATAAGGGAACTGAGCTTCAAATTCGGCCAAGGCAGGAGTCTTCAGATATGCAGGCCTTCTTTGCTTAAGCCTGTGTAGATATAGTTCCATCAGGTCCACAACCATCTTCTGTATTGCGACCTTACCCTTAACCTTTCTTCTCTCCCACGCACCAGTATCATTCAACTTGCTCAATGTCCTTGGCTTCTTGGTTTCATTTGGCCTACAAATGCAATCACGCGACATTTCACACAACAATATTTACCAAAGCATCTAAGTCCATGTTTGAATAAACTTATGATAAAGCATTTGCAAATGAAGAAAATAAAATGAATAAGCTAAATAAATCACTTAAGCACTTCAAATTTATATCCAAACTCTAGCATTTAATTTCTCCAATGAGTTTAACTCATAGGAAAGAAGAAAATAAGAAGATAAAATGAAGTAAACTTTTCCTATAAGTTAGAATCAACTTATGCAGTCTAACCTTTACACAGACCATCCAATTTAGTTTCTTCTAAAGTTGATTTTAACTTATACATAAGATAATTTTAACTGGTTTTTCCTTCTTATTTTCTTCTCTGATAAGTGCTTAATGAAAAGTTCATCCAATCTGAAGTTCAGCATCACCACCTCCACATTTGATTCAACAAATGACAAAGAAGTATGCAGCATAAGAAAACTCACAGACTATATCTGTAGAGCATTTTGGAAGCCTGGTTGACAGGTAGTTTTGCCATGCCGTCAGCATACTCGATGAAAACATACTCAGAGGCCTGTGAAGAATTCTTAGCAGAATCAAACCGTATCCCAACAAACCTCCCAATCCCCACTTTCTTGTGCACAACATAGTCCCCAGAACGGAGCGTGTAAGGGTCGACCCTGTAGCTGAAGACCCCATCTTTTCTCTCCCTTTCGCCCTTCAACTTCTGCAACCCCTTCTGCTGCTGCTCCTTCACCATCCGCATGTACTTCCCCGCTTCCTCTGAGTTCATCACCGTTCTGAAAACCTCTTTCTTGCTGTACTCGCGGCGAATCCTCTCGTTGAGGACGGAGATGGGGTCGTTGCGGGGCTCAGTTTTGGAGGGTGTGGAAGGGGTGTAGGGGCTATGTGGGGTGTACACTGCATTGATGGTGAAAGGTGACAGCTTTTGCTTGTTCCCGTGTTTGGGGTGTGTGAGGATGAAGAGACTCCATGTTCTCGGAAAAGAGCTGAGTTTGGAGATGAGGGGTGTGGGAAGGTGTGGCCTTGGGAGGAGAGAAGAAGAAGAAGCCATGTGGGTGTGTGTTCAGAATGCCATTGGAGAAGAAGAGTGTGAAAAGGAAGGATAATTGGAAGATGAAGGTTTTGGAGGGGTTTTGTTGTTGGAAACAAAGAAGGATTATCTTTTGTAATATGAAGAATGTCAGTGTTGTGGTGGTATCATGTTACGACCATCGTTTCAAAGCGAAGCCTGTGTGGAGGGAGTGATGCCAACAAATTGGTGTTCAGAATTTGGTGTTCAGATATTTTCTGTATACCAAGAATTAAAGAGGAACGATAGGATAATCTTAAGATATCTTGTTCGCTTTTGCTTCCTGCATACTGTGATTTCTTCCTAGTGTTACGGATTCAATATAACATTTTTGTGTACTTGATTAAAATACTTTTTCTTCATAACCTCCTACTTCTTCTTTTACTTTTACAATTTTTAAAATAATTATCTTACTCTTTATGAGACTGATTTTTGAGTTCAAAAATATTTCAATGTTTTTTTTTAGACATGATTTTCACAACAAGCTTTTCGGAATCAAATTTCTAAAATGAATATTTTAAAATGTGTATAATATTTTTCAAATTAAGTTTTTTTGAAAGAGAAATGATATTTTTACTCTTTTTTCTTACTTCATTTTTACTCACTAACGTGGCAGTGCAGGTATTTTCACTTTTTATCTTTGCACAGATGCTTTTGCTTGAACTTCGGTATTTTCTATACCTGCATCACTCAATCTCTCATTCTATTTCCTTTTAATCGTTAATTATTTTATTTTTCACTTATATTTTAATTTTTCTTAAATAACAGGTTATAATATTTAACGACTTTTTATGATAACTATCGAATTAAAACTTTATCACATGATTATATCTATGTTTTGAGTTCATTAAATATTATTTTACATTTTAATCAATCTGATAATATTTTTTATTATTTTTTTAAAATATTTTTTATTACTATCTCGAAATCGTTTGTACTAGTTTTTAAAATAAAATCATTTAACTATTGTATTATATTTAAATTAATAACTTAATCACACATATTAGAAAAAAAATTGTTCACATAGTTTCATCATTACTTGTCCATATATTCTTAGGAAGATACATATGGACGAAACTTTACATATAATGACATATTAGGTAACAACAATGATTTGGTAAGCCAAAGTTAAAAAACTTGTTCATAAAATTTATTGTAGTTCTCCACTTAATTTGATGTAAGTTTTTATTTATGCATATGACAGAAACAATCGGTTCAATTTTGGTAAAGAATGATTTAATCCAAGTAAATGGTGGATTTATGTTATAGCTCAACTTTGATGGAAATGAAAAAGAGTGGAGTTGTGTTGTAAAAAAGGTATGTCAACCTAAAAATGAAAAACTTGTTCAAAAAATCTAGTGTATGTCAACCAAAACTGAAAAACTTGTTCAAAAAGTCTAGTGCAATTCCTCACTTAATTAGACTCTAGTCTCCACTTATGCATGACAGTAGGGACGAGTTCATTTTTTGGTAATGACTAATCAAGGCAAAGTAAATGATACTTTTATGTTAAAGTTCAAGTTTGAAGGAAACGAAAAACAATGGAGGTGTGTTGTTAAAAATCTTTAGCTAGCCAAAGTTGAAATACTTGTTCAAAAAATATATTATAGTTCCCTACTTAATTTGATGTAGGTCCCCACTGTAACATCCCATTTAAATAATAACATAATTAAAAGAAATCTTACACCGGATAATATAAAGAGCCAAGTTGCGGAGTATAAAGTCACTCCTTACAGTTATCCAAGGTACTTAAAAGGAAATACTAAAGCTCACTACAAAGCCTACAACCCAAAAGGAGTAAGAGATAGCCGGTATTTGAAAAAAAGCCTTAGGGGTAATACAATACACGGGCCTTAGCCCTAAAGAAAAGTCCAAATAAAACATGAAGTCCAGCCCAAGTAGACTATGCAGCGGAATCATCTCTTCCTTGTTGATCTCGAGTACCTCTCGCATCTGCTCCCATCAATAAATTGATGATCATCGCAAAGGTAGAAGGACAACATACAAGGCAATCAAACAAGCAAGGGTAAGCTAGAGCCAAAATTAGTTTTATCATGCAATCAGATATACTTTCACAGTCCAATATACATACATCATCCAAGCATGTTATGACCTTCCAATCAATACACTAAGACTCGACTCGACTCATCCGGATACATATAATTTGGTCAGATTCAGCGGATGCTTGCACTTGTGGTGGATACCTATGCTCAACCCCGAGCTGCTCACCCCCGAGCTATGTGTTACAAGTGTTACAATGAATCAATCCCCCACACACAAGGTTAGCCCTTAATGAGTTTCAGGCCTCCTGCTACTCTCACCACAAGAGTTAGTCCGCTCTAAGTGAGACTAACTGACTCCTTAGAGTCTCAGGATGCAATCCTTACCTTGAATCCTTACCAAATTATATAGATGGGGCACCACCATGGACACCCACTAACAGGGGCCATGGAATTAC
>Ga0214542_1007125_pt1 | contig 19726 bp, 7 predicted proteins | sample CNSS1metaG_FD_160096 | JGI IMG/M metagenome (GOLD analysis project Ga0214542, IMG submission 160096) | Root nodule microbial communities from cowpea collected in UCLA plant growth center, Los Angeles, California, USA - CNSS1 | ecosystem: Host-associated > Plants > Roots > Nodule | place: USA...
ATTAAAAATATAGATAAATATTCTATTTTGATGTAAGACTCTTAATATTATACAAATATATATTTTTGTAATATTTCATGAACAATTACATAGATGTAAACTACATATATGAATATGAAGTTATGTTCTTATTAATGTTCTCTCAAGGATAATCTTATGAAAAAAAAATTAATTCCATATATTTTTATCAAATAATAATTATTTAGTATAATAGTCGGGGTGTCACAACTCCAGCCTCCGGAACAAGTCTTTGTCATCTTTCTCTTATGGTTAGTTCCTTATTCCCCAAAAGATTACATTAAAACTCTATAAAGCATTCTATTTAGAGATTTTTAGAACGCATAGTTTGCTGGGTGAACTGCACTTACTGGGCGACCTAACCTCTCCTCGTTGGGCGAATTGGTTAATGGGATGAACACGACTGGGTCTGAAATTTATACTTGAATTTGTAATTGAAGTAAAGAACCAGAGATAAATAATTTTATTAATATTTGAATTACCTAATTTCGTTGATAATTTTCTTAAATCTTTTGATATTTTCATTTTTCTATAAAATATTTCACAAATACAAAACAAATACTTCTATTTCCAAAATTATTAAATAGCACCTTATTTAATTAAAGGTTAAAATACCTTTTTGGTCCCAAATTTTGTTAAGTTTTGTCAAATAAGTCCTAATTTTGGTTGTGTTCAAATAGGTCCCAATTTTCGTTAATTTTGTCCAATTTGGTCATTTTTTGCTAACATCGTTTAAATCATTAACGGTCATGAATTGTGACTGTCACGTGTCATTTCGTGGTTGTTTTGAATTTTTTTTTGAATTTTTTTGTAATTGCTTTTAAATGTCCACATGTCAAATTAGTAGCATGCCATGTGTCAATCTAATAGTGTGCCACATGTCAAAGTCAATGTTCTATATGTAATTTGGTCCCTATATTTGTTATTTTTGTTCAATTTAGTCCTAATTTTGTTTAAAATTAACCAATTTTGTCCCTATTAAAGATGTGAAAAAATTTAATTTTTATATCAAAGTTATAATGATGTGAATTTGAATATATTATATAAAAATATTTAATAAAAATGTGAATTTTAATATAAAAATTAAATTTGGTTTCAATTTGGAGAGGAACCAAATTGTTTCATGTTAACAAAAGTTGGGACTAAATTGAACAAAAATATCAAATATAGGGACCAAATTAAATATAGAACATTGACTTTGACACGTGGCTGGGTTGACACCTGGACATTTTAAAAAAATATTTAAAAATTTTAAAAAACATTCAAAAAAATTCAAAAAGATATTCAAAAAAACCACAAAGTGACACGTAGCCGTTAATGATTTAAATCGTGTTAGCAAAAAATGATCCAATTGAATAAAATTGACGAAAATTATGAATTATCTGAACACAACACCAAAATTAGGACTTATTTGACAAAACTTGAAAGGAATTATTTGACAAAATACCAATAATATAAACATGATCATGCCAATTATAAAAACAAAAAAGAAAAATGAAGGGACTTTGAATGCACGCATGTGGCACCAATAAAGCATACTTAAGTTGTTTTTAATCCATTTGTTTCTCTTAATAATGCATCAGTTACCTTAATGTATTACAAAAACGTTTTACACTTTTTTTCTGCACTTGGTATCCAAGGATTTCTTGAAGATATATAGGGTCGTACATGGTTAGGATGAATTATGTATGAAGATTAAGTATAGATGTCATATGTCTTGAAGTTGATTACTGCGGCTGAAGGGTTATCGTTATCTGAAACTGAAACTTACCTTTGTACTTGTCTCATTCTAAAGACGTTTTTTTAAGATTGCTTGTTGCTAGAGGAAGGTTATAGGTTATTAAAGGGATTAGGATTAAAAGGTGAAATAGATTGTATCAAGAGGTTTAATCAGTTCGACTTCCTGGAAATGTTTTTCATAGCCACTCGCACGACAGAGATAACCAAGGTTTTACCTTGGTTCTGTTTCTAGCCTGTAAATTGTCACGTTTTGTTTGAAGTTCTAAGGTGCTAGGTTTTCTAGTAAGGATTAAAGGTATTGGGTCGTTTTACGCTCCTCAAACTATGAGCAATTAATATCAGGCATCACATAAACTCTACGTGGGTGGGAGGGTGTTGTGACCCTAGATGCATTAGACAGTCTAACCCGACAGTCTAACCCAAATATAATGTCTCTATGAAAGAGTTTTGATCACAACAAAAATTGCGATTTCAACCACAATGTTTGTGTCAGTCTCCTAAAGTGTGAAATTTTTTATCATTAAAAAAAAAGTGCAGATTAAAACTAAAATAGAAAATACGGAGAGCTGTTTTAGTGATTGAATTCATGACATATAAACAAAAGAATGAGATAATTTGATATTGTCATTCGCTTGCTTCTCCCTCTTTCTTGAAAAAGGGAAACAAGTTAAGAAAAGTCCTATTGTACAAAATTTCTCCACTAATCTATGTCGGTGTCCTAAAGTGTGAGATTTAAGATCAGTTGAAGCAAGACGTTATACTTAAGAAGACATCTTCGCTGCAAGGAATTGTGAGGCCACCCATTGGATGATCATATCCAAACTCTTCCTCAGCTTTACTCAACAAGTCCTGAAACGAGGGTTGGTTCAAGAACGACACAGGGATCACAAACCGCTTCATTTTCTCTCCAACATAGACTGCAAGATGGCCCTTTTGTGCATCCACTGCTTTCGAAGATGTTTGATTTGCTGCAAATAAGGCCTTTCTGATAACAGGTAAACGAAACCCCATTGTTGTGTTGATTTGAGAAGATAATGGTTTGAAGAGAAGTCTCGAGAATTTTGAATGCTTTCAGATGTGAACGATTTATGTTGATACTAAATGCTTGAATAAGTGAATATATATAGATAAAAGGTTATGCAAAACCTATGAATTGGTTACTTGAATTATTGGTGAAGGAGGGACATTGGACCAAATAAAAGACATGGCATGTGGTGTTGTATTTGAGGACTTTCTTAATAATCGACCTATGATATGACTCAAGAAAACAACATCGCATATGGTATGTTCGCAGACGTTGTTTTCAGGGATTAGAATGCTCAATGGGAGTGCATCATAGCTCACCTTCCTCAATAATGATCGACAAATTAGCCACCTCATATAACCTCATGTTTGTCCATGCATTGCGATGAAGCTAATGTAATGGTGGATAAGCTTCAGACTTTCAAATGTTTGAGATGACAGTTCTATTCATAAATATATATCTCTGTTGTATCATCCAATAATATCAGATGATAGGTAGCAACCACATTTGAAAGCTCTGAATAAGTGCATGGACTTAAAAATAGAAGCAACATCAGTAACATTCATGAGGGCCCACTATAACATGTTACGTACATTCTTGAGGAAATTCTAAAGACAACACCAAGTGCCCCTGTCTTTAACTTGGTCGAATTACTCATATTGAATTCAATAGCCCTCCTTCAATAACCCAATGGTTTATTATCTAACCATTTCTCTCTCTATATATTCACGGGTAACCATTTAGGATCAACACAAATCATTCACATCGAATAGCATTCAACACTGAAGAACTTATTATCAAGACTTTTCGTAAAGCATTCTCATCCCAAATCAACACAATGGGTTTTCGTTTACATGGTATCCGAAAAGCATTGTTTGCAGCAAATCAAACATCTTCAAAAGCAGGGGATGTGCCAAAGCTTTATCGTTCACTTCGGTGTATGTCGGAGAGAAAATGAAGCGTTTTGTAATCCCCGTATCATACTTGGATCAACCTTCATTTCAGTACTTGTTGAGTAAAGCTGCGGAAGAGTTTGGATATGATAATCCCATTGGAAGCCTCACAATTCCTTGCAGTGAAGATGTCTTCCGAAGTATAACATGTTGCTTCAATTGAGAAATAGTTGTATGCTTTTGGACACTAACATAGATTAATGGAGACATTTTGTACCATAGACATGTTCTCAACTTATAGAGATCTCCCTTTAGACTATACTCACACATCTTCTATCTCATTTTGCGATTGTTTCATACAATTCAATTTTCTCTATCTCTAACTTTTGTGCCTTGCTATTTTTCTCTTTTATTAGTTTATGGTTTTGATGCCTTTAGCTTGTATTGTATAACTCATAATTCATAACCATGACTAACTTTTTAGTGCAATGTAATTGTTAACAAGTGCAATATTTTACAACGATATGCACGACAAGGAAAAGATATATGCAATTGAAAATTGTATATACTGGTGTCATCAGTGTAAATGAATGTTAGAGATCTTGCTGATTAGTGATATGATCATATTAAAATATATAAATGAATAAAAACCTTATTTTATAATTTGATTTTGCAAGGTTGACTCAGATTAGAGTTTACTTTCTAAAATGAAATCAAAATCTATCATAAGATTGTTGAGTTCATTATGTCAATTGCTCTTTGTTGTTACCGGACCACCCACCTGTATATTATAGTTTGTTCATAATTTGCTTCTTCATACTTTCTACGAGGGCTTGTGCCTTTGCATTGCATTTTTCTTTAACACCCTTCTGTAAGTGTAATGGGCTTCGGTGTTGCGTACTTGACAATTATGGGAACAAATATTTGAGGTTGCATAGTGAAATGTATGAAAAATGTACGTTGTGCTGGTGTCTATATGATTATGAGTATTTGTGGTATTTATAATAAAGGGTTAAATATGTTTTTGATCCCTCAAGTTTCAGTAAATTTTAGAATTAGTCCCTCATCAAAACTTTATACCAATTTAGTCCTTCATCTTTCAAAATGCGTGAATTTAGTCCTTTTAACCAAATTTTGTTAAGTTTATCTGACGTTTTAAACACATTTCATGATAATATTTAAGTTAATATTGAAGCAAAAATGTGTCAAATAGTGTAAATAATTTAAATATTATCATGAAATGCGTTTGAAACATCAGATAAACTTAACAAAATTTAGTTATAAGGACTAAATTCATGCATTTTGAAAGATGAAGGACTAAATTGGTCAAAAGTTTTGATGAGGGACTAATTCCAAATTTCGCTAAAACTTGAGGACCAAAAACATATTTAATCCTATAATAAATTCAAACCTTCAATGGTTAACTAACTGTATTAGTTTTCAAACACTCAGACACTTTTGTGAATATTTTGATTGAGTTTTTAATTCATATAATTTAAGTGATACAACATGAATTTAATTATAGAGTAAATTTGGATTTCCATCTTCAAGCCTACCAATTATTACAAAATAACCACTAACTCCTGACATTCTAAAACTGCTAACCCATTAACTCTCATTTAACTTTACTTAAAATATTAACTTTCATTTAAGTTTATTCAACAAGAGCTGCATATAGTTGCCTAATCTCCTTGATTTAGACCAAACCACTATATCTTTCAAAATTTACAAGAACACCCCAAGAAAATAAGAAACACTATAAATATCTTGAACCCTAGAAGATATTCTAACACTACTTGTGAAACCCTATCACAAGCAACACAACATGAAACAATGGATTATACAATGGAACGAGTTCATCGGGTACACAATAAGCACTGTAGCAAATGTAAAAACTAGGGTGAAACACAATGTCTTTCTCTAACACCGAGAGAATAATCTTCCAATCACACAAAGGAAGCCTTAAGAAAAATGTGTTTTTGCTTAGGCATAACTTCTGCGAGACTGCGACCGTACCATCCGTGATGTTGTTTTATCGAGTCATCCAACATTCCAATTGCGTAATGATTTTCAATTCAAGTATTTGTGTTGATCTCCCAAAAAGTGTTTAAAGCACCATACACAGATAAAAGAGTATTTGAGAAATCTTAATTTTATTTGAATGTTTAACAGAGGGATATGATAGGAGTGACGAGACCAAATGGGAGACAAGAACTTATGGCCCTGTCTTACAGCAACTTATAGCTCCAAGGTGATAAGATGAGAACAAAGAAATGAAATTTGCATGAATGAAGTTCGTCGGCCCCACCAGCTTGAATAAGCTTGTGTCGACAACATCAAATTACACTTCTTTCTCATACATCCAGAATGTGGGTCACTTCCATTATCTACATGATATTATGATATGTTGATTATTATGAAAGTCCCCAAAGACACCGCCACATGCCATGTCTCTCATTTGGTACCATGTTCCTCCTTCACCAATAATTCAAGTAACCAACTCATAGTTTTTGGATCACCTTTTATCTATATATATTCACTTCTTCAAGCATTTAGGATCATAACAAATCATTCACATCTGAAAGCATTCAAAATTCCCAAGACTTCTCTTGAAACCGTTGTTATATTCTCAAATCCACACAACAATGGGGTTTCGTTTACCTGTTATCAGAAAGGCCTTATTTGCAGCAAATCAAGCATCTTCGAAAGCAGTGGATGCACAAAAGGGCCATCTTGCAGTCTATGTTGGAGAGAAAATGAAGCGGTTTGTGATCCCTGTGTCGTTCTTGAACCAACCTTCATTCCAGGACTTGTTGAGTAAAGCTGAGAAGAGTTTGGATATGATCATCCCATGGGTGGCCTCACAATTCCTTGCAGCGAAGATGTTTTCTTAAGCATAACATCTTGCTTGAATTGACCTTAAATCTCACACTTTAGGAGACCGGCATAGATTAGCGGAGAAATTTTGTACAATAGGCCATTTCTTAGCTTGTATATGTTTCCCTTTCGCAAGAAAGAGGGAATAGAAACTGAATGACTAAATCAAATTATATAATTCTTTTGTTTATATGCCATGAATTCAATCACTAGAACATCTTTCCGTATTTTCTGTTTTAGTTTTAATCTGCAGTTTTTGTTTGAATGGATAACAAATTTCAAACTTAAGAAGACCAACACAGATATGGTGGTTGAAATTGAAATTTTTGTCATCCGAAAATAACTCTTTAAAGAGACATTGTTGGGTCACAACACCCTCCCACCCATGAAGAGTTTATGTGATGTCTGATATTAGTTGTTCATAGTTTGAGGAGCGGAAAAAGACCTAACCTAAAACTATTGCTATTACGACCTTGCTTAATCCAAGAATATATCACTTATTCGTTCATGATTTGTTCAATACCTTTAATCCTTATAGACTAGAAAACCTAGCACGTCAGATCTTCTAACAAAACGTAAGAATATATAGAAGCTAAAAACAATACCAACAAGTCAATAGGGCTCTATGATTGTTTCACCTGATGCCTCAATCGACTCGTGCGTATTACCTTTGTCCTGCAAATGTGTATGAAAAGCATTTCTTAATCAAAGTAACTCGAATCGGCTACGAAAAACAGATTCAGAACCTTTCTTCCATCGTTCCTATTCGTTGGATCACATACTCTAGTCCCCAGACACCTTTCCACTGCAAAATCCATTTACTTCACTAACTTCTTTTACCTTTTATCTTTAGTTCTTTGCAAGGAGACAGCATGAGCTACACACACCTGACTTAAGACGGATCAATATATGCTCATAAAAATCCATTCAAAAGACAGCTTTAGAACATCTCATCCATTAATCTTATTTTGAAATTCATTCATTCAACTACTATACCGTTCAAATACTGTTGCCTTTCTCGTTTTATCCTGGACCAGAATAATGGCGAAGTTTCATCTCTGCGTTTGTTCTATAGCATTGGGATTTACATCCTCTGCACATTGACCCATTAGAACCATACCATTAAGATCAATAAACCTAAACGTATCTCTGCTTTCAGCTTTAGTAAACCTATATTAAATGCCAAGCTCTGAAGTTGATTTTCCACTCCCCAAGTCGCTGTTGCCTTAATTTTTTTCGTAAATAAAGTATTTTCGTAAAAGCTACATTTTGTACCAAAAGGTTAAAGTATAGGAACTCGAACTGATAAAACCTCTTAATACAACATTTTTCCAACCTTGCACAAACTCTCCCCTCTTTCCTAATTCGAATCCCCTTAATAACTTATAACGGTTAGAAAATGAGATTTTTCTAAAATCTGGCTTTTGTGAAAAACGTTTTTGTTAAGTTTTGTAGAAAACTTGTTTTTATATCTCTCCTGTAACTAAGAGAAACCTTTGGTAGAAATTAAGTAACTCGATCTTGATTAATATTTTAGGGGAAGCCAAAATAATACAATCAAAATTTATATCTTTAATTGTTGCTACTAAAATAAAGGTAATGAATACATAATTTAATATAACCATAACTATATAAACAAATAATAATTATTGCCATTTATTTTTTTATATTCTTAAACTTATCAATAATTGGTCCAGAACTAAAATTTTCAACTATTTCTTTTTCAATGTAAATAAACAAATTGTTAGCAAAAAATTCACCTTCCATCTTTCTTCAACAATCTTGTTTTAATAATTTTCATTACAAAAAACAATTTTTCTATTGTAGTAATGACTCACTTGTAATTTTTTGAACTTTAAGAAAAAAAGTTTATAATTGGACAATTGAGTGAGTAGTATCATGGTTAAGAATATATGTGAAAATTTTGAATTTGTCTTGTTTCCATCTTCACACAATTTTCTTTTTTATCATTTTTAAAATATAATTTATTCTTTTATTCTTACCAATATATTTTTTTAAAGACTAAGACTAAAGAATAATTTGTCATAATCTAATAAAAATTTGATACGTAAATGCTAAAATAAAAATTCATGTTAATCAAGCTACAATTAAAAATGGGTTATGAAAAAATACATAGTACAATATTTTTTTCTTCTACATTCTTAAAAATTAATATACAAAAAGCTCGTTAAAAAATATTTTTAACTATTAAACTAATATTTCACTATCAAGTAAGACAAAAAAAATATTTCTTTTTTCAAGAAGGAAAGAGAACATATAAGAGATAAGAGTGGAGACAACAATTATTTTCCTCTTTAAAAATACAAAAAAAAAAACAAGTAAAAGTAAAAGATGAGATATGTGAGAAACTCAAGAAACAAATGAAAAATATCTTAATTTTTTTTATTTTTTATTATATTTGATTTCAAATTTTATTATCAATTAATATTAAATATTATGATTTATAAGTAAAATAAAAAAGATTTAATTTTATTTTCTTTGATTTTTGATATACTACACATAATTTAAAAAAATTTAAATACTATACATAAAATTTAAAAAGTTTCAAAAATTTTAATTGCATAAATTATAAAAAGAATCAAAAAATTTTAGCATACATGATTTAAAAAACTTTAAAAATTTTAAATACATAAATTAAAAAAAAATCAAAATTTTTGGGGGCGATGGCCCTGCCCCTGTAATAGTCTGCCACTACACTCATATTTTTGTACTACAAGATTTACTACTTTTAATAACATTGTTTTGGTTATGTTTATTAAAAATGTTACTATATATAAATTTTATGAGCTATATATTTTTACTACAATATATTTATTCATAACAGTTTTAAACAATGTTATCATAATAGTAGGTGTGAGGACATGATAATTAAAACAACAAATATGTAAGTTTTTCATTTTTTTTTTCTTTGAAAGCGGGAGGTGCGATTTCCTCCTTTTCTTTTTACCATTTTCTTTTTTGTAAATGCATTTCCCCCTCAGGAAGGAACCGTATTAAGTATTCTTCCTAAAAGTTGAAGTTCCGTTTGTGAAATTTCAAAATTCTTTATGTTTTGTTTGTACAACCCAATTTAGGAAAATAATTTATTTATTTAGAGAATTTTAATCTTTAAGTATAATGACTTGTTTGAATAAGGAAATTATAAAGAAATTGAAATTGAGAAATTTTAAAAAAGTATCAATACTTAACATAATAGAATTTGAAATTCACTAAAAAAAAAGAAGGAAATTGAAGTTCCACAATTTGTCTTGAGCTTCGATCAAAGTCACGTTTTCTCGATCTTCGACTACGACCAACTAGTCTCAACCTATGTTTAGGGTTGACTAGTCTTGACCTTTGGCCAACATCGACTAGACTTTCCTTCTGAGACAACTTGGCTCAAAATTCTGTCATAGTCGACTTGTCTTGACCATTTGATTTAAACCAGTTTAGTTCAACCTTCAGCACTAAAGGTTGAGCCTATTCAGCCTAGGACGAAGGATGAATGAGAGTCGCTCATGGTTGAGGGTCTAGACGAGTTGCTTGGCACAGAATGTGGAGATGACCCGGGCCAAGCCAAAATCGAGCTAAATTAGCTTGAACAAAAGGTCGAACCAAATATTTTAAAATGGAATATTACCTCAAAAGAGAAATTTATTATCTTTATCCAACCAAGAAAATTTAAATTCAAGATATTTCTAATATAGCGTACAAGAAGATAATTAGTGTGGATGACACCATTGAAAAATGAGGACACAGGAGCTTAGGACCGGTGGCCATAAAATAGGCTTCTCATGCTCTAGATACCATATTAGAATTTAATCTACTCTAACAAAGAAATAAAACAAAAAAGGTTGATCTATGAAATTATTGTCTTTCATATCCATAGTTTAGAATGTTCTCTTTATATATAGATTTTACAACCGAGATCGCGGTGGGACGGCGAAAATAATTTAAAAAAAAAAAGATGAGTCACCATCATAGTTTATTATGGAAAACTATAGAAAAACCTTAAAAAGAATAGTCTTCGAAACCAAATTTGGATTTGAGAATTGGTTATGTATGGGGAAGGTATTAGCACCCCACAACGTCTATCTTAAGACGATTCCCTCTTTAATTAAGTGTGCAAGATAGAATTTGATGTTTAAAATATATGTTGTTCCCCAAGAATCAAACAAAATAAAAAAAAAAAAACACATACAAAAATAATAAAGATTAAAAACAAAATTATTTTTTTATTTTTTTGGGCCCGACGAGGATTGTACCTTGCTCCAACATATTTCCTTTTGGAAAATCAAGGATAACGTAGTTCTTTATAAAAAAAAAATTAGTTGTTTGATATTATTATTTTATTTTTCTAAATTTTATATTTTTTATATATTTTTTTATTAATATCAAGAGAACCCAAGATTCTAAATGATAAAAGATTTAGTTATCAAGCAAATCCGAGATTTGACATGACATTTACAAAATATTTTTATAATTTTTATTTTTATTATTATTAATATTTTTTAAGAAAAAAGAATTAAAAACCTACGAAAGAAATATTTTTAATTATTAAGATAAATGGCATTTGAAATAAAAAGAAAGAGAAAGGTTGAACATATCGATTACAAACCCAAAATCATCTCACGTGCGAACCCCAATCATATTTATTCATACAACAAGTCAATCGATCATACATTTGATATTATAAGAGAATCAATAACATTAGGAGCAAAAAGAGTTTACCATTCAGGGACACGAAGGAAGCAAAATTGACTGAAAGGATACTAAGGTGACCCACTTTTGCGTGTGTGCTCTAGTATTAAAAAAGAAGAGGGGTTTTTTGAATTTTGTTTTTGTCTTCCATTGGAGAAATTTTGTGCTTATATAGGCACCTTAGGGTACCATTGGAATCCTAGTCTTTAATTATAACAAAATATATGAGAAAGAAATTGGTCTTGATGAAACCTACTATAGAAATTAAATGGTCAAATAATATCCACGGTATTGATTATAATTATTAACGAAATATTTCCTGTAATTACTAGAATCATATTTTCCGTCACATAAAGATCGTGATCAAATCATAACATATTATTTATATAATTGATTTTAATTATTACCAGGAATATTTTCTTCTAACTATTAAAATCGTACAATTCTCTAAAAAATATTATTATCGGGAACATTTACTGCTAATTACTAAAATAATATCTTCCCTGACTGACAAATCAATGAGACACATCACACAAGCGTAAATGCAAGATATTTATTCAAATTATTACAAAAACATATTGCTCCTAATATTATACCCTTCTCTAAAAATAGAAATTATAAAATATCCTTTTCTGACATGTTATGTGAAGAGTGTAAATAGCAAACAATGGGGTGAAAACATGTATAAAACATTTGGGCTCATGAGAAGGGTATGATAATTAAAAACAAATTAGATTCTCCCTTCTTTTTCTTCTTTTTTTTTCTTTTTCTTTTTTCCTTTTTTTTTTCATGGTAGAATTAAAGTTAAAAATCTAACATATTTTTATTTTATTTTATTTTTTATTTAACAAAACAAAATACATTCACTCGAACGAAATTGAGTGTTTACAATAGAGAACCTAGAAAGTAAGAGAATACAATCCATAAGGCAGAGCTAGCAATATTGTTCCATCCGTATAACAAAATAAGAAATTACAAAAACAAGATACAATGTGATTAAAATAGAATACAATATACACTAACAAAGTCTATGCATCTAGAAAAATTATTTTTCAAGAGTAATGTAGGTGCACTTAGACGACAAATTGTTCTAGAGTATCTTTCAAAGGAATGCCTTGTATGTATCATTAATGTTTTTACTTCTTAAATTCTAGGTTTCAAAATTTTAACTTTCTATCTCCATATATACTACTAAATCATACCAAACTCTGATAAAATTGTATATAGTCATTCGAAGTGACCCAAAGGTCGACCGAGTCGGCCCAAGGCAAATGTCAATCAAATTGGCATTAGAAAACGTCGGTCAAGTTGGCGTTGACCGAAGATCGATCAAATTGATGTTGGTTGAAGGTTGATATGAGTCGTACTGACCAAATATCAATCGAGTCAGGATGACCACGAGGGTCAAAATAGCCGTTCTTTGAAGGTCAGCCTAAATCGACCCTAGTCGAAGGTCATCCCTAGTCTATCTCGGTCGAAGGTCGACTTGAATCAGTATCAGTCGAAGGTCAGTCAAAGTTAACCCTATTACAGCTTAGCCAGTTGAACCCTACCAAAGCTCTACATAGTCAACCTCGGTTCAAGTCAAAGTTTTGCTCCAGTCGACCTTGGTGGAAAATAAGCCAATTCACCCTAACAGATGTTCCTACCAAGTCGGCTCAAGTCCATATCTAATCGTTAGATATTTTAGGTCTATCTTAATTTATTTAATCTAATTGTCAATGTGGATTAATCTATATTTAATCCAAAATAAATTAGATTGAAAAAAGTTCAAATTTAATTAATCTAGTTAAAAGAGACATGTATTATGGATCCAATCTATTTTATAAGATAGATAATAGATTTCGTAAAATCCAATCTATTTTATTAGATCTAGAGTAATTTTGAAAAGTCCAATCCATCTCACCTTTAGTCTACGAGCTGAGAAGTTTCTTGTAAAATAGAATGAATATTAGTCAATGTCGTCCGTGGTTAGATTTGAGGTATACCCTAGATCAAATTTGTCATGTTTGTAATAATAAAAAATGTTTATTATTATTTCATTGTCATATTTATTGAATTCATATGATAATGTTCTTGATTAAAATTAAAGACTTATTATAATAGATATTATAATAATGAAAAATAAATTTTATATAATTTTAATTTAAATTATTCTATGATCATGGGATTATTGAAGATAGGACATCATTATTCTGGATATATCAATATGTGTAGTGGTCTTTATAAGATAAAGATTAAAATATCTCATTTCTTAAATTACACATATAAATGCTATGTATACAAATATGACCATTGAACTAACTCAAAGGAGAATTCCTAATGGTCAATATTACCAATGAATTGTCAATAAGAAGTTATTTTAAAGAAAAATATAATTTTTTTAGACTTGAGATTATCATAGAAATTAACAATTTATTTATTATACTTTGATATCAGATTTCTAACACTTTGTGATGTTAGTTGAATGATTATTGGGTATGATTAAATTCTTGTGGGACTAATGATTAAACATGAAAGAATCCATCAACTCTTGGTAATGAGTTTGAGCTTTATATAAATAAAGACCTTGGCTGAAGCATTATGAATGAAAGAAAAAAAGAGTTTTATAAGTCATTCACATGTGTTAACTTATTAGAATTTGACAGATATACTATATTCTAGAATTAACATAAAACTATAAAAATGGAAGGAAATATTATATTAATCTTCTGGTGGTTCAAAAGTAAAAGGTACTTCTTACTATCGGGTCGTTGAGGAGTGTTTCTAGACACCAACCTTGATTAATAAATTAATGAGTTAATTTATTACTGGTTTAGTGATGAACCTACGTGGTCGGACACTAACGAGTGTTCATATCATTGTTGGATATTATTGATTGAATTAAAGAGATTAATTTTAATTAATTAGTATCTTTTTTAAGTGAAATATTATTATTTTTTTCTAATACCAAAAGTATAATTAATATAAAATATGAAAATTTATAAATTGATCGGTAAAACTTGGTCAATTAGATTAGTAAGCAAAATGAATATTTATATTACTATAATTAATAAAAACATATGATTTATAACTAAAAACAACAAACCTAGAGAGAGGTTTTAAAATAAAAAGAAAAAAGTATTATGTGGGTTTTTCTATTTTTCGTGAGATGAAATTAAAATGCTCGTTATATATGAGACTCATGAAAACATAAAAAGAGATCCATGTTGGCGTTGTTTTTAGAAAGAAAAGAAGCCTTTTCAAAACCTATCTCTTTTGGAAGAGTTGCTTTTATGAAATTACTAAGGTTATAGTTTTTCACGGGTCAAGGGTTGATGCAACAAGGTCATGTCACGTGTAGGATCTTCATGCGGGAAAAAAATTCCCAATAAGGTATTTTTCTTGAATTTTTGTTTTTTATATCTAGTATGCATAATTTTAATCAAAATAGATCAATATTTGTGTATGTTATGAGTACGATTTGTAACCTTCGATTGGTATCAACTTTGTTTTTGTTAAATTATGTTGCTGGCTTATGATTATTTTTTGAAATCATAATCATAATGTTTAATTGTGATTAACGCTGAATTTTTTTTCTGCAATTAAACCGTAGAAAAATCTTACATGGTGATTGTTTAATTATTTTCGGAAATTGAATGTCTATATATATGTATCATAACACTGTTATTGTGTAGCCTTCCAGTTTTCAAATCACAAATGCTTCTATGAAAACTGTGGTGGGCTTATATGGCGTAAAGCTCTAGGTTAACATATATGGAATGCTAGAATATAATGCCGATTGATATATTGATTAAAATGGGAATTCTTTCCATACAATAATATTATTATTGTTTTGCGCGTTCTGTTACTTTGAATACCATCTAACATGAGGTCTTATACTAAAATATTGAAATGGTCACTGTGAGTTCAATCCATCAAACGTAACCGTCATATAATATTATAATATTATATTAAATTGAATTTTTGGAAAGTTTAAGTTACGGTTCATTTTTATCTTTATTCCTAATACTTTTTTATGCAATTATAAATGGTGGTTAATTAATTAGTAAAGTGATATATAAGTTTAGAATTATATGTTACAGAAACTAATTATATGATTGCATAAATATTTAATCTATATATGATATAGATATACTTAATCATTCGCTTAAGTCCACACTTATTTATGTATGTATCCTATTTAAATTCGTATTTGAAAAGAGAAAATTCTCGGATCAATAATTTTGTGACTTTATTTTTAGAAAAAATTCATGTAAAGTCATTTGATGACTATTTCCAATTCGTTCATATGTGATTGTTGATTGACCATTGTGTAAGATGCGACGAAGGATGAAGAACACACCATTAGCTTGATTTAACTAATGTGAAGATAAATAAGGAGAATCTTTCAACTCATGAATAAAATAAAATAACAAGTTCCTCATGTAACATATCTCTTATATTTCTTATCTATCCTATTTTTTCAATCCTTAAAAATTTATGACACTAATAATATTTGATACTGTAAGTATATGACACATAATATTTCATATTGTAATATAACTCTTAAAATTTTATAAGTTTGTATTCCAATAAAATCCGCAACAAACTTCCAATATCAAAATGTGATACTTATATGTATGTGATAATTTTTTCTTAAATTGTATATGAGAAATGACTTGACAATCAAGTATTTATTCATATATTAAGATATTTATATTATATTTCCACAAATATTGATTTCTTTAAAATTGCTATTGTAGTAAGTGGGAGTATTTTTAATATGTGATAAATATTTATATTGACATATTTATTTTATTAGATATTCCAATATCTATTTTGTCATTGCGTTCGCTACTCGTCGGTGTTAAGTTGTTGAAAACAATTTTCTCGATTGGTATTGAAATCTGAGACTTTGATGAAAAATGTTTTCATGATTTCGCTAATCGTTATTGATCCTTCTTTATGGGTATTAGATAATGGTAGTAGTTTTAAGATATGCAATTCATTGCAAGAACTACAAGTAACTAGATGGTTAATATTGTGGTCGCTGGTTGTGGCTTTCCTGTTTCTCCATGGAGCGCGAACTTTGGGCAGCAGCGGAACAGAGGTGTGGTGCAGAGAAAGCTAAGAGGAAGAAAGACCAAGTCATAGCAAAACGCAGGTAAGATGAAAACTGAAGCTTTTATTTCTGATGAAATGTTTCTGAAAATCATACATGGGGAGAACGAAACCTATGCTTAAATAGGTTTGGGGAAAAAGGGGAAAACAACCCTAATAACTGATCTGAATCAGTTATTAGGTAACCAACTTCTAAAACAGAAATCCTAAGGGGTTACAACAACAGTAACAGTAAACCCTAAGATTAATATCCTCCCCTCAAGCTGGATGGTGGATGCTCATCATTCCGAGCTTGGAGACGTTGATTTTGAAGTTAGTGTGATGGAGAGCTTTGGTGAAAACATCTGCGAGTTGGTCGTTCGAGCTGATAGGAAGAAGACGAAATAAGTTGTGCTGAAGTCGCTCTCGAACAACATGACAGTCAATGTCTATGTGTTTGGTGCGTTCGTGGAAGGTGGGGTTGTTCGCGATGTGCCTTGCGGACTGATTGTCACAGTAGAGAACAACGGGAAGATCGGTATGAATTTGTAGATCGCGTAGGATGTAGGTGATCCATTGTATCTCGCACGTAGTGGTGGCGAGTGCTCTATATTCTGCCTCTGAGGAGGACCTGGAGACAGTGTTCTGTTTTTTTGTTTTCCAGGAAACTAGGGAATTTCCAAGGAATATACAAAATCCAGTAACACTCTTTCTGGTTTCTGGACAAGCAGCCCAATCAGAATCACTAAAACCTTTGATTTGAATATCAGTCTCGGCTGGGAAGAAAAGACCACGACCTGGATCAGCTTTGATGTATCTAAGAATGTGTTGGGCAGCTTGGTGATGGTGTATAGTTGGTCCCTGCACGAATTGACTGAGTAAATGAACAGAGAAACTAATGTCAGGTCTAGAATTAGTAAGATATAGAAGTTTCCCTATTAATCTTCGATAAGAGTCTGTGTTGTGAATATCCTTGTTGGTGTCAAAGAGATCCTTAGTATTACTCATGAGAGGGCTTTGACAGGGCTTGCTGTTAAGCATCCCAGTTTCTTCTAAGATGTCAAGAGCATACTTTCTTTGACATAAATGGATTCCTTTTGTTGTTCTAGCCACCTCAAAGCCCAAGAAAAACTTTAATTTTCCAAGATCCTTAATTCTAAAAGCTTGGTGCAGCAGATTTTTGGTTCTATTGATAGCTTCCATAGAATTTCCAGTTAGTATCACATCATCTACATAAACTAGCAAAGCAGTAAAATCATTAGTAGTATTCTGAACAAATAAGGAATAATCAGCCTTTGATTGAATAAAACCAAGACTTATAAGGAATGAAGACAATTTAGCAAACCACTGTCGACTTGCTTGCTTGAGTCCATATAGAGATTTAGTTTGGCGACAAACTTGTCCTGGTTTTGAGATACTCAGTCCTGGTGGGGGTGACATATAGACCTCCTCATTCAGCTCTCCATGAAGGAAAGCATTATCTACGTCAAGTTGATGTAGGTGCCAATTTTTTGCAGCAGCTAGAGCTAGGAGAATTTTAACAGTGGTTAGTTTAGCAACAGGAGAAAAAGTGTCAAAATAGTCAACCCCTTCTAGTTGAGAATACCCCTTAGCCACTAGCCTAGCTTTATATCTTTCTATAGTACCATCTGCATTATATTTGATTTTAAACACCCATTTACACCCTATAGGTTTCTTCCCTTTAGGGAGATCAGTTAGGTACCAGGTTTTGTTCTGTTCTAAAGCATTTATTTCTTTATTTATGGTAGTCATCCATTCAGTATTTTTACTGGCTTCAGTATAAGTTTGGGGTTCTTTATTAGTCGAAATGGCTAAGGTGTATTTAAAGTGATCTTTGGACAAGGATTTATAGGAAACAACAGAGCTAATGGGATAAGCAGATTTATGAGTATGATTTATGCATGTAGAAAGAGTAGAGTTTTTAATAGTAAAGGAACCATTGACCTGGTAATTCTTTAGGTAGCCAGGAAGTTTTCTGCTCCTCTTTGATCGCCTTAGGTCTAAATCTTCAGTGCTAATGAGATCTTGTTGAATATTGTCAGTATTTTGCTGGTTTTCTTGATTATGTTCAGGCTGAACATCAGTCTGATCATGATGTTCAGTGATATCTTCTCTTCTGTCATTCTCACTGCTGGAATTTATGGTGTTATTATCAGCATTGAACCCTTCATCATCACTGTCTGTGATGTTGTGATCATTGACATAATTGTTAGGAACATCATTGTGTAGACTGCTTGGTTCTAAGAACTCAATATTCTGTTCCTGTTCACAATTGTTAGAGAAATTGCAAGGAAAAATATTTTCATAAAACATGACATTTCTACTAACAAAAATCTCTCTACTTTTAATATCCAGAAGAATATAGCCTTTCATTCCAGGTTTAAAACCAATAAAAACGCATTTTCTAGCCCTAGGATCAAGCTTATTTCTGTTAACATCACTGGTGGAAGCAAAACATAGACAACCAAAAGCCTTTAAATTAAGATAAGTAGGAGGTTTTTGATTAAGAATTTCATAGGGAGATTTATTCTTCAAAACAACAGAGGGCATCCTATTTATTAAGTGTACAACATGATTAACAGCATAATACCAATAACATTTAGGCAATTTTGACTGAAATAAAAGACTTCTAGCAACATTAAGAATGTGTTGATGCTTTCTTTCTACAACAGAATTCTGTTCTGGAGTTCCAACACAGCTCTTTTGATGCTCAATGCCATAACTGTTATATAAATCAATGTAATCAAACTCAGGTCCATTGTCAGACCTTATGATTTTAATGCTCTTTTCAAACTGATTCTTGATGTAAATGACAAAATTTAGCAAAAGTTTTCTGGTTTCACTCTTAGAATGCATATGGAAGATCCAAGTATGCCTAGAACAATCATCAACCACAGTAAGGAAATATCTATGACCATGTATAGAAGGGACAGAAATAGGACCCCATATATCAGTATGTATCATGTCAAAGCAATTTAAAGAAGATGTAGTGCTATGTTGAAAAGAAAGTTTATGTTGCTTAGAATAGTGGCAGCTATCACAAATATTTTTACAAGAATCATTCACATAAGGGAAAACTTTACATATTTGTTTCATAACACTGTCACATGGATGTCCTAATCTGAGATGCCAAACATTTGCACTAGTTTTAGAACAATTGAGAGCTATATTCAGAGGCAGATATTCTTCAGAGATGGAGGGGCAGTTATCAAGGTAGTATAAACCCTTTAGCATGCTAGCACACCCAATCGTCTTGAATGAAGTATTGTGCTGGATCTGACAATTCTCATTAGAAAAAATTAGTCTGCAGTTTAGGTCCTTGATAAGGGACTGTACAGAAATCAAATTAAAAGAAAATTCTGGAATATAG
>Ga0214542_1007126_pt1 | contig 19726 bp, 11 predicted proteins | sample CNSS1metaG_FD_160096 | JGI IMG/M metagenome (GOLD analysis project Ga0214542, IMG submission 160096) | Root nodule microbial communities from cowpea collected in UCLA plant growth center, Los Angeles, California, USA - CNSS1 | ecosystem: Host-associated > Plants > Roots > Nodule | place: USA...
TATCAAATCTGAAAACGCAATTTAAGAGCAAAAATAGAGATTTCAAAGCTTAAATGGAATGCAAAACGGTGTTATCATATATAAATGTGAAAACCCCATGAATGGGTATTGTTCCAAGTCAATAAAACCCAAAAAACGAACTGCCCAAGCAAGAAAACGAATTCAAAACGTAAAACCCTCAATGGGTGCTGTCAAATATGCATAAAAACGGTAAAAATGAGCCAAAAACGTGAAAACCGCAAGAGGGGCGTCCATGGAAGCTTGGAGAACGAAAATGGAGGTTTTGAAGAGAGGTTGAAGATGATGGAGCGGCTGGCCTCCTCATGCAGACCTAATTCGCGTGGTCATATCACCCTTGCCACTCATAATTACAAAACTGCCACTCTGCCACTCAGATTTACAAAAATGCCACTCTGGGCCTCAAATGTTGACCCATTGACTTTGCTGACGTGGAAATGACATGGAAATGATGTGGCAATGATGTGGCAAGTCTCTTCCACTAAATATTAATGTCCAAGCTACAAAATTTGCTTCACCCAAATACCTAAAAATAATTAAAAACAAAAATTAGGCCAAATAATGTGAAATTAGTCTAAATTCGGAACAATGGCCTAATAAAGCCCAACAGATGAAAAACACTCTAATGATGAACAATTAAGCACTAATCAACTATCTAATGGGTACACAAAGGCTAGTGAAATGGAAGAAAATAATGACTCATCAGAAATGCTTGGGAGTTTTACACTTTTTTTTGTATTATTTTGAGTTGGACTATTTTGTAAACTCTTATGAGAGGTTTTATTATGTTATTCAGTTTTATGAACTATAAAGTTTGCTTTTATTCTCGGAAGTTAATAAAATTTAAATTTCCCGCATTCTTGGGAAATGAGGTTTATTCATAAATACGGCAACTTTATAATTTTAATAAGTTTTATTTATGTAAATTAGTAATATCCTGACGGGATGTTACATCTGGGCTGACTCTATCGCCAAATTTCACCGGATGATGTTTCAGAAAATCCTCTAGGCTCCACTCCCTAACTATCGGTCGTGGCTCAAGACTAAACACAAAGGCAGCCGCCTTGTTCTCCTCCAGCTGACGAAGTGCCTCCATATGCTGCTGATGAGCATCCTCAGCAGCCACTCTTGCAGCCTCCATTTGTTGCATCACCAACTGCTGCTGCTCGAGCGACGCTGCCTGTCGCTGCATAGATGCCTCGTGCTGCTGCATCATAGTCGTGCTTTGCTGCGCCATCGCAGCTACCATCGCCTCTATTGCCCTAGCAATATCGGGTGCGTCTTCTTGAGATGATTGGAAGGTCCTACGATGAGGTGCCATAGTTCACTAGCACAAGGAAATCACTTAGTTAGGCTTGATAAGATAGAAATTTAACTAAGAACACTCAGAAAGACATAGAGAAAGCTAAGCGGACATCCAAGTCCACAGACCTAAGGAATGACTGCTCTGATACCATAAATGTAACACCCCATTTAATTTAATATGCAAAATTAAAGGAAGCGTCACATAAAGATAACGTACTAACGCAGTCCTGGAGTTTAAAACTCAACTCCTTAAAACCCAAGGCACACCACGATGCCCAAAAGAAAACTGTATACAGAGTTTAACAAAAGGAATATAAATCCAAGGATGAACAAGTACATGGGCCATAGCCCTAAAGAAAAGCCCATAAAGGATATAAGGTCCAATCCACGCGGACTATGCAGCGGAACCATCATCTCCCTATTGTCCACGGGTGTTCCTCGCATATGATCACACTAACAAGTTGATGATCATCGCAAAAGAGAGTACCACACAGCAGAACACACAACAATGAAAGTAGGGTAAGCTAGAGCACAAAAGATTTCATCCATACAATCAAATATATTTTCACAATCCCATATACACATATCAACCAAGCATGTTATGACTTTTCAAACAATACACTAAGACACGACTCAACTCATCTGGATACATATGACCTGGTCGGATTCAGCGGATGCTTGCGCTTGTGGTGGATACCTCTGCTCACCCCCGAGCTTTGTGTTATAAGTGTTACAATGAATCAATTTCCCTCACACACAAGGTTAGCCCTTAATGAATTTCGGGCCTCCTCCTACTCTCACCACAGGGGTCAGTCTGCTCTAGGTGAGACTAACTGACTCCTTAGAGTGTTAGGATGCAACCTTACCTTGAATCCTTACCAAGTTATACAAATGGGGCACCACCATGGACACCCACTAACAGGGGCCATGGAATTACGTCCCGACCACTAAAGCGCGACCCTAAAAGTCTCACCTAGAGACTCCAAGGAATTACGCACTGACACGGACCAAACAAGCTAAATCAACAAAGAAAGATTCATCATACAGATTTACATATACATATCGCATACTTGTTCTTCATAATCCATCTCCTTCATTTTTCCAGTGAATCCATACCCTCTCATCATTCTCAACTAACATAATGGAATTTCATCTCATGCCAATGCCGTGTCAATTTAATACGAACCACCTCATTCATTTCACATGCGAAGGTTCACACCAAAACCATCATTTATAATTCATGAATCACATCATTCATGCATATTTATTTGTCTCATGCATTTAACATAATAATCAACATCCAAACAAGCATAAACCATTTCAGAATTCCAGAAATGACCGCACAATCACACTGCCTCACCTAGCTCCTTGCTCAGGTTGAAGGGTCTCGCTCAAGCGAGAGGCTCTCGCTCAGGCGAGCCCCCTTCGCCTAGTCGAGGGCTAGAAAAAGGGGAACAGTAGCTCACGCAGGATCTCAGTTAGGCGAGACCCCTCTCGCTTGGGCGAGACGCTCGCTCGCTTAGAACAGACCTGGGTCGCCTGAGCGACCGCTCGCGTGAAGCAGCTTGGGTGAGCCTCTGTTGAGCTCGCCTAGGCGGCACATGCTCGCTTGAGCGAGAAAACCAGTACTCACCATTGTTCTCTCGTGCATTACCACTCAATAGATCGCCAATGGCTCAAAATTATCATACCCAGGTTCGCATATACATACCAAACATATTTAAAAGATAAAACAGTGGTGCAAACAGTATCACTCAAAAGAAAGGGCGAACCCTAGCTCCCCGTACCTAGAAAACAAGCTAGCGGAACGCTCTGACACGCACACCGTGAGCTCGACTGCCCCTAGGATGGTCAACGAGCTCAAACGAACGTTAAAACAGAGAAAAAGGACGAGTCATCACCAAACCCTAACAGTAAACAATGAACATAGGCCATGAAAAGAGGAAACATGAGCTGAGGAGTGACTTACGTGGAGTAGGAGCTGGGTTTGAGTTAGCTCAAAGAAGACTTAGAGCAAACCCTAACAGAGCATTCTGTGAGAGAGAAGTAAAGGTGACGGCTGATTTTTCTGAAAGAGTGAAAGTGGAAACGTTAGGGCAGACTAGGGTTCAACTTTATCCTTTGGGCCAATTCTCAAGCCCATCAGATTTGGGGCAGCCGTTTTTGTTAAAGGCATAAAAAGAATAGGGCCTTACAGTTAGTCTAATAATTAGAAACAAAATATGTTCTAATATTTAGAATCATTTACTCTGATTTTGTGCTCTGATTTCTATGACACCTCCTTTTCTAGATAAGGAAAATAATATGTTTCTCAAGAATATCTTTTTTCTAATTATAATTAATTGATCTTGATCACGTTTGATTTTGTGCTCTGATTTTTCTGTGATTTGATTCCCATATTGTGATAATTTTAAGACCATTTCTTGCCTTTTAAAATTCGTTGTAATTAAGACTGACTTTATTACGAGATTACATTAGATTTATAATGTTGTGTATATGAACCCATCAGGAAAAAAAAAGAAAAAAGGATTTTTCTCTCTTAGAATTCTAGAGACCTCTCTCACCCTAAGCACACATTTTCTTTGAACCCTCGCTTCTAAAAGACCCACTCACCTCCGATCGCCACCCCCACGTGCTTCTTGGTGTTCCAATGCAACTATTGTAATTCCGATCTCTCGTACAGGTTCGCAAAAATTAATTTTTGTTGTGTTATACAGGCTTTCTCAAGATTTAGTTATGACCTTGGTTGAATTTGATGTTTTCACTATTTCTTTTTTATATGGAAAAAACATTATTGTCATGCATTTTTGGGTTCATTAGTTTTATAATTAATGTTTGTTGATTGCATTGGGTTGTGAACGTTGTTGCATGAATAAGTGAGAGATATCATGTTTTAACATTGTATGAATATGTTGTGCCATATTTTTCATGTTAAGGGTTTTAAAGCTTTTTCATAATAAAATAATATGTTTAATCCTAAACGTTATTTCCTAATCTTTTATTTATTTTCCTAATGTTTTCATAAATTGTGGATATATAATAGTCACGTTTTTGGGTATCATGTCTTATTTCAAAAGTTTTTTTAAAGGAAGTAATAACAAATAAATAATTTAATTACCCTTTTAACTTTAAAAATGTATAAGTGCTCGTGTGACCGCTCGCGTCGTCTTAGTACTTAATACCTTCGCTCTTCTATAAGATTACTAAAAAAAATACAAAATTTTCAAATATTAAAAAAGAGTGATATCAACATCTTTGAACAAATTGTTTTCAAAAATTCTTTTTCATAAAGAACTACGTGACCCTGATTCTTCATTATGAATGGAGATACGTAGGAGCAAGGAGTAATCCTTCTCGGGCCCAAAAAACAAAAAAATCTTTTTTGTTTCCTTTGTTTTTCTTTGTCATCTTTATTTATTTATTCTTATTTATTTATTTTTATTAATTTATTAATTTTATTAATTAATTAATTTATTTTTTTAAATAAACATTTAAAGGAGACCACATCAATTTGTATTTTAATTAAAGGTATCGTCTTAGGATGAACGTTGTAGGGTGCTAACACCTTCCCTACGCGTAATTAACTCTCGTACCCCCAATCTCTGTTTTCGTAGACCTTGCTCCTTTTTATGGTTTTCCATAGTTTCCTATAATAACTATGGTGGCAACTCCAAACCTCTTTTTTACAAATTTTATTTTTTAGTTCGTCATCCCGTCACGATTTTGGTTGTGACAAGAATTTTTGTAGTGGTTCCTCTTAATAATACAATACTAATACATAAGATTCTAATATATATCAATATTAAAAGGAAGTTTCAAGCTCAACAATCATATTCATTTAAAGACTATATAAGAAGAGGAAGAATGCATAAAAGAAAAACACAATGATCTTATAGGCTTATATACGTATTTTTTCTCTAAGTTTCTTAGATTAGAGAAAAAGTATTCTATAATCACTACTACAAATTCTCATATTACATGGGAATTTTCTTGCAAATTTGTTAAAAATATTTGCAATAAAAGATTTTTTCCTGCTATTTTTTCTAAGAATTTTAATTGGTAGGTAATTCCTTCGTGGGTAATTATTTCCTTTACAAAATTATAAAATTCGCAAGTATTTTTTACAAAATTTGTTGCGAAAAGTGTTTTATACAAAATATTTTGCAAAAAAAATTGGAAGCAATTTCCTGCAAATATTTTTTTCATAACAAAATTTATAAGTATTTCCTACAAAAAAAAATTCAAAACAAAATTGGCAAGAAATATGAGTTTTTTTAGTAGTGAATCCCTCATTGTGCAAAATCGTTTGTTTATAAGGCATGCTTATTGTATTATGTTTTTGTTGGGGTGTTGTCATTCAATTTTTTTTTTGTCTTATAAACTAGAAGTGACAATAATACTTATAATCCATTATCTTATGACAATGTTAGCATAAGAGAGGTGTAAATTCTAAGTTGTAGTTTTCATGCATTTCTAATTTAATTTTAGAAAAATAATTTACAAGGTCTTAAAATCTATGATTCTCACACATTCGTAATCTTATGATAATGTTGGTGCAAAAGAGGCATACATTGTAAGTTGTACTTTTCATGCATTCCCAGTTTAATTTTTGAAAACTAATCTGCAAGATCTTAAAATCTATGATTCTCACACATAAATTATAATAGGGAAATTTGATCCATGAGAGACCCAAGATACGTTCTTCAATCTCCTTTTTCCAATTTATCTCTTGGTGTTTCTTTTCTTCACTCACACTTTCTAATGGTTAGCTATAAGAAAACTCTTACGCTAGACACATAACCTTAGATTCTTTTATTAACCAACTTCTATCAAGTTGGTTATTGTCAGTTTTAAATTATAACTTTTCATAATAATCAATAGGTCCTTTTATTTTACTAAATCATATTTAGACCTCAAAATTATATTTCATATGCGTAACATAATTGCAATATTAATTAATTATAACATTATCTCTCATAACACTTCGCAAAATAATAATTACATAAATCATAATATGCATTAAAGGACCTTACATAAACTAGTTCCATCACTAATCATAATTAAATATATAGAAATAATAAGTTATGACGATTACCGTCATTTAATCAACACATTCCCTTCCACGTACTATTATATTATCATTTCTCTTCAATATGACTTTACAATGAGAAGTCCACAATGCATTCTAACAAAATATCATTTTCAATAATAATAACATAATTTTTTTCTTTGTCATAATATGAAAGCATATACATAAAGTAGAAAACATAAGTTTCATAAACTTGTACATTAATGAGCTCATAATGAAAATAGACATTAATAATAACATTAACATTCAAAATTTACTAGTAGACATAATACTCATTCTCTACATGGCTAGTAAACAATTTAAGCATTAACTATTTTGTTAAAGCGTCAACAAATCATAATAGCAATGCCAATATGTTGTATTGATACCTTACATTTTTGTATTTCTTTAACGACAAAGTATTTCAATTCTATATGTTTAACATTTTGGAATACTTGTCGTTCTTAGAAAAGAATACTATTGTAGAATTATCATAGTAAATTTTTAGCGGCTTGGCAATATCGTTGACTACTCCAAGTCATAAAATAAAATTTTTCAACAAATTAGCTTGAATTGTGGCATAATACCAACTACAAAGCTAATATCTGGAAATGTACATGTTTTAGCATATATCAAATTCCCAACAACATATGCATAAGAGATATTTTTCATCTGTTTGTGTTTCAAATCATTCTTTGGATATTGCATAAGACTAAATTTGTCTCTTTTTGTGTATTGGAACGAGAGATGTTGAACATTTATCCATTGTAAATCTTTTTAAAATTTTATTAATATATGCTTTCTAAGATAAACCTAATAGTCCTTGTGATCTATGAAAAAAATATTTCTATTCTCATCACATAATATGTCTTACCCATATCTTTCATTTTAAAGTTGCTAGAGAAAAACTTTGTAGTTTCCCTTAATAGACCAATATCGATAGCTGCAAGTAAGATATCATCAACTTACATGATCAAAAATACAAAATTTGGTCCCACTAACCTTCTGATATATACTGATCAACATTGTTTTTCTTAAATTCAAGACTGCAGGAAACACATGCATGCTTCATTCCTTTGCAATATCCTTTGATGTTTCCATATGGACAAGATGGTTATTAAAAGGATATTCCCATTAGAGAATGTTACAAATACAGTCAAAGTTGAAAGAGAGTTCATATTTCTTTAATAGACAGGTTGAATTTAGTAAAATTGTAAATTCACGTAGGTTGATTCAACATTTTTTGGTTGATTGCTAAACTACTATTGAGGTCCAAAGGTTGTCTTTTATAAGAGCTAATAAAAAAATTATTTGTTCCAATATTCTCAATGATTGACAAGAAGTTGTTAACAAAGGTGAAATTAACCATTCTACAATTGGCAAGTGTGTAGTTTTTCCTACTTCATTTATAATTGATATTAGATACATGTTCAATAATTTTCAATATGTTATGGTCATCTATAAGAGATTTGAATATCCAGATTTTTTTATAATGATTATGTAATGTAAATTGGTGTGAAATTCATGATTTCTTAAAACAAAAGGGTTAAGTTCTTCGGATAGAACAAACAATGTTTAGTGAGTAAGACTTATAATTGATATTAGATACATGTTCAATAATTTTCAATATGTTATGGTCATCTATAAGAGATTTGAATATCCAGATTTTTTTATAATGATTATGTAATGTAAATTGGTGTGAAATTCATGATTTCTTAAAACAAAAGGGTTAAGTTCTTCAGATAGAACAAACAATGTTTAGTGAGTAAGACCCGAAAAATTTAAATAATTAAATACATAATTATTTAATAGATGTGGGTAGTAGAAGCCTTTATGGCATTTAATGTTAATTGTTGTAACGTGGAAAAGTACTAGCTCAAGTGGTAAAGAGTACTTAATTGTGTGATATGTATGCCAATTGTATGATATTTTATTGTGTGCATTGTTTTAATGTTATGCTTCAATGTGAGTAGTGATAATGTAATCCTAAAATTATAGGAATTATCACAAAATAGGTATTAGTTGAATTGGTTGTGCACTTAACTTGGTAATTGATGGGTTGTGGGTTCAAATCTTGATGAGAACAAAACTAACCTATCGTTTTGCCAAATTTTAATTTTGACTTGAATATGAAAGGTAGAGACAAACTCTAGCTGCATGGAGGGCAACCTAGTGGGCTGAAAAGGCAGCCACTAATGGTCTTTGAATGACCATTAACACCAAAACATTAAAGCCATTTTCGTTTTGGGGTTAATTATGCTTAATTAAGGTAATTTTGGAAGAGAGAGAGAAAGAGAGAAAAAAAACGTTAGAGAGGACGAAAGGAACTGGTTTTGGACGTGAAAAAGAGAGATTCTGGAGGTAATTGGGAGAACTACCATTTAGTTTTTGGAAGAGTGAGAGCTGAAACCTTGGAATAGCAAAGGGAGGTTCTTGGGTACCATAAAGGAAATGTTAGAAGAGCAATTGCAACAAGAAATTCTAGGTAAGGGGAGCTATTTCGTGTTTATGATTATGTGTATGATTAAGAAGCCTGCTCTCATGACTTTATGCTTGCGTGCCATGAATTTTCATGCTCTATGTGATAGGATTAGAGGTTTGTTGTTTTTTATGTTGTTTGAAAAGCATCTTATGCTTTGGTATGAATATGATGGGGGTTTTTGTGATGTATGATTGTTTATGGCTCAATCTCAAGTTTTGGTGGTCCAATTGGGTTTATAACATGTCCATGATAATTGCTCGATGTTATAGATTGCTTGGTAATGTTTGAATGTGGTTTTGGGCATTGTTTCTAATGTTTGCATGCGTGAACAGGGAAGACGTCTGCTATTCTTGCTCAAGCGAGCAAGCCTCGCCTATGCAAAAATAGCAAAGACTCAAACTTGGTTTTGCTCGAGCATCTTATTCAAGCGGAGAGCCCATGTTTTGGGCAGCAGGTCATCTCGCTCAGACGAGCGTGCTTCACCTAAGCGAGGAATCATGGGGAAATCTATGTAATTCTACTTGAATCGCAGCCCAGGTGAGAGGCTTTTATTCTGGGCGAAGGGTGAACTCGCCCAAGCGAGAAGGACACACCAAACCGAGAAGGACACGTCCAAGCGAGAGTTCGTAGATTGCTACTGTAACACGCTCGCTCAGGCAAGAGAGTCCAACTAATGAAGGCGTGACCAACCATGATACCTCTATAGAAGCACCCTCAAGAAGGATCACTAGAAGCATGTCTAGAGGGGAGTCTTATATTCCATCTCATTTATCTTTGTTTTCCATTACTTTAGTTTGAATTCCCTAAGTTGGTTTTTAGTTGACTTATTTTGGTTGACTTATTGATTTTCACCAAAGTGGACCTTTGACCAAGATTAGCTTAAATTATACTAAGATGTTAATCTTTGTTTGTCTTGTTTTTATAGGTAACTAAAGAAAGTAGAGCATGCTAGGTGGCACATGGTGATTGGAGCATGTGGATGATGTGGAGGAGAGAGAGAATCAAAAAGCATAAAGTAAAAGCAAAAGTAGACATGTACCTTGTCTCCTTTTGTCATTTTGGATTATTCTTTTGAAAGCTACTTGGTCTCCTTCCCTTTTTGGCCTAGAATCCTCATGGAAATGCATCCACCAATCAATGCCTCTCATTTTGTCCGTGTGGCATTCCTAGCCTAGGAATTAGGATTTGCTAGTTGATCCCTTTCATGTTTGTGTTTTTGCTAAAGGACCCCTATGGACTTCTATTTAAAGGGGACTCCTTGTCTTCTAAAAGGGTTGATCATTTGATGTTATAAACCTTGTGTTTCAACTACTATATTTCCATGAGCTCTCCTTCCAAGAAGTGAAACTCACCTTTGCCTTATCTTGCTTGCAAGTGGCAGCACCATTCACTCATCTCTAGGGTTTGGTTGGCCCCTATGAGTGGCGTGCTTCCTCCATTGCACCACCTTCTATGCTTTCCATTTTATTTGTTTCTTCTTTCATTTTTGTTCTCTAAGTTTTGTTAAAATCGTATGCTATTTGAACTTGAATCCAACTCTCTTCTCCCTTTTATGAGCTTGAGAAATGAACCTTCACATCTAGATAGCTTGCTATCTTAATGTCCAGTGGGAATTTTCGAAAAGCTTTCTTAAACAACTTCACCATATTTTCAAATCTAAAAGGAAACAAGGTAATCCTTCATTATTTGGTATCTAGAGTCTAGGTTATCTTGAATATGGTGTTTTTCATGTGCTAACCTTTGTTTTGGTGGCTTTCTTGGCTTGGAGACCTCTTGGTTTTGGCTTATTCAAGTGGTGTGCACATTTTCTTCCCACTCCACAAGAGGTTATGTATCCAAAAACCCATCTCTTGATGTATGTGCTTGTTTGAAGTGAGAATATGAATTGTATGGTTTTCCTTGCTTGAAAACCGAGAGCATTCTAGTTGTTACCATGCCAATTTTTTTTTCTTCACATGTTGAAAGTCTTCTTAAATTGTTCCTAGCTACTTTTGAGTCTCTTTTCATATGCTTATTTGAGTTTTCTTGTACTTGTTTCTAAGTATTTGAGCTATTGCATGAGATCTATGCCTTGTATTGTTGTATGTTCCTTGAAATTGATTTTGACCTAATTTTTAAGGAACTAAGTGTTCAAAACATCCTAAAATATCCTTCTCATCATCTTAAGCACCTAGTTTTGAAAAGAAAAAGTGTTTTCCATGGAAAAAGCCTATTTCGCCGAGAGCTTTTATGTTGTTTAGTGATTCCATTTGTTAATTTTTACTAGGTGTTATGCTACCAAATTTTATGCTTGGATTTTGGGTGATGTTGGCAAACTAGTTCCACCTTTTTACATGGGTTATGATCTTTCTTGGTGTATGCATAATTTGAGGTATAATCTTGGCTTGTTCAAATGCTTTCTATAGAGTCTTTAAAAGTGCTTTTCCTTGCTTTAGTCTTGTTCAAAGTTTTATCTTTAAAACAAATTTCCTTAGAAGTTTAACTTTCTTGTTTTTGAGCTTTGCTTGCTTGTCTTTAGGTAATCTTTGTTTTGTCTTAGTTGTTTTCATTTTCTTGCTTTCCTAGAGTGTTGTGGTCTAGCCACTTGTCTTGCTTTTAAAAGGTTTTCATCAATTTAAGGTGTCATTCACTTGTTTGGAAATATTTGAGTGTTAGCCTTGCTTGTGTGCTTTGGGAGTGTGACCAAAAACACTTGGGTGCATTTGAAGACCACACTTGGTCTCGATTTTAACTTGCTTCTCTTCCCTAACCTCTTTCTTGTCTCAACTTTTTGATTTTTGGTGTGAGAAACATGAATATGGAACCAATCTTGGAGGTAGAAGAGGAGGAGGAATCAGCTTCACCTTGTTCTCCTCCCATGGTGACTCCTATGGCCCAAGAAAATGAACAAATCACCCTTGCCAACATCCTACGTGAAATGGAGATCAGTAGGAGAGAAACTTTTGACCAATTGAGGGCGGTTAAGAGGCAAAGTGAGATTTTCCTTCAAGAACACATTCAAAGGCTCGAACTTAGAGAAGATGAAAGGAGAAGGAGGAGATGTTCTTCCGAGGATTCAAGCCATGGTGGAAGAAGAAGAAGAAGGCACAACCATGATGGTGGGGGAAGGCGCAATCAACTCCCACAAAGGCAACCTCCACAAATCAAAATTCCAAAGTTCAAAGGAGAGAATGATCCAAACATCTACATTGAATGGGAGCAAAAAGTGGACCCAATTTTTTAGCATTCATTTAGTTAGTGATTAAGAGCAAGTAGATTTCGTAGTCTTAGAATTTGAGGATTATGCCATGACATGGTGGAATCAATTGTGTATGGACAATATTAACCAAGAGCCACCTGCGACCTCTTGGATGGCCATTAAAAATTTGATGCGCGCTAGATTTGTTCATTCCTACTATAAGAGGGAGACTCTATTGAAGTTCCAGAGGCTTCAACAAGGGTCCATGTGTATGGATGAATATTACAAAATGATGGAGTTCATGCTTCTCAAAGTAGGACTCTAATTTGAAAGTGAAGAAGAAAAGGTAGCTAGATTTGTGAGTGGTCTTAAAAGAGAAGTTCAAGATGTAGTTGAATTGTATGAGTACTCTACTCTTGATAAAATTTTACACTTGGCCCTAAAAGTTGAAAGTCAATTGAAAAAGAAACAAGAGGCCAAGAAGAGTACTCCTTACAATGACTACTACTCTAGGACTTGGAAAAGAAAAGAAAGAAAGGATGAGAAACCATCTTCCAAAGACCACCCAGCTAGGTCAAGTGTGCCTAGAGTTTCCCATGAGAATCCAAACTCTTCCCAAGGTTTAAGAACTAGTTCCATAAAATGTTTTAAATGTATGGGCTATGGTCATATTGTTTCAAATTGCCCAACAAAAAGGAACATGATCTTGAACCCAAAAGGAGAGGTTGGAAGTGAGCATTCTTCTGCCCCATCCTCTAAAAGTTCTTCCTCCCACACTTCTTCCTAATCTTCAAGTGAGGATGAAATCAAACCCAATGAAGGAGGTTTGTTGGTGGTTAGGCGCATGTTAGGCCAAGTGCCCAAAGAATTGGAAAACCAAAGATAAAATATTTTTCACTCAAGGTGCCAAATCAACAACAAAACTTGCTCCCTCATAATTGATAGTGGAAGTTGTGTCAATGTGGCTAGCACAAGGGTTGTGGACAAGCTTGGCTTGAAAACCATCCCTCATGCCAAGCCCTATAAGCTATCTTGGCTTAGTGAAGAAGGTGAGATCAAAGTTGACAAACAAGTTGTTATCAACTTCTCCATTGGAAATTACAAGGATGAGGTATTATGTGACTTACTGCCCATGGAAGCAACTCATATTTTACTAGGAAGGCCATGACAATTTGATAAAAAAACTTTTCATGATGGCCATTCCAGCAAGTTTTCCTTTAACTTCCAAGGAAAAAAGATTACATTATTACCTCTCTCACCAAGAGAAGTCAATGAGGACCAAATCCAAATGTTAAAGAAAAGAAAAGAAGAGAAGGCGCAAAAGAAGGCGCAAGGGCATGGCAAAGAGGCCAAGATGAGTATGATCTCCCTCAAAGGGGTGAAAAAGGTAATGTTTGCCCAAAAACCCATTTTCTTAGCTTATTCTAGTGAATCTTCCCCCTCTTTCCAAAGCCCTCACCCTAAATGTCCCCAAGACTTGTCATTAGTCTTAGATGACTTCCAAGATGTTTTTCAAGAACCTCGAAAGGGCCTCCCACCCCTAAGAGGTATAAAACACCAAATTGATTCCGTTTTCATCCCCATTTGCAGCGTTTTGAGATTCGTCCCACTTGCTCTTCGTTCCCATTTGGCCAGCAGTGTGCGGAGACCCTATACTTCCTCTCAAAGTTCGTCTTTCAATTAGAAGAGGTTAGTTTTTCATTATATGTATATATTTGTTCATTGTATGTATAGAATTACTTGTATTAATTTATAAATGTCATTGTAGTTTTAGTCTTAGACTATTTTTTGTTAATTTTTTTGGCCTATTTTTTTTTAAAAAAAATTTATAATAATATTTCTAAAATTACGAAATAAAATTATATTTATTATTAGATATATGCATGTTTAAATAATTCTCATTGCATTTTATTTTTGAATATTATTGTTGTTGTGTTATTTTATATATGTAGATTTATTATACTTTTAGTATACAGTGATGGTTGAGTCAAATAGAGAGATCCACTTTGCACCATACATTGATTCGTAAGTGTTTTTGCTAATAATATTTGTGAAGTATTATTAATTATTTTGGCTAAGTACTTGTGATTCATACATAATGAAATTGTATTACTTTTTCAGCGATTCAAGAATCCATCACCTCTGCTAGATGACATTATCCACACACTAAGACAGGAATGGGCAGCATATCTATTGGAGAGATGGAGTTGATACCACATGAATTAGAACTCCTTTTAAAAACTTTATTGTACAAGAATTTCATGTTGAAACTTTTAGTTTGTTGTTATTTATATTAGTTTAGAATATATGTTGAAACTTAAGTTCTATTATATATAACTGTAACTCCAGAATTGAATTGAAAGTATTATGAAATTGTTCTGGGAATTTTCTGATTTTCAGGTGTATGGATGTTGTAAAAACAGTGAAATTAAAAAAAATGGAGCAGTTTGACGTCTGGTGTGCCCTGACAAATGTTATTTAACGTCTGACCGTACCAGGGCCGACGTTATTTAACGTCTGACAGGCTCTGACAGACGTTAAATTGCTCAGGTTTTTCCCTTATTTCAACACGAAAATTGACGTCTGCTGTTACTGACCCCGACGTTGGATAACGTCAGACTCTTAAAGGACTGACGTCAAGTGACGTCTGCTATTTTTCCGACGTTATTTTGACGTCACCCGGTACGACGTTGGTGTTTGGGCAGACATCAAAGGTCGAAAATGTCGGACGTTAATAGGCTTTTTTGTGTTGATGTATCCTGTTATATTATACATTATTTTTTATTTATAAGCTCACCCTTTCTGTTTGTGATTGGCGATGATCGTGTAATTCTTTACACAGAAGTAGATGATACTACAAGTGATGCTGCTGACGCTTGAGATGAAGAGAGGGGCTAGCTTGGGAATTGAGCTAGGAACTTAATTATGTTGATTGCTATTTTTATTGGATTTTAGAAATTGTAATAACTTTATTACTTTTATTAAATAGCTTTTGGCGCATTGTACAATGTTTTAAATTTTCTTGCGTATTAGGAATATTAAAAATTAAGGCATATGAATTTCAATTATTATTTATTTATTTAATTAAGTAATTTTCAATAGGGATGTTACACACTTGACCAAATTCGACCAAATCCTGACCGAGGTTGACTCGATCGAATTTCGACTAGGGTCGACTCTACTGAATTTGGGTGATCTTTGGCCAACCTTAACTTAGTTGAATTTCGACTTAGGCTGTCTTGACCGAATTCCAGTTAGGGCCAACCCGTATCAACTTTTATATTGAAAATTTGGATAAGATTTCTTGGATTTTTTGTATTTGAAATTTGGATTTAAAGATTGGATATCTAATCCAAAAAGTATGTAAAATGTAGATATATTGAAATCCAGATTGAATAAAATGGATTTTAAATAGATTGATTTTTTTATAAAGTGGATCTTAAATTAATTGTATTAGAGAAAAATTGATTGGATCAGGAATAGGAAAATCTAATTAATGTGTAATTGCTATGCAAGCTATTACTTGTGATACTCGCAAAGGTATTCAAAATGTTTCGAGTTTGATAAAAAGCTTTCATTTCAACTAGTGTGGTTAAAGTGAGAAAGGCTAAAACAACTAAGAAAAATATGTCTAAAACATACTTGAATTAAAGGAAGAGATTAAGTGCCTAACGGGCACCCAAATGTTATATCTTTTAGTGTTTTATATAAAATTGATCTTAGTTCACCAAAAAATCAAATGGATGACGTGTGTGAAACAAAAATTGCTACCGGACAATCAAAAAGAAAAAAGTGTTTATAAACAGATCTTATATTAAAACTCTTAAATTTTGTTAAATTTATTTGAGATTTCAAGCACGTTTCATAATAGTATTTGACTTAACATTAAAGCAAAAATGTGTCAAACAGTATAAACAACTCAAATACAATTTTGAAATGGGTACGAAACATGAAATAAATCTAATAAGTGAGGGATTAACTACAACTTAGCTACCATATTTATGTTGTGTTTAATCCCTAATTAACTACAACTTAGCTACCATATTTATGTTATGTTTAATTCCTAACTAATTAGCTACAACTTAGTTACAATATCTATCTTATGTGTAATCCCTAACTAATGGTAGCTAATTAGTGAGGGATTAGCTACAACTTAGCTACCATATTTATATATTATTATATTTAGGGTACAGTTTGTTTTATTTTTTAAAAAATTTTAAAAATGAAATAAATTATTTATGATATATTATAAAAATAAATTGTATGTATGTATTTTATTTATAAAATATGAATATTTAACTTAATTTAATTAAACACTTAAAATTCATTTAATATTTAAATATTGATATTAAAAGAATTATTTTTTTAAAAAATAATCATTAATATTAGTATATAATTATTATATATATATATATAATATAAATACTATAAATAAATGAAAATGATACAAAATATAAAATGAAAGTCAACGAATTAAAAACATAAAACTTATAACTTAATCTATTGGTATGAAACTTTAAAAACGAATTAAAAACATAAAGCATAAAACTTAAAACTTAATCTTATTCGTATGAAACTTTAAACAGTTGTTTGTCGGAGACATTCATGTCACTGTTCAAACATTCGAACAAAACCCTTTGGCTCTTGGATCACTTTGCCTTTTGGTTGAATGGTTGGAGACTCGCAGGCACCGGAAGCTCGCATCGAAGGTTGTCGGATTTCGTATAGTGAAGAAGTGCGAACATTAGGGTTTTGATTTCAGCGTGGAGACAATACCGAGAAGCTTGGAAGAGAACTTGAAGAGGTTGCAACGACATCAAGTTTGGTTCCTAAATCAGGTTAATTATCTCGAACTTTGTCATTTCTCGTTCACCTTCTTCGAAGTTGGTTTGGAGAAAAAAGTTTTCTATTCAGTTTCATCAGTAGTTCAGATTGCAACGATAGTAGGTTAGTATGGTTCAGATTTTACTATTCCTAGCTGTTTTAATTATTAGTCTTGGTCTAGGTAGTGAAATTCTTTTTTAAGGTTAAATTTTGAGAAGTAAATAGATTTTTAGAGTCTTTATACCTTTTTACACTTTCTTAGGTAGTTTTAGTTCACTTTTTACTTACTTTTTTTTAGATTTGCGTGATAATAGTTGTGTTGAGTCTAGTTTTTATTGCTTGTGTGTCAATAAATTCTAAAACTGTTACGCTTAGCATCCTTCTCCTAATACCTTCAATTGATGTTGCCCCTCAAATACTAGCAGTTATGACTACCAAGTAATCTAATCATTTTTTGCTGCTCTAAGCCTTAGAGCATTCTTAGTGATACCAAATCATACCAATTCATGATTTATCAGACAATACAAAGCCATATGTAATTCATCACTTGATATAATTTATTGGCTTACCAAATTGCATCGGAGCAATCACAAAACCTAGGAGAATCACAAAAACACTTGCAGTAAATGCTTAGAGGAAACACTCTCTTTTTTCTACAGCTTGTAAGCTATTGTCAGGTATAGTTGAGCACAAGCTGAGAGATGTGAATTTTTAGAACCAGTTATAGTTCAAGAAACTCATGTGTGATTGATATAAACTAGGCAGCTGTGACGATTTTAGTGTTACTATTGTCATTATTATTGCAATTCTATTTTGTTATTATTCAAATTTAATTTAAAGTTTTCTTAAATTTGACTCTGAACTTTTGAAACTGGCGTTGCTTATCATTTGTCACTTGGTTATTGCACGTAGCTTGTTGTCGTTTCTCCTTTTTGCTGCTTATCATTATTATTGTCGTTTAACCTTTTAGTAGTAATTGACTTCAATGAAGGGTGAGTTGGGAAAATGCATCCAAATAATGGAGCCAGGTCTTAGTTTGGTATAGTTGCATATAATTTTCATGTTGATGTCTGGTCCAAAAAATGCTTTTATTCTCCATGAAGTTTTTTTGAATCCTCTATTTCTATTTTCAGCTATATGTACGGAATGAACTAGGAAAAAAAGCTTATACTTTTAAAAGAGAATAATATATGGCAACATACTTCCTATTCCTTTCTGTTTTCCTCCATGGTTTCACCTCAAGACTTTTGCTTTGAGTTTCCAAGTTGATCTTATAACATAGCTTCTTCTGCCATGATCTTCTAGATGAAAGTTGATTAGACATGATTCTACAAAGAAATTAAAAGAAGAAAAATTAAATGATATATATATATATATATATATATATATATATATATATATATATATATCCCTGAGGCATACGTATTTTCACCAGTGATGATAAGAAAGTTATCCAAAGGCAAAATCACAAGAAAAGGAAAAGTAAATAGGAAAAAGTCGAGCCTTTAATTTCAAAATTCACTTTGCTTTCTCCTTTACGTGATTGCAACATGGAATAGTTGATGTAATATATATATATATATATATATATATATATATATATATATATATATATGAAAATTAAATTAAACCCTTTTGATGTAAGTATAGAACTTGCAGCTCAAATCAAAGAACCTACCTCTTTTTCTTTTGTGCATCCATATCAAGTTTTGCAGTTTTAGTTAGATGAATACTTGCAAAATGCTATTTTTTCCTTCCGTTTTCAATCTAAGATTCCTATTAAAGGGCTCTTTTTATCTAACTAACTCTTAGTTGTAAAAGCTACCTTACGATTGTATTATTGTTTTCCTTTTTAAAATTATAATTAAAATTATTAAAGCATCTAGAGAGTGTGATAACCAAGTTGTTATAATATGCTTTTATTGCATGGTTTTGTGGTCAGGAGTGGCTTATTACTGAACTTCTAGATTCTCCAAGCATTCAAACAAGGTACACTAATGTTCCTCGTAATGATGATGGTGGTGAACAAAAAATGGATGATAAATTGTCTATTTTTAAACATCTATGTCGCCCTATTGGCAAAGGTCAACATAGATTCTTAACAGATGAAGAACTTCAGATTACTGAGACATATATCTTGGTGAATTGTAAAGAATCAGAATCTTATCTTCAATAAGTTTTCTTTTTAATTTATGTTTATGCATTTTATAATTATATTAGTTATGTTATTAATTACCGTATTGTTAGACAATTCGAGGGTTCACTAAAGGAAAGAAATCCTTATATATTTGAGGATTAAATACTCATAGCTCGAGATAGAGATTTTAGTAGATGGTTGAAACAACAAGTAGTCTCTCTCATACTCTTTATAATGTACAATTTAATATTTATTAATTATAATAATGATATAATTATGTGTTTTCACTTTTCTAATCATTCATAGGTTAGTACAGGTCATGTCCAAGATCAAAAGATTCGAGAGATAAGTTATGGCCCATTGAAGGTTATGACTTCTTATAATGGTTTGATTGTTAATGGATATAGATTCCATACAAAGGATTATGGACATAATAATTCCACCATGAATAATGGGATATGTGTTCGAGGAAACATATATGGTGAAAATGATTTGGACTATTATGGTATTGTTGAGGAGATATTAGAATTATATGTTGGATTTGAAAACAAAGTGGTTATTCTACATTGTCATTGGTATGACCCTGTCAATGGTGTTAAAGTTGATAATGTCTATGGGTTGGTTGATATCAATCATAAATCAAAGCTTCAAACAAATGAGCCATTTGTATTAGCTAGACAAGCTCAACAAGTCTATTATACAAAATATCCTCAA
>Ga0214542_1007127_pt1 | contig 19726 bp, 17 predicted proteins | sample CNSS1metaG_FD_160096 | JGI IMG/M metagenome (GOLD analysis project Ga0214542, IMG submission 160096) | Root nodule microbial communities from cowpea collected in UCLA plant growth center, Los Angeles, California, USA - CNSS1 | ecosystem: Host-associated > Plants > Roots > Nodule | place: USA...
CTCTCAACCACTTGAGCTAGTACTCTTCCATGTCATAATTCCTCGCATTTATTGCTTTAAATGTTCTCGCTACCCGTCCTAATTAAATAATAAATTAAATAACTATTTAATTTTCCCGGATCTTACAATCACCATCCATGGCAACCAAAGAAGCCTGTCCTAACCGCCAACAACATCAAGTGAGAACCTGGAGCAGGCGTCGCTTTGGTAGGGGAAGACCTCGACCCAAGAATAGGGTGTGACTCACAAATTGAACCAATTGAAGAAACCAAAGGCTTGGAGGTGTCATCAGGGGAAACTCTAAAACTCAGTGTAGGTTTAAGCAACGGCGACCAAGCCATGGTCGAGGCAACACAAAAAGATAATGCGGACCTCTTCACCTGGTTCGCAACAGATTTATTAGAGGTCGACCCTCAGGTAGTCATCCATAGGTTATCAATTTTCAAGGAGGCACGATACGTCTCTAAGAAGTAAAGAAAATTGGGGGAAGAAAGAAGGCTGGCAGCTAAAGCAAAGATAGTAAAACTCCTCAAGGTAATATTCATCGGTGAGGCCCAAATGACGAATGGGCGTCGACTACACTGATCTCAATAAAGTCTTCCCCAATGATGCGTACCCTTTACCCAGCACTGATCGCTTAGTAGACAGAGCAATAGGAAACCAAATACTAAGTTTCTTAGACGCCTACTCAGGATATAACCAAATACCTATGGCCATATCAGACATGATCAAAATCGTATTCAAAACTAAAGACACAAACTACTTCTACAAAGCAATGCGCTTTGGCCTAAAAAACTCAGGGGCCACCTATAAAAGATTAATGGATAAAGTCTTTAGCCACCTAATGGGCAAATGTGTCAAAGTATATGTAGATGATATGATCGTAAAATCACCTAGCCATTTGAACCACTTCAAGGATTTAGTCGAAGTGTTTGTGGCGCTACGAAAGCACAACCTCAGGCTTAACCTAGAAAAATGCGTCTTTGGGGTAATGTCGAAAATTTTCTGGGATTCATGCTCACCATGCGGGAGATCGAAGCAAACCTTGAAAAGTGCAGGGCCATAATAGAAATGAGAAGCCCAACAAACGTCAAGGAAGTAGAACGGTTGGTAAGCCGACTTATAGCCATATCCAGATTCCTGCCCAAGTTGGCGAATAAAACATGCCGCATCATCTACCTTTTACGAAAGTCTGCCAAGTTCTCATGGGGAGAATAATGCGAGCAAATATTTCAAGTCTTAAAGAGGATCCTAGTATCCCCTCCAGTTTTACAAAAACCAGACACTAACCTCCAATTGCTGGTATACATCACAGCCACAAAATGCACGGTTAGTGCCGCCTTGGTGCAAGAATCAAGAGGCACCCAGTATCTGGTATATTTTGTCAGTAGAGCGTTGCAAGATCCCAAAACCAGATATCAGATGGTGGAAAAACTGGCTTTATCCCTAGTAAAGCAGCAAGAAGACTTAAACCCTACTTCCAAACCCATCAAGTCATTGTGAAAACTGACTACCCTATCTAGAGAATTCTCTAAAAGCTTGACTTAGCGGGAAGAATGTCGTCTTGGTCCGTTAAGTTGTCAGAATTCAATATACACTATGAACCACATGGACCCATCAAAGACCAATGCCTACTGGACTTTGTCAATGACCTACAACACACACACACACTAGAAGAGGACCAATGGACCCTGTATGTTGATGGTTCCTCTAACCAGAAGGGAGCAGGAGTTGGCATCGCCTTAGAAAGCCCAAACCAGATCCTCATCGATAATTCCTTACACTTCACTTTAAAAACATCTAACAATCAAGTCGAATATGAAGCTATCCTGGCTAGACTATTACTAGCACGAGAAGTAGGAGTGCTCCAGCTAACGTGCAAGACCGATTCCAAACTCACAGTGGGACATCTCAATGATGAATACCAAATCAAGGACCTAATGCTCTTCCAGTACTATCACTTGGTCTACGATATCATAAGCTCCAACTTTAATGAAATAACAATACAACACATACCAAGAGGGAACAACACACGGGCAGACGCTCTATCAAAATTGGCAAGTCCCTACTGCAACAAACATTGACGACACCTTCAAAAGATAGAATATGTATGAATCTATACACCAAAGATGACAACTAGATGATGTCGTACAAACACTATTTAAAAGCTAGTAACCCCCCAATCCCATGGATAAAAGATGGCTATCGAAAGCAGCACATTACACACTGAAGTGCATCACAAAGGAACAAGCGGAGTACGTTATAAAAGACATTCACAAAGGAATATGTGAAAACCACTTCAGATCACGAACAATGACAATTAGGATCTTTAGGGCAGGGTACTTTTGGCCAACCATGGAGACGGGTTGTTACAATTTTGTTAAGAAATGCATGCCATGCCAAAAGCACGATAATCTTATTCACAAAAGATAGGAAGAACTGCATTGTATACTCTCCTCGTGGCCATTTGCAAAGTGGGGGATAGACATCTTGGGACCATTCACTACAAGGAAGGGACAAGTCAAGTTCCCCATAGTAGGAATTGATTATATCACGAAATGGATTGAAGTCCAACCGCTAGCCACCATTACAACACAATAAATCTAGCAGTTCGTCTAAACAATATAATATGTCGGTACGGGGTGCCACAAACAATCATAATTGATAATGGACGACAATTTATAGATAAGAAATTAGAAAAATTCTATATTGGCCTAGTAGTCAAACATATCACCAGTTCAGTAGAATATCCGCAAACCAATGGGCAAGCAGAGGCTACTAATAAGGTAATCCTGGTAGAATTACGAAAAAGATTGGATGGATCAAAGGGAAAGTGGCCAGAAGAGTTATTTGAGGTGCTATGGGCGTATAGATTACGCAACAATCCCCCACCAACAAATCACCCTTCAGCTTGGTATATGGAACAGAGGCTGTGACCCCGGTTCAAATTGGTGAACCTTCCTTAAGAAGGCAAATATATGATGACAAAAAAAATAGAAAAAGTCTATACACAAGCCTTGACCTAACGATAAAATTGCGAGAAAAGGCACAAATCAGAAACATGACGACCAAACAAAGAGCGGTGAGAAAATACAACTCCAAACTTCAACCATGAACATTTGTGAAGGGAGATATAGTATAAAGAATGGCGAACAATGGGATGGGCCATACAGGATACACGAAGACGTGGGTGGAGGTGCCTACAGGTTGGAGCAGCTATAAGGGGATCCACTACCCAACACATAGAATGTATCTCATCTAAAATTTTATTTCAGTTAAAGGTTAGGCTTTAAAGAGTCGAGCAACTTGTAACCGTGGGTGTAAATTTTTTTTCCTCACCCGACATTTTTCCCTAAGGAGGGTTTTGGCCGGAGATTTTTTTAACGAGGCATCCAAAACAATCAATAAAATTAGGGTTCATTGCAAAAATCGTTTTTAGTTCCCTGCCACTTATTTTAGTAAACGGTCTTGGTCGAACTCATTCATCGCTAATAACTAAAGTTCCCTACCACTTACCTTTGTATGTGGTTTTGATCGAACACACTCTAAAGTTTCCTACCGCATAGGCGGTCCTGGTCGAACACAAATTTACTCATTCACCGCTTACTAAAACAATCTTAATCAAATACATTTATGATCTATAAGTTCCCTACAGCATATGCGGTTCTAGTTGAACAACGAGTTTAGTCATTTTTCTGCCTACTTAGGTAGGCGACCCTAGTTGAAATATAATTAATACAACCACTTTGCTACAAATCTACAAGATACAAATTATCTTGACCTTTACGCAATAAGCAAAACACCTAACGCAAATAAAACATTTTTCAATAAAAGTAAAAGTTGTTGTGAATATCACAAGTTATCTCGGGTCGTTAAGTTAGCATCAAGTATCAACGTCTCGTATAAATATTGAAACTAAGTAGGCGGCTAAAAAATTACCTATTTTAAATAAAACATTAACACAACGAAAGCGACATCTCAAGAACAACAATACATCTCATAAAAGCAAAAAACAACGAACAGATGTTCACAACATATATAATCGTAAGTTATTACAAATTTTGGCTTAATAAAAACAACAAAAAAACATAATCAAACTAAAATCACTTGGTATCAATCTTAACCTCATCAGTTATTGTTGCTTCTTTCTCAATAACAATATCAGTATTCACAGCCTCGGCCTCAACGGTAGCTTGATCCGAATCCATTTCTTCTTCATCCAACCGGCAACCATCAACAACATCTTTGTTACCATCAAAGCAAGAATCTTTAGTGTTTACCTCGTTGAGAAATAGAGCCACATGTCTCAGGCCCTTATTAAAACCATTAATATGTTCCTGAACTATATATTTTTTCAAGTCTTCAAGTTCCACCTCTATTCCCTGATATTTTTCCCGCAACTCATCATTGTCCGCCTCCACATCCTTAATTTTTTCCCTCATCTTCTTCTCCAAATCTAGACATCTTCCACGAGCCCAACCGCTTTCTCTCGATAACCCATTCCTCATTCTCCTTCTCCCAAGCCGTTTGATCTTCCTCGTACTTACCCTACAATGTCTTCAGCTCTTCACTAATCTGCTCCACCTTAGCTTTGCCTCCATCTTTAATCTCCTTCTAGAGCAAGCTACCAACCCTATGGCTCAAGATTAAAGCCTTACTACTAAATTCCACCATTGCTTTCACCATGGCGCGGGGTTCCATGTTGTCCAAGGACAATAACAAAGTCCCATCCACAGTGGTTTCAGGTAGCTCGATCAAGCCAACCTCTAGTTTCTTGATTCCAAAAGATGACCCCAACCCCAAAAGCTTCGCCTTAGCCCTCTTTATATCCTTCCCAACTCCCTTTTGGACAACTCATCCTTCTTAGTTCCCTTATAACGCCTTGGGTTAGTTGTCCAACTAAATGGAAATTTTGTAATCCCGTCCTCATTATAGAATAGCGACCGCCCCGACCATTTCACCACAACTTTGAAAAAACCATTCTTAAAATGCTTGAACGACTGAGAAAAGGCATCCAGAATGCTTATACCAGGCCGAATAACCAAGGATAGTCAGGTAATTGGATCCCTTGATCTAGTATCATAGAAGTATAAGAAGCATTCTGGATATGGGTTGAGGTATAGTGATTGACATAATAATCGAAACGCTTGTAACTATTCCTAATTATTAGGGTGCAGTAAAATGGGAGCAACATTCAGAAGGCGTAATATCCCCATAGTAAAATCATCCAGGGTTATCGAATGTGCAATTGTGAAAAATAGCACATATACATATAAAAGAATTCTTCTTCGGCTTACTCTTGGTCATGGCATACACACTCAACAGCGCTGACACGTTCTAAAGAAACAATATCTGAAGAATCGCCATTTCAAGTACACAGATACATATCAATTACGACTCTAATAATCGGGACCATCTAAACAATGAGTATTGAGTTCGCACATCCAGAGCCATTCACTCATATCCGTCTCTCATCGGAAAACTAATTTTAGCCACCTCCTCAACTGGATCTTCCCTTATCTTTGGAATCACTTCCATATGAAACCCCTCTTCACTAGATGTATAGCCACTCGACTCGCTCATAGATCCATACCCATACCCAAAACAAAGTCACTATCAGACTTACCTTAATATAAGAAGATGACGACACTAAGAGAATATGTCGGACAACTTTAAACAAGAGCAATGCAATTTTCTCATAAACACACAAATGAGCAAGTAAGCACACATCTCTACCACTAAACCAATTTATCAGAGCAGATTTCACCCCAAATGTTTTCCTGCCCAAACACCACAATAAAAAAAAGTGAAAACGTCCATGCAAACATTAATTATAGTGACTATTCAAGTTCTCCTAACACAACCCCTGACCTTTTGTCTCATCTCTAACATAACCTCTGCATCGTTTCCACTCCTCGGGGCTAAGGGACTACCATACCCTAAGGAGATACCAATAAAAGAGGTTTTTTTTCTTGCAAACATACTTAGAAAACCTTTGGCATAATGATGAGTCCACCATAGACCCAACTTTAGGCCCACATGCATCGCAAGGCCCAAGTCCACTCAAAGGCTTAATAACAAGAGGCACGCTAAGAAAGATTCAAATGAGCTTTTCTCAAAAGGATCAAAATCATCATGGGCTTTATATGTTATTCTCATGAACTTCATAACACCTTAAAGATAAATTCAAGAATAGGAAATTATCAAAATCACAAAAATCCAAGTCAAACACTACAAGAAGAAGCCAAAAACAGCTTGAAAAAGTGAAGAAGTTTGGCTAAGCCAAGAAAGGAACGAACAACAAAAATTGGACCTTATGGTTTTCTCTATCTTTTTCCAAAAAAAGGGCTTTGATAATTCATAAATATTTATGATAAAAGATAATTTGGGAAAATATATATTTAGATATTTTATTTGATATTTTTAAATAATTATCTCATTTAATTATATCATAAAATATAAAAAGATAATAACTAAAAAATCTTTTTAAATATGGCAAGATCTTCTTAAATCTTTTTAAATTTCCTCAACAAACAAGTATATCTTGAAGATATTAGATTATTTAAAAGATAATTGGAGGAGATCGCAAATTGCTGATTTGAAAAATTAATGCAAATATTAGTTGGTGATAATTTATCATATATCTTTAAGTAATTAATTTATTTAATTATATCAGATATTGATATTATCAACCAACTATATTTGTTAAATAATTTTAAAACTTACTATATCTCTCTAAATATTTTTAGATATTCATAACAACTATAAAGATAAATTATATTTTAAAGATATTTGAGAGATTTTAGCAACAGAAAAGCTCAATCCAAGTCCTACATAAAGAGACCAAGGGAAAGTAGAAAAAGCAAGCTCGGAACTTTGGAGTTTAGTAACCCTTAGGGAGGACTAATTTCGTTTCCTCTCTATTTTTTATTTTATTTTGATTCCAAGGAGTGCTAACCTTCAAAGGTTGGTTCCACTGTAATTTCATTATGGATTCTAAGGTTAGAATGACTAAATTTGTTTAGTCTTTTGATTCTTATTGTGATTTATTTTCATCTATGTCTTTTTGCTTTTAATCAAGTAAAAGTAATAATTTTTACATTGTTGCAAGTTAGCACGATGTTAAATCTACATAACATATCAATCATATGAGTTTAAGGGTTTTTAATTTTAATTGAGAATGTACTTTGATTAAATTTAAAAACTTTCATGTGATTGAATAAATTTTTGCTGATGATTGAGAATTTATTTTGATTAAAGGTGAAAACCTTAACTAGAATTAATCAAGAATGTACTTTGGTTAATTAGCTTTTTACTTAATTTTAGATGTAAAAGAATGAACATGATTAAGCATAGTAATATTAAATTGAGAATGTACTTTGGTTAAATTTACTATGATTAATTTACAAAGTTCTTGCTTTTGATTGAGAATTTACTTTGGTTAATAGTTAGAACGCCAACAAATTAATTGAGAATTTACATTGGTTGATTTGAAAATCTACAACAATAATTAATTGAGCAATAATCTTTAGATAACCGTGATAAATCCTATTTTAAAAAAAGCAGTGTAATCAATCTATTTTTTTATCATTGTTTTTAAAACTTTTCATCTTTCACAAATTTTATCTCTTTATTTCTTATTTTATTTGACTAACCCCTTTTGTATACTTTTTAAAAGAACTAATTTGTAAGAAATCAATTCCGTGTTCGTGGGGAGACGACTTAGATTTGACTTTACCCTTTCTATTTTTTTGGCTACTATCTTAGCAGCACTGACGTCGCTATGGTTAAGTAGTGTTAATTTGATCGCTTCACGACAGCGTTATCAATATCAATAATTACATTTTAGCCCCTCTTTATTTGACAAAACTTTAACCAGATTTGAATGTTTGACCAAACTAATTAGTTAACCTTTGACTATCCAATTAAAGTCTTCCATGTGGCAACTTTTCTCTCTCTCTCTCTCTCCTAGGGTTTCATCCTCTACCATGGGTTGTTGTTGAGTGGCTCGTGGATTATTGCAGAAGCATGGATGTGTCACGGTGGTTGCGGGTTCTGTTATGTCTTGCATGGAAAAGGTTGCAATGTTTTCTTATCTCCAACGAGTTTTGATAATGGTGGCGCTACGTCCAGCGTTTCGTGATGGTTGAACGTTTAACCAAGCAGCGAACGAATATTTATTATGCTCATTGGTTCTGGGCTTTTTTGTATTTTAGGGTTGCTTTGAAATTGAATTTATAAATATAGGTTGTTTTGACTTTTTGTTTGTAAAACAGGGTGAAGTCGTCAGGATTGAGAACGACATCAAAGCTTAAGTCGTCATGATACATGTCAGTTTCTCTTTCTTTAAAATAAAAAAAGCAAAGTCATCATTATTGATTGCATATTTGTGGGTTTCTAATTATTTGGCACAACATTAGAACCTAGACTAGAGTAGACAACTAATTAGTTGTGCATCTAGACATAGAGTACATCATTGGTCATTCGTAACATCAGAATTTTGATCATTAATGTAAACTTATAACAAAAATTGTTAAGACATTGGTATTTTTATTATTCAAGTTTAGACTTGTCGCTAAGACATTGGGGCTTGTTACATAAGGTGTGAATGCTAGAATAAGAATTAGAAGAATATTGTTTGGTGTTTTTGCTTTGAATTGGATCATGAAACCCAATCCCAGTGAGCCTTTATCATATATTTTTGAACACCATATGTTTGATAAAAATACAAAATTAAAAAAAGAATTTTATTTTTGTTTTTGTGAAATTTGTTATCTAATTGAGTTATGAATTGCAAGAGTTGCCAAGTATTTCACAAGTCTTTTGGGAAACGATACTTGGGCTTTCCACTTTATTACTTGTGCGATTTGGTACACATGTCAATCCCATAACAATGATCTTACGATGTTGGGCTTGCCTAAGACGGAAGGTGAGGTCAGGAGTTGATGGAGAGGTGACAATGAGCGAGGGCAAGAATCCACTTGAAGAACATGGAGCACCTATGACAAGGGCTAGAGTAAGGAAAGAAAAAGAAGCTTTGCAACAAATGTTGTCCATATTATTTGAATACAAGCCCAAGTTTCAAGGAGAAAAGACCAAGATTGTGAATTGCATCATGGTCCAAATGGATAAGGACTAATATCCCAATTTGTTGCAGTTTTTTTCAAGTTATTGGTTTATTAAAATAAGGGCTCAATGCTTTGTAAAATTGCCTGACCAAATTATGTTTTGGCTTAACCAATTAATGGGCTTTAGTTTTGCTTTATTTTCAAGTTCTAATAAGGGCCAATTTGCCAACTTAATAATTAGCCTTTGGGAGACCAAGATGATGCATAGCTGAATGCTTATGGGGTGACTTTTGGGCTACCAAAATTGTAGTTACAATCAGCCATTAAGTAGTGGGATCATTAATAGCTTAATTGGGATGTAATTGCAATTTATGGATATTTTGTAATTCTAGTGGTTAAAGCTTCTATATAAGTTGAATCATTTTACCAATGAAGACAAGTTGAGTTTATTCATAAATATTCTCCTAAGTTCTTGATTGATTCAAGAAGCCTTGGTTGTATCAAAGGACTTTTCCATCGTTTGAGTGTTGCCTCATTTGGAAAGAGTGATTCTTTCTTTCCACCTTTCATAATCATCTCTTATTCTTTCTCCTTCACCCAATTTTCAAAAAGAAAACCTAATTTTGCCCAGATTTATCTTGTGGTCATAACTCTCATTCTACTCATCCAAAATAAGTGATTCTTAAGCCTAAATTAAAGTTCAGAACATGAACTTTCACCTCGTTTTTGAATCACATCAATTGGAGTTCTACAACTCGAGTTATCGGTTTTTCCAATATAATGTCTAGACGAGAATCTCAACATCTTTCAAATTCACCTTTTCACTAAGTTTCCAAATTTCCTACAGGTTCTAACCCTAAAGATCCTAAGTCATCCCTTGTGCAAATGGGGTTCACATCATTTGGGATTCAAAGTTTCGGTTCAAGGGTTTGAACGTCAAATTGGTACAATGCTTCCTTCTTTCTAAACTTACCAATTCATTACCTTATTACTCATATTATTTACAATTGTGTTGAATCATTGCAAAAGTTAGGCCCTTGTAAAAATTAAAAAAGAAAATGTATAGTAATTTACAATTGTGCTAAAAGTGATAAAAAAAAGAAAAGAAAAGAAAAATTGGGTCGTAAGATTCATGCTTTTGAAGAATTTGTTATAAGGTAATATATTGGTGTTCTTGAAGGATTGTTGTTGATTTCTCTTCTTTACCAATTTTCTTAGCCTTTTTCTTTGTTAACATTTCTTTGTCTACCTAGCATTATCGTGCACATATTGGAGAACTTTTCTTTGTTGTGGCCATAATCTCTTGAATTGCCTAAGAACCCAAGGAGAATTTGATTGGTAAAAGGTAAGAGCATTTCATTATAATAAGCTAATCTGTGAGTGCAAACACTTGAGTGGGTGAAAAAAAACTTCAAACACCATATATATATATATATATATATATATATATATATGTATATTTGTATTGTTCTTGTTACCTTGATCTGTTTGTTAATCATGGCAGAAAGGAATGATATTCAGATACAAATTGCTACATTATCTCAACATTTGGAGAGGTTGATGAAGCAACAACGAGATGAGTTTCATGATAGGTTGGATCAACTAGAGAATAAAACCTCACCAAGAGGGGGGGGCTAAATAGGAATGAAGGGAGAATAGAAGGCATAAAGTTGAATGTGCCACCTTTTAAGGGGATGAGCGATTTTGAAGCTTACTTGGAGTGGGAGCTCAAAATTGAGCATGTATTTTCTTGCAATAATTATAGTGAAGAGCAAAAGGTAAGGCTTGGAGCAGTTGAATTTTCTGATTATGATTTAATTTGGTGGAACAAGTTGCAAAGAGGGAGGATAAGAGATGAGGAGCCTATGGTAGACACTTAGGATGAGATGAAAAGGGTCATGAGGAAGCGGTATGTACCTTCTAGCTTCCATAAGGACTTAAAATTGAAACTACAAATTTTCTCAAGGAAGCAAAGGAGTGGATGAGCAAGAGATGGAGATTCTTATTATCCTGAGGTAACTATGGCACGTTTCCTTAATGGATTAAATCATGATATTAGAGATGTTGAGTTGTAGGAGTTTGTGGAGATGAAGGATCTTTTACACAAGACCATACAGGTAGAACAAAAAATTAAAAGAAAAAGTACAACAAGAAAGAGTTCTACCAATTTTAATTCTTCAAACTAGAGGGATATAGTAAAGAAAGAAGGTGTTGCCTCCTCTAGCAATGCAGCGCTTTCTAACGAAGGAAAAAACTTTAAAAGAAACATGAACATCCACCAAAGAGGACTAGAGAAGTGAAATGTTTTAAATTTTTGGGAATGGGACATTATGCCTATGACTGTTCTACAAAGAAGACCACACTTTTGAAGGATAATGGGGAGTACACAAGCCATTCTGATGATACTAGTGGAGAGGAAGAAGAGAGTGATGGAGAATTAAAAGCTAATGAAGGAGAGTTGTACATGATTAGGAAGATGCTGGAAAGTCGAGTCAAGGCCAAGGATGCATCTCAAAGGGAGAATATTTTTCATACAAGATGTTCAGTTAATGGTAATGTATGCTTGGTAATCATTGATGGAGGAAGTTGTACCAATTTGGCGAGTTCAAGATTTGTGTCAAAGATGAACATGAACACTAAACCACATCCTAGGTCATACAAACTTCAATGACTTAGTGAAAGAGAAGAAGTCGAAGTGAAACATCAAGCTAAAGTCTTTTTCTCCATTAGGAAATACCAAGATAAAATCTTATGTGATGTGGTTCCCATGGAGGCCAGCCATATTCTTTTGGGAAGGTCGTGGCAGTATGACATCAAAGCCATCCATGATGGCTTCACTAACAAAATTTCTTTCATTTATCAGGATAAAACAAAAGTGGTTCTTAAACCCTTATCTTCTAAAGAGGTGTGTGAGGATCAAATCAAAATGAAAGAAAAGTTATCAAATGAGAGAGAGTGAAACACTAGAAAGGAAAAAGAAAAAGAGTGAAACACTTGAGAGGAAAATGAGAGAAAATGAAACACTTGAGGGCAAATAATTTATTTAGCAACTTTATTACACTGTTTATGCTGAGGGAGTTTATTTGTTGCCCAATGCGTAGGGCTGGGCAAAATAAACCAATCTGCACTGCACTACCAAAAATTATATTGAACTAAAAAATAGTTCACATGAACTGCACTGAACTGAAAAACAGTTCAGACGAACTGAACTGAACTGTTTTTCTTAAAAATAAACTGGACTGAACTGCACTACACTATAATATGAACTGAATTGTACTGTTATAAACTGAACTGTTTTATAAACTGCACTACGTCAGAACTGAATTGCACTATTTTTTAACTGAACTACACTATTTTTTAACTGAACTGCACTAATTTTTAACTTGACTACACTGTTTTTGAACCGTTTTTGAACCGAATTGCACTGATTTTGAATAAACTTCAATATTTTTGAATCGAATTGTACTATTATTAAACCAAATTGCATTGATTTTGAATTGAATTGCACTATTTTTGAACTGAATTACACCATTTTTAATAAATTACACTTTTAGTTTTAATTGTTAATAAATGATCAATTCAATGTAATAAATATTGAACTATTTCACTTTTAGTATAATAAAAATAATTATAATCTTATTAAAAATTTAATTATATTAAATCTTTTAACTCAAATAATAATTAATATAATTAGACACATATTTCATATTTAGTAATTGTAATATGCGTTTACTAGATTGAAAATTAAAGTTAATATGTTGTTACCCGTAAGAGACAATTATTTTTTATTTTGTAAAATTAAAAATCAGTATTAGTTCCTTAATCTTTTTAACTATATAGATTTAAAATCCTTAACTTTAAAGACATTTTTGTTTGCTTTTTGTTTTGTAAATTTAAATTCAAATGTTAATTTTTGTTTTAATGAAAACACATATTAATTATTAAAAATTCAAACATTAATTAAATTCAAACAATATCAATTGAATTGAAATTTTTATATTAAACCTGGAAATAGAAAAAATGGAAATTTATATATGTAAACATTTATCGTACTAAATTAACTATTTATTTTTTAATTTTATCTAAAATATATTTATTTTAATTTTACAGATTTATCCATTAAAAAAATACAAGTAACTTCATTCATTGAATAACAAGTAAGAAACTGGTGACCATTTCATGCATATTAAAGGCATGCTATTTTCACAATTAACATTGATTTTGTTCACTACCCATGACGTGTGTGCATATATCAGCTTTACGCTTTCAGAGTCTTCATGGGAAGACCAAACACCATGGATCTGATTTCCTATAGTTATCTTTTTCTCCTTAAATTACAGATCAGTGCACTGATCTAAACAATTAATTGTTTGCAGTACAGTTTTTTAAACTTTAACTAAAAAATAGTACAATTTAATTTATTTTACTATTAATAATTCAACTATTTTTAGTTTAAAACAGTAAAGTTAACTTAAGTACAAATACAGTTAAGTTATTTTTTTCCAACTCTACCATAAATGCGGTATGATCTAATAACTCATCTAATTTGTATCATCTAATAACTCATCTGATATCATATGGTGCATTGTTTGGAGGACCTCATTTGTACCTTTTTTTTTTTTATTTCTTCAACTTGGACTTTTTGCACACATAAGCTGTTATTTGGCTACCATTATGAGCGACAATCATGGAACATTTTGATGTAGTGGAACGTTGTTTCACACTGAATATTAAATGAACAAAAACTAAATTTAATCTCTTGAAAATCAACATGGAATCTAGGTCAAATCTACCAATGTGAAAGCAAACAAAGCATGAGGTGAATTTTGAATATTCGTAGTGGAAGAAATCACCACCAAAAAGCATGGGCAAAGTGTAGTCTGGACAACAACTGAATCCAGGACTGATACAAATATAGAGCACCAAACCGCTTCAACATCAATCATTTTTTTTTCCATAATCAGTGAGTGGATTAAATCACTAATGCCTCATTGAGTGAATTTCAAGCTGCTAAACAAATTAACTCCAAAGCGGAAATTATAAAATTATGGAAAACATGCATTCATTAAATGACTAGATATTCTCGAACTGAATGTGATACATTTTCCAGAAGAATGGTTGGCTAAATTATGAGATCAAGTGTTCAATCTCCCTTTGCTAAAGGAAACTAAGTGAATTGGAAATGATCGAGAGGATTTGAAATGATTGAGGGGATTATGTAGAAAAACTTCAATATTTGTTTTCTGCATTCCGTTGAACAAAGTCAAAGCAACCAAGTGAATTTCATATAGGAAAAACATTCTAAAACTTAGCATAAGAAGGAGTTAAGTTATATTCCGTTAAGGTCTTAGGAAAATACTTTGGATCGATGTCACAATATACTTTGATATATAAAACTTTTTTTTTTCTCTTTCTAAAACATATGAATAAAACAGTTGGTTAAACTAATATATTATTTCCATAGCTTGTACTGAGTTTTATATTCTGATTTTTTTATAAGGAAAAATATTACAAAAAATATTCTATTAAAATTATTAACCAACAATTTTATGAAAATTCATTATCAACAAGTCTATGAGAACTCCACTATAATTACGTGATTAGAAGTCTGATTAGACTATTGTATTGAGGTCAATGGTTAACACTGCAATTGCTTAGTGGTACTAAATATTCTTAATTACTAGTATGGTTCGTGACGTGTTTGGCAATCCAACATTAATATTGAAGCCACCACACTAAGCTACCGTGAAGTAATTATTACTTCTAATGTTTCATATTATATTTAATATATATAATATTTATTTTTTTAAAATAATATATATATATATATATATATATATATATATTATTATTATTTATAATAATGTCAATTTTTTTTTATATAATGTTGGGTTGCCTCATGTAAGTGTTAGTTTAATGTCTGATAGCTCGACCATTCTTCTTCTCTAGAGAGGACCATTTTCTTTTAACTTTATTTGTTGTGGAGAAACACAACTGAAACAATTTTTCAGCAGCTTCGAAACTTGTTATGGCTTACTTGTCACAAATAAGACTTCCTTAGCAGCATTAGTATCATTTGGTTTTCGATTGTGAATTCCTTTAGACATTTTAAAGTTTACCTCCTTCTCATGATCTCTAATTTTCAGCTTGTCGCTATCAACATCAATGATAACTTTGGCAGTTTTGATGAATGGCCTTCCAAAAATGAGAGGAACATCAATATCTTCCTCCATATCAAGTACGACACAATCCACTGGAAAAGTGAACTTGTCTACTTGCACACATACATCATAAACGACTCCATTTGGACATTTGATTGATCAATCCGCTAGTTGTAAAGTCAAAAGAATTGGTCTTATGACATTGCATTACCACCACAACATACAAATTTACATAATGTGTTCCATATATCACAACTGACGAAGTATGTTCCTCATCACACACATGTGCTAGAAGATGATGAGGTTTAGATAAGAGAAGATTTGTCTTTAGATGTTGGACTGGTACGAGTGATGGATTTTCAAGTAAAAAAGCTTTGAGGAAAAGATGAAGGTGTTTTAGGATGAAGGAACGCAAGAAGAAACATGGGAATTGGAAGACAACATGAGGAAGTCGTATCCATATATGTTTCCTGGTAAATACAATTTTCAAGGACAAAAATTTTTCGGATTTAGGATAATGTAAGACCGAGGAAATATAATTATTATTCCAAGAATGGTAATTGGCGTGAGGATTATTATTTAAATTATTACATAATGACATAGACATAAGTGAAGTGTAGCATAGTTGGTTAAGGCCTTGGTCATGGGTTGGTGGTGAAGGGCTTGATTCTTAATGTGTACATTTGGGGCATTTATATTTAAATATTGCTTTTATATCTATTTTGGAAGTGTTGGTGTAATTTATACTTTTATAAATTATTCATAATTTAATTGACATGCTTATAATTTTATTTTCTCGAATGCATGAAATGTGGAGATGTTATTGTATGTTGTTGTCCATGTGTATGACAAGATAAATGTGATAGTTTGTTTAGTTTTGAAGTGTCATTTGAGTGTTTGTGTATCTTTAATTATTGTTTTATGATTATGTATAGAGAAGTATTTGAAGTTTGGGATATGGAATTATAAAGTGTGTTCTTATTGGTGATAGTATATGATAACTAAGTTTCAATGGATGAATGCATGGAGAGGAAGTGTGAAATGCACTTTAAGGTTAAGTTTTGATGTAGGGGTGCTAAATCATTTTCTTGATTATTACTTGATTGTGTGGAGAACAATAATTGCAAAATGGTTTATGGATTGATGAAGTGTGTTTTCTTGAGGATCTTAACGTGATGTCTAAACTTTTAGAGGGAAACTAGTATGAGACCCGTGCCTACGCACGGGTCCTCTTTCTTGTGTTGTGTGATATTGTCAATTTTGTTTTTGGTAACATATTACATAGATGAAATAGAATTATCTAATAATTATAGTAATGTTTAAATATTATTCGGCATATTGCGTATTTAGGCTGATTATCTATAACAGTTTATGAAAGGTTTTTTTTTTTTTTAACTGTTTTTTACAGTTATTTTATGTAACAACTCTTTTAAAAATTATTATATATGTTTTAAGAATAAATATTATTAAATTTCTTATTTTTTTAACAGATACTATTAATTTTTTTTCCTTCTTAAATGTATATGCTGGGTTAAATCTAAACCGTTTAAATGTAAATGGTGGGTTAAATCTAAACCGTTTATCTTTTTGAAATGATTACGTTGAGTATGAATCTGAAACATCAATATTGGCGGCAAGAGAAACTTGTCATCTGTCATTTCGATATCTCTGTATAGAGATTTTTTTTGGTGCGTCAGACGTTTTGGTTTCCAAAGTTGGAGTTGAAAAGGTTTCCGTTTCATACACATTTGTTGTACCTTCAAAAGCAAAAACCTAGACTGTACATGGCATCCGGATCCGACGACAACAAAATGTCACAGACTAAGGGGTATACCTTCAACAATTTTTTCCAGAGTTCTGTCATGTTCATGGATCCTTCTCAGGTTAGTTAATACCATTTCAACACTGCAACACGATTTCGAAGAAGTTTGGTAATTTGGGATGTGAAAATATTTGTCGTTGGTAGGGAGATGTTTTGTTTTGATTAAAACTTAAGCTTTTTGCATATTTGATTGTTCAGGACTTTTTAGTTTTTGAAGAAGGTTTCTTTTTGGAATGGGGACAGTGTTTGATAATGGGAACCAACTATTTCTCGGATCCTAGGGGAAACGTACTGAACATTGAATTCGAAGAAAGTCTTATGGCCGAGAGAAAGTTTCGTGGCTCTGATGACATAGTAAATTTTTATGACATATATGACATTGCATTTGTCTGCACTCTCTACTGTGGTGATAGATACTTTAGGTTTAGATTGTTTGACATAGATTGGAATGAAATCGAGTACCCTTTGGTAGAACCGTCATCGTCTTGTTCAAGATCCAGTTTTTCTTGTTCTCTGCGGTTTTTCCAATCTTTCAGAGTCCAGCTAGAGCTGTCTAAGGTATCGTTGTTCATATCTTATTTACCATTTGCAGATTTGTATGTGGGTAAGTATTAACTTGTTTTTGATGTTTGTCAACAGCCATATATACTGCTTCCCGAGGAGTTTGAAAAATTTTGTGGAGATCAACTTAAACTTGATCGCAAAGTTCAATTATATGATCCTATATACAAAAAGTTCGAGCTTTATCTGGACACAAACATAGATGGGATCATTATTTTGTTTAGTATGACGGAGTTGATCAAACATTATGCTTTCATCCAAGATGTTTATCTTCATTTAAATTATGTAGGAAACAATGTTTTTCTTTACAAAATTTACTTTGTTGATGGAGTAGAAATTGTTTATGAGAGGCACTCGGTTGCTGGTTCAAACAATGGCTCTGGTGGTATTATAAACAACGTTGGTGCTGTCAATCGTCATGACTTTCTCAATTCACTTCATGGATTGGTGAAGAAGTTAACGAAATATGATGTTCAAACATCATCTTTGGTATTTTTTTGTTCGTACTTTTATGTTTATTGTTGGTATTTCGTTTTCCATTTGTTGTCTGATATTTTGTGCTTGCCTGTAGTATCTACACTCGGATTTTGCTAGACAGTTCTTGGAGAAGGGACGCAAGAGGTATTTCATTACCATCTCATCTTCCAAGTTTTGGCCTTGTAAAATTCGATGGACGGGAAGGACATCTTTTGAATGCTATGTGACTTGTGGATGGAAAAGATTCTGCAAGGAGAATCAATTGGCTGCAGGTGATGAAGTGAAGTTTGTGATTGATAATCAGCAGAAAAATGTCATCCATGTAATTAAGGTTTAGTTTTGGCAAGGTGTATGCAAAATTTAGGTTTTAATATTGTAGGTTTATGAACATTCCGAATATTGTTTCGTTTATATGTTTTTGATGTATTTTTAATGTATTTTAGGTTTTAATGTATTTTATATGGTTTGGTCTATATGTTTTACGTTCTGCAATGTATAATATTATTGTTATTACTATTTCCTGGGGCCAAATATCTTGAAACGGATTGTAAATGTCTTTTTCATTATATGAGTATTAACAATTGCAAGATTTTTTGAATTTCTGAAATATTGACATCACTTTGGATTTCTATATTTTTTTTCCCAGTACTATTGATTTAATTATTTTTTCTGATATCATATACGTCTAAATGAACTTAATTGAGTTCTTATTTTATGTGTTTCCATTACAAATTATAAATAAAATGTATTAAAATTGTTGGAATCTAAGTTTTTGTACTCATAAAAACTCTCGAAAACTGTGATTTCAAATATTTCGGTTACCATAAATTATTATGTGTAATAAAGTTTAATTAAGTATGTAGGAATGAACATGAATATTTAACCAATGACGTAAAAACATTCATTGTTATTTTAAAATGGAGGTACATAAAGTAAATATTGGGTATAGTTTGACGAAAGAGAGCAAGTCTGGTCCATTGGTAGGTCTCGGTTTAAATGCAGTGTGGCATGTACTGTCTTATAGTACAAATGAATGGTAAAGGGTCAAAGATTCTAAATACTCGATTCACGCGTATTTTAGAATTCATTATCTTCTAACACCAATCCCAAATATGGAGATACAAAACAGAGTTCATGTGGTTCTTGGTAAGTCTTTACATCAGTGAGGAAATATATAACTATAGTACAAAATTTTTTTAACAAATATGTTTCTCTCTCTTTACTGTTTGTGATTTTATCAGGTATTCTGCTCATGCATTTAACAGTGGCCACACTTATGTCAATGATTCAATTCCTGATATCGAACTTTTTTTATGGTCAGAGGTTCCATAGAGCTTTCAAGTTCCTTGATTCTTGTCCAGAAAAAGTAAGCTTATGTCTTGCAGTGATTTGTTTGGTTATATATTTAACAACATTTTGTAAAATGGACGTTTGAATACAGATCTTATCATAATCAACAGTCTCACAAAATATGTTTCTGATTAAAAATACAAATTGTTGGATAAACATTAACTATACATTTTGGAATACTTCTTTGTACACAACATTAGTTGTTGTACTGGATGATTTGTTCTCATTGTCATGGATTAATATCCTTAACCCAGATTTACTTTGAACTCTAGAAGCTGCAACATAGA
>Ga0214542_1007130_pt1 | contig 19721 bp, 11 predicted proteins | sample CNSS1metaG_FD_160096 | JGI IMG/M metagenome (GOLD analysis project Ga0214542, IMG submission 160096) | Root nodule microbial communities from cowpea collected in UCLA plant growth center, Los Angeles, California, USA - CNSS1 | ecosystem: Host-associated > Plants > Roots > Nodule | place: USA...
ACATTTTGAAGTAAAAACACTCTTGTGTCTCAACCATTTGTGAGAGTTTCCTCCTTTGGGAGTGAATACTTTTAAGCCTTATCTTGCATAGCAAGTGGCGGCACACATCCACTCATCTTCAAGGTTGCCATGGCTTCTAGCCTAGCCTTGTAGTGGCGTGCTTCTTACATTTTTACCATTTCTTTCCTTTCCATTTTATGTTTTCTTCTTCCTTTAATTGTTCTTGGTTTTCTATGGTTTATTTGCTTTCCATTTCCTTTTTGTTTTGAATCAATCCATCATCTTCTTCTCTTGAGCTTTGTGAAAGAAACCTTCACATCTAGATAGCTTGCTATCTTAATGTCCATTGGGGATTTCACTTAGCTTTCTTAATCAACTCACACCATATTCAATAATCTTAAAAGAACAAGATAATCCTTCATCATACAATTACAAAAATCACCATCATTGGTATCTGAAAATCATATTTCATATTCATCCCAACCCTTATTGAAACCACATGTTGATATAATCATTCAATAATCAAATCACAATCAATAGTGGAATTCTCAATCAATTATATAAATACATAGTCACATAAGAGTATAGGAATTTATAAGACACTCAAAGATACCACAAAGCCAAAAAAATGAAAAACACGAACCAACCTAGTTCGTGTCACCTGGCAGGCCTTCATTTTCGCCAGGCGGTTTCTGGACAGAACCCAAAAACTACGCAAAAACGGCATGCATTGCTTGGCGATGTTCTTAACCCACTAGGCGGTTTCTAGGCAGAAACCCAGAAACTTGATTTTTCAGTGCGAAAAGAAAGAAGAACTAGGCATCCATGCTTCATCATATCACGAAAAACATAAATTAGAATAAAAACATGAATTACAACTTCCCTTACTTGGAATTCCCATCCAAACACACTCTTAGAGTTCCTTCTTGCCTAGAAATTGATCTACCCTTGCCTCTACCAAAGAGAACTTTTACCAGCCTTCTATACTCTCCTTAGGTCAGGTTTTGCTACTCTATAAAATTCCTCTCAGTTGCCACACGAATTTTCCCTCTTTCCCTCACTAAAATAACCCTTTATTTTTTTTAGCCCTAAAATTAATTTAATAAAAATGAAAACGAAAATGGCTTAATTGTCATTCAAGTGACATTACTTGGAGGTTTTTCTACCCATCCAAGTCTTATAACTACTACTTCTCTACTCCTTCAAGGACGACTAGGTTTGCTAGTCATCTAGCAACGTAGCAAAAATAATCAACCGTAAAAAAGAACTATTTAGTGCTAGCCAAGGTTCAAATTCTCAACCACACAATAACTAAGCATATACACAACCAACAAGCCATTACATGCTTCCTAACATTTCATGCACACATACATATATAATGCCACCTCACACACTCATACATACATACAAAAATAAAATAATAATTAAATATCCCACTACTGGCATACGTAAGACTTAAGCCCAAATCCTCTCAACAACACCCAACACACTCAATCATTTAAGCTATCATTGTTCCTTGTTATGATTAGCCCATTTAATTCCTTTAGGTGTATCCCTCATCCACAATTATCGTAATAAAATATTTATTCTTTATTAAATTTTCCTAGGTCTTACAATAAACAACTTCCATAGTTGGGGAAACTGGCCAAAAGGAAGTAATGCATCATTCATTACACTCATACTTAAGGTAGAAAATCCTCAAGAACTAAATGACTATATGCTTATATCTTCAGTGGGTAACATGTAGAAGATAATATAAAAAAATTTATCACATAGACTAAAGGAAGTCTTTCATAAGATTATAAATACAAAAAATAATATGTTTTCACAAAGGGTGGAAGACTTTTGGATAGTGTAGTTGTAGCAAATGAAGTGGTGGATGAAATTATAAGGAAAAGACAGAGCGAGATCATAATGAAAGTAGATTTGAGCAATCATCACTACCAGAAATTTTCATATTACATGAGATTTTTCTTGCAAATTTGTTAAAAATATTTGCAAGAAAAGATTTTTTTTTGCCATTTTTCCTAAGAATTTTAACTAGCAAGTAATTCCTTCGTGGATAATTATTTTGTACAAAATTATAAAATTCACAAGTATTTCCTACATGTTTTTTTTTTTTTGCAAAAAGTGTATTGTACAAAATATTTTCCAAAAAGATTGGTAGGAAATTCTTGCATTTTTTTCATAACAAAATTTATATGTATTTCTTATGAAATTTTTTTTAAACAAAATTGGTAGAAAATATGAGTTTTTTTTAGTAGTGCATATGATTTAGTCTATTGGGATTTTCTATATTACATGTTAGAAAGATTTGATTTTTTCTCTAAATGGATTAGATGGATTAAAGGTTGTTTAGAATCTGTCTTAATATCCATATTGGTTAATGGGATCCCAACATAAGAATTTAGTCCAACCAAAGGACTGAGAATAGGAGATCCACTAGCCTCATTCTTGTTTCTGATTATGGCAAAATGGTTAGTAGAACTAGTGAGGCAAGTAGTACATAAAAATAAGCTAAAAGGGATAAGGGTCGGGAAAATGAAACATAAGTGAACATGTTACATTTTGCTGATGATACTTTGTTTTTGTGTCAAGTTGAAACACACAATATTTTGGTTATCAAAAGCATTATCCGTTGTTTCAAATTTGCATTGGGGCTGAAGGTTGATTTCTACAGATCTAAGCTTGGGGGGATTGGGGTTGATCATTATACTTTAGATAGATTTTCAATTATGGTGAATTGTAACAAAATGATGAAACCATTCACATACCTATGAATGCCAGTGGGGGAGAGGGGTGGAATCATAGGAAATATCAGTTTTGGAATGTTATTACTCAAAAGAATTTAACAAAAGTTTATTTGGGGTTGGGACATAGTGGTAGAAAAATTGCATGGATAAGCTGGGAAAACTTATGCAATAGTAAGGAAGAGGGTGGGAAGGTGTGAGAGACTTAAAAGTGTTTAATCTAGCTTTATTAGGTAAAGGGAAATGGAGACTAGGCAAAGAAAAACATAGTTCGTGGAAGGATGTTTTTGAGCCTAAGTACGGATCTTGGAGAAGTTTAAACAACAATAATGAGACTAAATATGAATCCTTATGGTGGAGAGATCTTAGAAAAGTATATAAGAAGTGACAAAGAGGGAATTGGTTTGATAAAAACATTTCTTGGTGTAGAGGAAAAGGAAATCTTATTTAGTTTTAGGAAGATAGTTGGCTTAGCAAAGTTCCTATGTTATAAAAGTATCCCCGAATGTGTGCCAATTCCACTGCTAATGAGGCTAAATTAGGGGAGTTTGGAAGATGGAATGAGGAATCTTGGGAATGGAAATTACAATGGTGAAGAGATTGGTTTGAATAAGAGAAAGTTCATGTATCTAACTTGATGTATGAGCTAGGAAAGTGTACACTGGATAAGGGCAAAGAGGATGAATAAGAGAGGAAGGATAATGAAACTAATATTTTTACTAAGAAATTAGCATACAACAAAATTAGAATGGGGCAAGACGCTAATATTTTTGGACAATTTTGGAATATTAAAACTTTACCATTTGCTTTACAATTTCCATGGAAACTACTAATTAATAAAGTTGCAACTCGTGACAACTTGTCCAAAAGAGAGGTGGATGTGACAAGTTACGTGCATGTAATGCGTGGGAGGGGTGAGGAATAAAAGAAACACCTATTATTTGATTGTTCTATAGTAGGAAGCTTATAGAAGTTGTGCAAAAAAATGGGTTGGAATTGTCACAACACACCAAAATATGTGTTTTTTTAGTGTTTAAACCTTCTGTGTGTTTTTTAGTGTTCCAAATTAATATGTTCTTGATAAGAAAAAAGAACTATCAAATTTAATTTTAGTAAAGAACGTTTTTTATTTATATGAGCATGTCAAAGATGGGGAAGTACAACTATTTCAATAAGTTTATACATATAATAAATAAAACATAAGTTTTTAAGCGTATTATCAAATTTTATATAATATATTTAAAATAATAATTTAAGATATAAATTAATAGATGGTATTTTTTTATATATTTATCATTACTGATATATACATTACTGTAAATTTTAAATTTTATTTGTGTGTAATAGTTATATTTCTCATGGCAAATAAAAAATTTGAGAATAATTTTTTCTTAGCGGTAGTTAACAAGGTAATAGCTTTAGCGAACTTTTAGTTTTCGTTGTTTGTTTCCTTTCGATGTAAGCTTCCCACTAAAATAGACGACTAAGGTAAAACATAAAGTAGTTAATTTTGTAAGCTTTAAAACATAGAATCTTTAGATATATGAAAATAAATAAATAAGTAAAAGGTTAATAGAAATTAGGAATGCCAAACGCGTTTATTTAATCTAGCTCGTTAAAAATGGATTAGATTGAAGTTGTTTGTTTATAAGACTGAAAATCTTAACCTAATCCGTAGTGAAATTAGGTTGAGTAACTCCCAAAATTATAAAAAATTATATTGAAAACGACAACTCGTGAATGAATTATCCAAATAAACAAGAATATTAAAAATAAAAATTTACTGCTGGATTTATGTATAATAAATAAAATACAAATAAATTATGTCTGCAGTAAAAAAAAGCAACTCTTTAAATAGTTTAATTTAAAACTTGTAAGAAAATACATCTTATTTGGACATGTGAACTCAACCTACTCTGTCATTGTTCCATTGAGTTGGTTAATTGGGTTGAGTTAACATCTATTTAGAATTTCCCAAATTAGGTAATAATATCTGTTTCTTTGTTTAAATTTTTATACCGTTCAATAGTTACACTGTTTTTGTTTCGTTTAGATCAATTATCCTATTACACTTTTTTGCCTATTTCTCCTGTCTGTAATATATATTGTATAAAAATTATTTATAATCTCTTAAATTTGCAAGAAATATTATTTACAAATTAATGCACAACAATATTTTTTGAAGAAATTAGATTTACCTATAGTTATTTTCCAAAATTATTTATTGATGCACAACGACATTTCAACAACATTTGCCTATTATCTAGTATGAACTCATATTACCCTAGCCTGAAACTCTATACAAAGCTGAAAGTGCTTGATTTTTTGCTACAATAACTTCACCTAGGAGTTAGAAAAAGGGAAGAAAGAACAATGAAGATCACTAACGTAGAATAACACTTCTGAAAAAAACAGAGAATATGAAGGACATGGGCTTATAACTTTCTGCAGAATCTGCATATATATCATCCTACATAGCCTAGAAAACAATGAGGAAAAACCTATCTGCATTTGGATTGATGAAAGAAATGCATGAATATTATATTTCTCACTGTGTTCTTAATGTATCTGTTATAAGAAGATAGAGACATAATAGTCAACTTATTATTAACTTCTGAAAATTAAATAGTTGGTACAATGTTCGTTGGCATGGTTCACGAAGTTGCTTACACCTTGCAATAAAGAGATACTTGGTGAGTACTTTAGTGGATTCTCCTTGTTTTACAGATTTTGGTATTGTCAACTACCTCACATTAATTGCCCATTTATTCTTTATTGGATGCTCTTTTGTCTAGGATGTTATACTAGCCTTCATGTTAGGACCAATCCCACTAATAATAACACTCTCATGCATTTTCCAAGTCCTTGCATGCATGTGTACCATGTTAAATGCTGCTACAGTAGTGGTGGTAGCAATGAGTTTCACTATCTCTCAAAGTACTATCAGATAGGAGAAAATGAAATCTTGCTATCTCTGAAATCACATTTGTGATCTAAGTCTAATTCACATAAGAATTAACATCGATTCCTATTCAAAACTTTAAGAAAATAAGTGAATGAGCACATGGGGGAGGTAGTAAGATACTTATCTTATCTGGTTAACGTTTTGAAAAGTATGTTAGGGATGAAACAGTAGAGAAGCACATGGGAAATGTATTGAAGGGCACTCAAAACATCACACCAACTCCAAAATATATTAGGGTATATAATTTATATGAGGCAAGCCAAAAAGTTAGAGAATACAGTAAAGATAACAACCCCATAAACAAAGCAAGAGAAGAAAAAGGGAAGGGAGGGTGGTCCTACACTCCCCTCTTACAAGTATCACAAACAGGCTGTTAAAGGGAACCAAATAATGCAAAGTCTGATGGGTCACATGGTCTAGAAAGCAAACTGACACCACACATGCCCTTGCCTCCCAATTGCACATGCACATGCTCACTGTTCCCTAAGCCTCCTCCCACTACTAAATAACACCACCCTAATCCTTTTTTTCTTCTCTCTTATAATCACTTTTTTTTTTCTTTTCCATTAATCATGCAAAGAAAATCACACCCAAACTGTCATCAAAAGTTCTCACAACATCTCACAAATCAGAAACCCTTTTTGTCCTATCTAATATTATACACAACATTAACCGAAAAGTAAACTATTGTTAGCCACATTATTATATATGCACCATCTTCAGCATACATAATAACTCTTAATTTATGTCTTCAGCTCTTCTGGGTCAATCTCTTTTTCCTTATTTCTGAGTTGAAATTGGCTTTATTGGGAAGAGTCTATGGTACAATGAGGACGAGCTGCCAATAGGGTGCACTGCAAGTGCCTGTGGCATGTGATTAAGTGGTCATTGGTTAGACCACTTGCTTGCATGAATGAATGAACCACTGTTGGACCAACGTTCCTGAACCCTCTCCTCACCATGTCTTTGCTTATGCTCTCTGATTTTGAGGTCTTCACTGGGATCTTATGCCCAAACTTGTATTGTGTGGAGATGGGTTTATGATTCACAAACCCCCAAATGTACTTGTCAAATGATCCAAAGTCTTTCTTAATCTGCAACACCCCAATTTCAAAAACCTGATATTATTACCAGCTAAATGAACAGTAAACAGTAATTGTTAGCTAGTGTTAACAAACACCAACTAAAACTTTGTAATTTATGAAAAGATTGATGGGGAAACCACTGTGTGAATCAACTGGGTAGGGCCAGAATTAAAACTTGTAATCTGTTGGAAATTTCTTGTCATTAGGTACATTAAAGAGATAATAATAAGATGTAGCTGGAGAAGCCACCTTACCATTAATTAATACTCTTTAACTATTCTGTTGTTTCATTACAGAATATTCAGTTAAGCCAGCTCAAACTATAATTTTGAGGGACATAAGAAGAAAAGAAGAGAGACTAAGTTGAAAAGAGAGATGAAAAGTTACAGCTTTTGAGTTTCGTTACCTCTAAAATTTGGTTAGCATTATCTACTACTCCTCGGACTCTGCTTATGTCAATGCCATATTCAGAACTAATTGACATCATTTGCTTATCAGTTAAGTTGGCCACAGTTTCCGCGTCAAATTCTGAAAATGCAGCTCTGTCACATAATTTAAAAATATCAGTTTCTTCCATCCAAAAAAATTCATGAAAATTATGAATATGAATGTCTTTAAACAGAACTCAACCTAAAATCTTGGCGTTTCTTCAAAGTTGAGGTCCAATCAGATCCAACTTGAGCACCACTCAAGACTAAAAGCTCAAATAACATCCTGGATGGAGAATAGTGATTTTGTCAGTCATCATTGTCAGTTTCTGCATATTTCTGTGATGTGTTTGAGACAGAAAAAGAAAGAAGTGGTGGCTTACTTGTCATCGTGAACTGGAACTCCCCATTCCTCGTCGTGATAAGCAATATAGATGGGATCTATTCATCAAAAGACACATTTTTCAGTAATATGAATTTGAGTTAAAACTTAGTAGAAGAAAACTTTTGTTACATAATAGAAAATCCAATTCTAATGAAGAACAACATTCACTAGGAATTACCAGAATTGGGTGTAATAAAGCTGCATCTCTTCTCCTCCTCAGTTGGCTTTGAAGGATCAAGAGGAACAACTCTTTCAAACTTAGCAGACTTTGATCTTCCATAATGGGCAATCTTCATTTTCCTCTGGGCCTGCTGGAGTGCCATCTGTTCCCTCCTCACGGCAGCTATGCTTCCTGGGGAGTCAGTGATCAAAGAGGAGGAGTAGCTGAATGAAGCGTCTACAGAGGCTGGCGCACAGGACCCTTCCTTGAAGCTCTTGGACTTTTTTCTCTCCAAAGTCGGAGCTTTTGAGGAGCTTTTTGGGATGGCAATCTTTTCATAGCTAGTGTTGAGTCCATTGTTGTCACTGCCTCTCTTCACTGCAGGAAGCCTTGGTGACTTAGACTTTGGAGAAACTGGGGGTGTCAATGAGGTCTTGCTGGGAAGAGGTGGTGATGGTGGAGAAAGTGACTTTGGTGGCTGCACTTTCTTGATTGAATTCCTCCTTTCAAGGTTTGGGACACGGTTGCAAGTTGGTTGAAGGACCGGCCTTCCATTGATTCTAGCCACTGAAGAAGGCATCACAGTGGTGGTTGCAGCAGCAGCAGCAGCAGCAACAGCCTCTATGCCTACAGTAACTTTTGCCTTAGAGCTGCACATGTTGGTGCCTTTTGTTATGATATGAGTTCAGATTGAAAAAGGGTGTTTTGATGAAGAAACAGAGAAGATGAACCAGCAAAGCTACGAGGCAATGAGAATGGCAGAATGAGAGGAAATGAAGGGTGTGATGAGGAAGTGAATTAGGAGAAGGAAGAGAGGGTTATGGGTTTTTATAAAATGTGGGGAAGGTAGGGACAGGTTGAGGAGAAGTTGTAACATGGGGAGGTGGGGATCTGCCATACAACCTCTTGTGAGGGGCATTACTTTTTGCAAACTAAACCACGAGGGATGAGTGTGACACGCGCTTCTAACTTTTGCCACTTGGCAATTCTCAACATACTAATATGTTATTATTCATATTATCGAGTATATAACTGAATTATAAATCTATTTTACCAGATTGAGTTACGTTTAAAGTTTATGTATTGATATAGCTTAATATCAGAATTATAACTTATATAAGGTTAGAGAATCAAGGAAGCTTGTTGGAGGATTCGTTGGGTGGGATATTGTGCTGTGGCTGAATCATATGATGTATGTATGAACCATGTTAAAAATTTCTTACAGAGTGTTTTATGTATGCAGCATATGTGTGGCTTCCCATGGGACTTTTATCAGTGTTGGAGTGATGCATAAGAAAGGTCAAAATGCAAGGAAAAAGATCAATCATTGGGCCCATTCCTTTTATCTGTATGGAATCTGTCTTTTATTTATTTATTTTTTATGTTTATCTTCCTGTGAGTGTGAGAATGAGAGAGTGGAAACGGATTGGTAGAAAAAGTACATACATGATATCCGTTGTAAGCAACATTAGAAAGTGAGCATTGAGAGCGATGAAAGATTGTTGTTGGATTGAATAAAATGGTGGTGCTGTAGCACAAATATGAGAGATATATTGAGATCAAGTGAGAAACTCCTTTGTGAGACTTTGTTATGACACTCAACTCAGATCGTTTCTCTGGTTTTTTGTTCTTATATTCCCGGACACCAGATTAAAGGATTTTTTTTAGGGTAAACATAGTTTCATTTGCTTTTCACCAAAGTGGGATACTAATGATTATTTAAAAGAGAGAATTTTCTTTTCATGTTCTACAAAACAAACATGAAATAAATCCACTAAAGGCTCTTATGTGGGTTAGTTTCAATTTTATAACATCCTAAAAGAAAAACTATTTACTATTCCACCTTAGACATACGCATCACTACTTTGATTTACAAACCAAATTAAGAATAATGGATTAGGGTAAGAACTCTCCAACCTTTCACCACCTAATATTTTAATCTACCACTTAATATTTTAATCTATGTGACTTAGACCTGGAGGTGTCAATTTGTCCAATGATCCATGCGTCAGTCTTAGTCCACCTTTGAATAAGCCCACCCCTACATGAGAGGCCAGAAAAAAAAAGCTTCAATTTTCAAAGTTCCCTCTAAAGTGGGTTAGGGTTAGGGCTTATGTGCGCTTACCCGACTAAAATACTTCAATTAACTCTTAAAAATAATATCTTGAGTCTGAGTTAAAGATCGAGTCAAATCGTCTCGAGTCAAAGGCTAAGACGGGCAGACCAAACTGAAGGTCGAGATAGGTCATTTTGGACGGAAATTTGAAATAGGTCGTCATGGAGATGAGTTGTCTCAGACCAAGGATCGAGATGGGTCGGTCAGACCGAAGGTCGAGATAGGCCGGCCCGAACGAAAGGTCCAGATGGGGTGATCATGACCGAAGGTCAAGGCGGGTCAGTCTTGAAAGAAAGTCGAGATGTGTCGGCTAGAGTCGAAGGTTGAGATGGGACGACTTAGACCGAATATCAAGACGGGTCGACATGGGTCGAATGTGAAGGCATGTTCGGCCGGAGGTCAAGGCAGACCCCTACTCGAAGGTCAAGTTGGACAAGCTAAGGCGAAGGTCGAAATGAACTATTTTGAAAGAAAATTTGAAACAGACCGTCATTGATGGGTTGTCTCGGGCCGTTATTTAATAATTAATGTAATATAATATTTAAATATTTTACATCTTTAAGAATTTTGTGAACCAAAAATTGATTTATTTTTCTATCATATTACCCTTAAGAAGCAAATTATACAAGGATATGCTTTCACACAAGTGATTGGTATGTCTAGTAATGACCTTTCGACTTAACAATATCCCCACAAACCTTTCAATCCTTTGAAAGATTTGCTCCATAATTATCTTAGATGATATATCATGTTTTTTTTCTTGATATTTTTCTAACTTATTTAAGTCTATTTTTGTCACTCCTATTGTGGTCTATCTTGGTCATATCATTCTTCTAAATGAAGTAAAATCGAACCTAGAAGAGATTTAAACAATTATTGCATGCCTTAGTCCACTTTCCTCATTAGCTCTGAAAACAAGTCACAACATAAGAAGATAGGGTTGAACCGTGTTTTAAGATTTTTCAAAAACTTTTCACAATCTTTCATTTGATAAATACAAATAGACAAAGTTTAATATTGTTTCTCTTGAGAGATGCTTTCCAACTTAAGTTAGACGTAGATTGATAACATGAAATATAAAAGCTAAAAGATAGAATGACTTATGCAAAGTAGTTTGATACTAGTTTGTCTGAAACACAAATATTACATCCACTTCTTGATCTACGCAATCAAGCTTCGTTAAGATAGACTACCGCTAGAAGATACAAGTATTATATAAATGCAATTACTTTTTCCTAAACAACAATTATATTTTGGACACAACCACTTTTGGTTAACATAAGTAGTCTAGACATAACCATTTCTAGCTAAGCTACAAATATTGTATTGGCACAACGACTTTTGGCTAGGCACAAGTATTGTTTTGACCCAACCATTCCTAGCTAAACACTTTGATTACAAAGGGTGTAATCTATAAGATCACATGTTTCACTCACTAAAATAGATTGTCATCCTTAGACAAATACAATATAGTAACCACTCTTGTAATTGATTATAAACACAAACAATGTTCTTCTAAAAGATGATGTTCTGATGATGATTATACACAATATTTTTTTACTAGTAAGACTAATGTACAAAAACTATGTTTAGTTCTCAATCAATTGATGAGGTCCACTAAGCAGACTAATGCTGTGAACTTACAATATGAGTATTACTTAGGTTGTAGCCACTCCTAGTTAACCCCTTGAGCACTCTCTAGAAGTCAGTCCTAGCTCAATTAAGTATTATTTTCCATGTCCTTCTGACTCAACAAGAGTATTCTTTCGTCTTTTAGCCACTCCTAACTCAACTAACTATTCTTTTCCATGTCCCTTCTAACTCACAAGAGTATTCTTTCAACTCTTAGCCACTCATAACTCAACTAAGTATTCTTTTCCAAACTACTTTTGGCTCAATACAAATATTCACTAGGTGATAACCACTCTTAGTTGACTTCATTAAAGTATTTCACATGTCACTTAAGGCTTAAACATGAGTACTCTTTGAACAATAGCCACTCTTGGTTAATAACTAGTATGTTCTTTCTCTAACACTCACACCTAGCTAAGAAAAATAGGTTGTGTGAAGAGTGATCAAAGGATCACGTGTTTGCTCACTAAAGAGGTTGATCATTATAGATGCAAGTAGTAGCTTGAGCCTTCTCTACTAGTTTGCTAATTTGAACTACGGGTGAGAAAAATGAACTACATTGAACTGAACTATGTAAAGCTACAGTGAACTTAAAAGTTGTTTGCCTGAACTAAACTGAAAATTAGTCCAGATGAAGTAAACTGAACTATCTTTTGTTCTAACAAATTGAATCGAACTGAGCAATTTTTTAAATCCTTGAAAAAAGGAGAAAAATTAACTAAGTAGATAGCAAAGATTTGTCTCTACTCAAGAACATAAGTCCTCCCATAAACAACAAAATCAAAAAATTATTACATCATAAAATACACTACAAGAAAATCATTGAATTATAACCAATTTTAGTGACAAAAAATAATTATTCACTTTAGTGACCAATTTAGTTACCAATTTATAAACTAAAACATTATTAGTAAGTAAAATAGTTTCTATTATGAATTGATCTCTAAATTGGTTATTAGAATAATTTCTAGTATAAAATACAACTTAGTGACACATCTTCAAACTTAAAATATAAATTAAAAAATATATAAATTTTTCATATAAACTCACTCTGCTCAAATTTATCAAGTTCTTTAGTATCTTCATAAAAAAATATAGAGAAAGGTATTACTTTCAACCAATCTTGTGTGCATACAAGTATGAATATTTTTAGTACAAATTTGGGAAAACACAATTTTTCATTTATAATAATAATAATAGATTATTAAGTCTAATTATAATTTTTACTAATCTACATATATGATATTTAATTTTATAATACATAATTAATAATTGTATATACTTTCGAAAAGTTTTCTATAACTTTTAATCAATTTATCTTGTATTTTTTCCTTAAATTTATTTTCTTCCAATTGCATTTTTAATTGTTTCAATCTTGCTAAACATGCAAACGTGTTTCCATTTTATTATTTTTTAAATATTGGAAATATTTTTTACTTTAAAATAATAAAAAACCTTTTTTATTTTTTATTTGTGAATTGGTAGAAAATGAATAAAAGAAAAATAAGTAGTTTCAATTATTTGAGCAGTTAATTGTAATCTTAGAGATACAATTATTTAAAATTGAACTATAAAATGGTTCAGTTCAATTTTTACCTTAAATAATTCAATTATTTTAGTTTAATGTAGTATAGTTGATTAATAGGTTAGTGTAATTCAGCTAATTTTACTCACTTTTAATTTGAATATTGTAGTGTTCTTCTATGAGTAGCGTTTCAACACTTTACAACATGGTCTCTTGTCTTTCTTCTTCTTTCTTGATTTGCTTTATATAGGTTTAGAAGAAAGTATCCTTTGTAAATTTATTTTTTGTTATTGAGCATATTTATCTTTTAGGAGTGCATGTCTTTGTTTGACTAGTTCGATAATGATGGATGCATTTAATGCACTTCATGCAACTTTAATTTCCCTCCTTCTTTATTCAACAGCTAGGTTAGCTAGCGATACTTGGCTTCCTTGGTAGTAGAACGTTTTGCAACAATGCATGGCAAAAGTGCACACCAAATAGGATGGATAATTGAGCTAGAACTTGAATAGTACTTGTGTTAGATGTTGTTGAAGAAAGTAGCTTCAATTTTTTATTCGAGAGATCTTCTAATGTATTTTTTTTCTTTACTAATAAATCTCTTTAGTTAGAAAGGAAGAACTAGACATTGCCTATAACGTAGAATGAGCATCTATATGTTTTCATTTAGTATGATGCTAGCTTACTTCTATGTGATTATTGTTTAGAGACATTTGTATTATTTAAAGTAAACTAAAATTGCTCTGTGTTGTTGTTTATTTAAAACATCTTCTTTCCGTGAAGCATGATTATGTTTTATACATGTTGTTTTTTAGTACCTAATTTAAATCGTAGGGTGCTAGAATTTTTGTCCAAAAAAAATTCTTTGAAAGCTTAAAGGCATTTTTTCACAAGAGCGGTAAGTATTGTCAGCAACATGCCAACCTTTCATTTTCAAAGAGAACTTCTTTATATAGATCTGAGAAATAAAGAGTTATTGCAAAACCTTTCTAAGTCATTGTGAAGTTAACGAGTCTTTGATCTTTGTTGGCTTCGTCTGACCATGTTTAAGCACGTAGATGAATCTAAATACTCTTCAAGTAACATTAAATGCATGTGGCTTCTATGTGCAACATGCAAGGCATGGCATACTAACTTATTTTCTCTTTGGCGTAACGTGCAAGGCTTGACATAGTTAGTTGACTCTCTAACACTAACATTTTGCCCTTTTAGAAAATATGTGTGTGTGAATCGACATTAAGTAAAATATTAAAGGATCTCAATGATGACAAATCATTTTCAAATCTTGTCAAGAGAAACAACGTGATAAAGATTCCTTGCACAGAGAATAATCATTTATAAGTCTTCAATAAGTACCATTGTTGGTATCCATGATAACATTGTCATTGAAGCATTCAAATTAATACTAGTTATAACAACTTCAGTATTATTAAGAAAGTAGCCAAAAATATTAGTATAGATAAAGATAAGCCAAAGTCGTCTCCCAACGAACACAAAATTGATTTCTAACAAATTAGTTCTTATAAAATCTATGCAAAAGGGTTTGTCAAATAAAATAAAAATAATAAAAGACCATAAAGATAAATAAAATACATAAAAGATTAAATAACAAAATAATAAATGATAGAAAGAAATAAAATAGAAAAAAGATAAAAAGTGATTAAAATAATAATAAAGAAAATATGCTTGTTTTTTAAAAATATGATTCATCATTGGTTTTCTAAATGTTATTGCTATTGAATTTTTGTCTAAGATTTCAAGTCAATCTATGTAACTTCCCAATTAATTTAGTGGTATCCTCACTTCTAACCAAAGTAACTTCTCTGTCAAAAGCAAAAACTTTTTAGATAATCATAACAAATTTAACAAAAAGTAACATCTCGATAAATATTACTATATCTAATCATGTTTATTCTTTTACCTCTTATATCAAGTAAAAATCCAATTAACCAAAGTGACTTCATGGTTCATTCTAATTAAAGTTTTCACCTTTAATTGAAGTAACTTCTCAATTATTGACAAAAACCCATTCAATCATATGAAAGTTTCTAACTTTTAACAAAGTAACTTCTGAATTAAAATTAAAAACCCTTTGACCCTATGATTGTTAACTTATGTAGATTTAACATTGTGCTAACTTGCTACAATATAAAAATCATCACTTTTACTTGATTAATAAACAAAAGACTTAAATAAACATAAATCAAAACAAGAATTAAAAAAAGAAACAAATTTATTCAACCTAACTTGGGAATCCAGTTAAGAAATTGCAACAGAATAAACCCAAGAGGCTTAGCACTCCATTAATGGTAAAAATAACATAAAAATAGGAGAAAATATAGGGGAGACACTAGTGCAAAAATCACTTTTTATGACAGTTATAATCCATCGGGCATAATATGTGACGTGATGCCATAATTGTAAATATTGTAAGACTTTCTATACCAGTTATCTAGAACCAACATAGAAAGTGGGGGTGGTGACAAATTCATAATAAAGTACAATTTTTTTATACCAGTTAAACATAGAACTAGTATAGAAAGTGATGTGGTGACACTTTTGTAATAAACCAGGTTACACAGAAACCTTTTCTCACTTTCCAAATCCTAGCAACCACACATATTCTTGCATTCTCCAAAGATGTCAAGCGTTTATGTGTGTGTGTCCATGCTCTGTATGTTCATGCGTGTGTCTAAATATGTGTGTGTCTGTGTGTATGCCCAAATAGTAAGATACCAACATAAACATAGTAGTATCTAAATCAAATCATTAATGAGTCATATGCATACAGTTGTAATAATTTCATAATCCAAACTCCTATTTATCCCATAAACCATAAATCAACACATGAATCTAGGTATCAAAATACACACACAAGGAATATCAATTTACGCATTATTCAAAAAACTCATATTAAGTACATCCTACCACATTTTAACACTTAACTCATTCTAAGCTACTCGGGTATGAAAACCTTAGTTTCATAGATCAAGGTACGTTTAAGACATCCATGTGCTTTAGGTGTGTAATGATAGAACAATTGGCCTTGGAAAAAGGGTTGAATAGAGCCTTAGGCTTTTTTTCGCATAGCACTAGACTAGATTTTCTAGCAAATGTTAATCAAGCAAACATAAAATTTTATGCTAATCCATCCCAACTCACATATTACGTCCAATTATCGGTGAGCACCTTACATAAGAGGTTCTAGTAATCAACCAAAGATTAAAAATAATATATAAATCTTTGCAGGTTACAACTAGTAGACAAGTCTCTCCGGGTTACCCCTTCTTAACCTCCCTTGCCCCTTCTTAACATCCCTTGATACTGAGAACTCTTAAGAATAATGAAACACACTCTCATAGAGAGTACAATTTAAGCTCACTCTGAAAATTTTGTTACGTGGGAAGAATTTAGAAAATTTTCTCACAACCCAATAAAATGAACAGAAGTAGTACAAGGCTTAGAAAAATATATCAATGTTGTGTTCTTAATTCAACTTGATCTCTTTATATAATTTCTTATAATTTCGTGGTTACTTGTATACAAGGTAAAAATTTGATCTTGCATTGTCTTTGTGTGAAGACTACAAGTTGTATCTCTACTTTTATGATTGTGAACTCTTGCTTTTGAATGTTCTTATATCTAAACCTATTAAAATTTAGCCTATAACATATAAGCATAAGCATATAAGATCATTTGTTTATTAAAAAACTTATCATAGAGAAGTTGAGTCATAAAAACAATTTGAATATCAATAGCATAGAATAGCATAGCCAATTCAATGTAACTTAATCTCTAATAATTATGGCTTAATTAGATTTTATAGAGTCACTTTATGATCTATTACACAAAGTCTTCTGGATTGTCTACTGAAACATTAGACAAGGTCAAAAGATTTTCTGATCAAAGGAAAATATAACTTATGTGAAATCTTTTAACTACAACAAAACGTGTGTTAGTAGGTTCATATATAAGAGTCCATAACACTTAGAGTGCTTGTTATTATCAAAACTATTTAAAGACTTATATGGAATAGACTATCTTCTAAAGTTCATAGGATTAGATGGTTCAGTCTTCATATTCAATAACCTCTTCAATTTTTCACCACTTTGGGTCTTAATGTATGTCATATACAGAATAAAAAAGTATTGATATCTTTGCTAATTCATAGGTTCATATACTTAAATATACAACACATAAACTACATCAATATATTGTCCTAAGTATGTGACTTAAACAATCAAGTCCAATGTACCAACATTAGTTCAATAAAATTTATCATATAAAATTTTTATATTCATGTACATGCCATATATTATTAATTACAATCACTCACATGTAATGTAATTACATTCATCATACTACTCAACTTATTTACATCACACAAGTTTCAATTTCCTTATAAAAGAGAAAGAAAATGCATGATAGAATCAATTTAATTCACTAATATTCAAAGAAAAATAATTGAGGAAGTAAATGAAAACACATACTGAAAGTATGTATTTCACATATCACTTAGCTCATACATGTATTAAAATCATTTTGTTGAAGTAATTAAGTTATTTATTTCATTAAATCTCCAACTTGTTCTTTCTTGAAATTCGTTAACCTTGTGTTTAGATGAGGGATTTCAACAATTCTAAAAAATTGAAATACATAGTTTTTGAATTACTTATAATTGAATTCTATTCATTTCTTAAATAATTTTTTGGATGGAGTAACTAAAATATCATAAATTTCAATTTTGTTTGAATTAAGTAATTTAATTTATATTTTAAGGCACGTTAACCTCTATCCTTAAGCTCGAGTTAATATAGCTCGACCTTCAATCTTGGATCACTCATCTCGACTTTTGATTTGAGTCGACTCTAGAAGATTCAACTTAGGTCGGCTAGGCTCGACCTTTAGCCTGGGTTGACTCATCTTGACCTTCAACTAGGGTCGATTGATTTGGCTTACTTAACTAGACCTTGAACGCGAGCCAACTCTACTCGAATTTCAACACAAGCCAACACAACTCGACCTTCAGCTTGGATCGATATGACTCGACCTTCAGCCTGAACCATCTTATCTTGACTTTTGGCCTTAGCCAACTCGGCTCGACATTCGGCACAACTAAACTATGCTTGTCATTTGTCTTGGGCCAACTCTTCTCGACCTTTGGTCAAGGCCGGCTTCGCTCGACCTTTAACCCGGATCAGCTCTGCTTAACATTCAGCATGGGCGGGCTCAACCATTGACCCGAGTTGACTCAGCTCGACCTTCAGTCTGAGCTAGCTCGACTTGACCATCAGTACGGGCCAACAAGGCTTGGCCATTGGCCTAATTCGACTATATTCGACCATTGGTGTCGAATCGGCTTGACCATCGGCCTTGTTGACTTGGCTCCACCTTTGGCCCGGGCTGACTCGGCTCGACCATCGTTGACGGATCGACTATTCCATCAACCTGTCCTAATTGGCTTGACCTTCTCCCAGTGCCGAGTTGGCTCTACCCTCAGCCTAGGTCAACTCGACTCGAACTTCGGCCCAGGCTAACTCAATTCGACCTTCAGCTCGGACCGTCTCGGCTCAACCTTTGGCTCGAGTCGACTCGATTCGAACTTCGGCTCGAGCTTACTTGACATTTGACCCAAAACGATTTAGTTGGAGCCTTCACCTCGGGTAGACTCGGCTGAGCCTTCATCCTAAGACGACTCGACTCGACCTTCGTGTGTAGAGTGATAATAAAGTGAAAAGTAGTGGAATTTCAAATTTCTTATACTTTTAAGGGGTGTTTGAAATTCTTCTATTTTATTCATTTGAAATATCTTCTGAAATTTCTTAAATTTAAATTTATTTCTAATTACTTTATCAAAAAAAAATCATTTTAATGTAAAAAAATTTAAATTATTTACACAAATGAATTATCATTCTAAACACAACATAACTAAATTTAATCATCATTGAACGAATTTCGTAGAACCACTAGTTCAATACTCAACACTATAATAATCCAAACAAAGCTATCATTTAGTTTCTAAATTTATACATGCATGAACTTATCAATCCATTTTATTTTCAATTTAAACCTAAACATAGCCCATCATTAATCTGTATATCCATTTTGTTTCCAAAACAAACCCAACATGAAATACACATCAAGGATAACTTTCTTACTTGATAGCTAGTTATAGTTCTAGAAATTACTATAAGAGAATAAGATAGCACCAAAATATTAGAAATCTAGTGCAAATTAATAAAATAATTCTAAATTTTAGTATAAATATCTAAACTAGTTAATAGAATCACTTTTTTGTAACTAAAAAAACTAACATAAAGTACAAACTCTAAAATAAAAAAGAATTTGAGAAATATTTTATTGTAAAATTAAACTTAATCTAAATTTTGATTCATTTAGGTAAAGTGTTTTATACTTTGTTGCTTTTATGAACAATATGGTCTATTGTTGAGAAAAAAAAAAATGAGAAACGGAAATGGAAACGTAAAGAGATAAGTGGGAGATAGAATAAAGAAGGTCAAGTTTAAGAAAAAGTAAGAAAAATAAAGCACTTGGGGAACTTAAGGCACGGGGCTTATATATATATATATATATATATATATATATATATATATATATATATATATATATATATATATATATATATATATATATATATATATATATATATATATA
>Ga0214542_1007132_pt1 | contig 19714 bp, 9 predicted proteins | sample CNSS1metaG_FD_160096 | JGI IMG/M metagenome (GOLD analysis project Ga0214542, IMG submission 160096) | Root nodule microbial communities from cowpea collected in UCLA plant growth center, Los Angeles, California, USA - CNSS1 | ecosystem: Host-associated > Plants > Roots > Nodule | place: USA...
TCGATAATTATCGAAATATTTTAATTGCTACTAATTACCAACAGATAATTACTATCTAATTTTTGTTAGTTTTGAAATGGTGAATTTAGCCAAGAAGGGGGGGGGGGTTAAATTGACTTTATAAAACTTTTTCAAAAGCATAACCTCTTTTCAATTGAATCTAATGGACTGGAAAGTTTGGATGTAAATGCAGCAGACCAGTACACTTTCAGTCGATTAAAATATAAAATAGTAGACTAAATTATTTTTGAAGCTTTAAAACAGTCGATTAAAAAGATAATTCAACTAGCTAAAATACTGAAGATTTATGAAGAATGCAGAATTCGTGAATTCAACTCAAACAACAATCTTTTACATACAAGACTTGTTCCAATCAATATTTTTAACAAGTATATAGCCTCAAATTACAGAAGAATGCATTAAATCACACCAAAGATCAAATTGTTTGGTTTTCTTGAGTTTTTAAAGAGTTTCAAAGAGAGTGAGATGAGGGAAAGAGAAATGCACAACTGTTTTTATACTAGTTCACTCAATCACAAAGCTACATCCAGTTTACGAGGACAACCTGAGCCTGATTTCCACTATATTCAAAAGTTTTACAAATCACACACCAAGATTACACTTTTGAACAACAAAACTCACAAGATTTTTGACTCACACAAAAATCTAGACACACACCCTACAAGAATCATACTTACAGACCTGAAATCTCATCAGGCAAACCATCCAGAGGCACAAGAACATCCAAACTTGATGGTGGCTCCTAGCCAACCATACATGTGTTCTTCAAGCTACTCACAAGCCAAAATGTCTCCAAGATCAACCAAGATCTTCAAAACACGAGTTGCAGTTGTGTATTACAGAGAGAGAGAGTTTTCCAGAGATGAATGACAAAGTTTAGTGCACAAAAGCTCGGTTTCACACATATGCTCGCGAAAACACATCTTATATAGTCTGGTTTAAGTGAAAACAGTCGATTGAATTTTTTGTACAGTTAGCTGATTTCACCTGACTTAAGTGAAATCAGTCGATTGAAAAATAATTCAACTGACTGAATGCATTCATACCAGAAACTATATACAGCAAGCATTTTTACCTGTTAAAGCCTATTTTAACATATTAAAAGAGAAACACTAAGGCACACAAGACATCTAACCTATGTCATATAGCCTACCAACAAGATATAACACTAACACCAGTGGCGGATGTTTGTGGTAGCAGGGAGGGGCCATGGCCCCCCCTAAAATTTTGATTTTTTTTTTTATATTTTAGATATTTTAATTTTTTTTATATTATAGATATTAGATAATATATTATAAATTAATGATGATTAAATTAAATATTTTATTTCTTTTATAAATATAATAATTAATGTTAATAAATAATAAAATATAAAATCAAACATAATAAAAAATAAAAAATAAAAAGATTTATCAAGATATTTTTATTATTATTTTTCATTATGGTTTGAGCTTCTTATAAATCGTTTTCATTTCTTATTCTCACATGTTTTCTTTTGTTTTTTAAGAGAAAAATATCTATTCTTTGGCTCTTATTTCACTTTGTTCTCTTTCATTCACGAGGAGGAAAAGAATGATGTAATTCTTTCATCTTTCTTGATCGTGAAATATTAGTTTAAAAATTTATTTAATAAGTCTCTTTTATATTAATTTTTATCTTATGAACATAGAAGTAAAAGTATCTTACTGTGTGTTTTTTTATAACCAGATTTTAATTGTGGTTCCATTATATGGCTTGAGTTTCTCACGACTTGTTCTCATCTCTCATTCTCACCTATTTTCTTTTGTTTCTGAAGAGAAAAAAATCTATTATTTTTGCTCTCATATGTAAGTTGTTGTCTTCCATTCTTGAAGAAATAAAGGAGAAGGTAATTCTCTCTTGTATCACATGTGAAATATTAGTTTAATAATTTATTTAATGAGCTTGTATATTAATTTTTTATTTTATGAACATAGAAGAAAAAATATTGTACTGTGTGTTTTTTATAATTGGATCTTAAGTGCGGTTTGATTATCATCGAATTTTCTTTTGGTATTTAGGTCTCTCAATTTTTTATTATATTATGAAAAATTATTTTTTAGTCTTTTTTTTAAATAAGTATACAAATTCAACTCTTTCATATATTCATTTGTAGTCTTATTTCTTTTTTAGTTATCGTTATACTAAATTTTTCATTTTTATTATATTAATGACAATAATTAAATGTATAAATTTTGGCCATATTATTTTGGCTCCCCCAACAATGTTGGTCAAGATCCGCCCGCCACTGACTAACACATTACATTTAACATGTTATTTACAGATTTAACACACTAAAACTTAATCTTCAAGAGGATCTTCATCAATTTTCATCAAACACTTAAGATCTTCATGCACATGACTTTATCAATTATTTGCTTCAAACTTGCTTGTGCCAACAATTTTCACTGTTAATAATTATTGACAAGTGTTTTATTGACATATTTTAAGTTGTCACCTTTATTAATTTTAATTTATTGACAAATTTTGTCTATGTAAATTCTTTTTTTTAGTAAGAAGATGATTAACAACCTCCCTTATTATTAAGAGTAATGCGAAATACTCGGATAAGGTTATATTGGCTTCTAAGCAGAAAATATATGGTTAAGAGAAGAGTGATTATAAACGTAATGAAGTTTTATATATGTTGATGTAATGAAAATTACTAATAATGTTCACCAGATGTTACGTAGCCAAATGATCTTACGCTCACTGGTTTTTCAAGATATCTGATTTGAATGGTTCACAACCCTCAACTGTTAAGTCTGAAAGACAGAAGTACTTTCTTGTGTTGGGCAAATCCTATCTTACACTCAGTTCATGAACCACTTTTTCAGACTTCGACTCTATCTTTTTCTCCATTCTCTTATCACTTTTCACCCTCCCATTGTAGGGCACCTTCCCATTAGACCAAAGAAAATGACAGCATTTGGATAGTGACATTGACAATCAGAATCTTCTTCTTAATGAACGTGCAATGCTGATAAAAATTGAAGTGCTAGCATAGTACTGTATAGCGTGTCCTCTTCTGCTTTTTAGGGAGAAACCAGTGGCAAGGCTTGCATGGAATCATCATCACCAAAAAGTGTACGCCACAATCACTACAAATACATCACGTGATAACATCATTCCATCATCTTGCTTGTCTATCCCTGGAATCGTAAGGTTCTCACTTCTGCCTCTGCCTTCAGTGCTGGTAAGGTGACACTGTTCCATCACAACACTTAGTTTCTATTTTCTACAATTTTCAGTCCAAAATATATACTATATGCCTTGTAAGATAGAGCACAGATAGTGTCAACTCAATGCACTCATGTTTCCCTTTTACCCTATACAACATGACATTTGAGAATCTTGTTGGATACTTTAGGATTATATGACTCCTTTATGCAGCACTTCATCACATTCCAACTTAGCCTCTTTAATTGGTCTTGAACCAGGAAAAAAAAAGAGTTCTTTCTACAAATCCCTAGAATCTGATTTGGAGTTATCTGTTCTAGACGGATACAGAAGAGTTATATTTGGATCATACAAGATTTATATATGCTGTTTAGTTTATAGGCTATTAATCACTAAAAACTATGAATTAAAGACTAATGGCTAGACTAATGAGGAAAGATGGGAAAAACAAATAAAGGAAACGCAAGAAGAGTTTCAAAGGTTGTTTTGGTAACTTGCTTCCTCCTGCTACCATGAGAGTGTGAGAGTGCTCAGAAAATAAATCACAGAACTTTTATTTAGAATATCCGTTTCTTTTAAAGTAGTGTAAAAATGACTTTAAGCAATGTGATTTCCGAATGTGTGCGCGAATTAATCTTACTGGAACCGTGCACAGCGTGAGGAATTGATTCGTAGTGTAAATTAAGAAGGCCTATAGTTTAGGTACCCCTACAATTAATTGCTCATGCATGATGCATGCATATGAAGCTGACATGGTCATATTGTAAGAAACATTCATCTTTGTGAACTGAGTTTATAACAGTCCAAAGTGAACAAAACTAAATTAGGTGATAATATTGTTAAAAGTGGACCTTAAGACTATTTCAATTTCACAAAACTTGTAAGATAAGATTTGCAGTTTACTTATATATTATGAAATTGTATTTATCTCTAATTGATGTGAGACTTTCAACACGAAGTGTAACCAAAGCTTTGCGTGACAAATGAAAAAGGAGGGGAGGAGGACACTTTATGCTTGTTGTGTGTGGACAATCACATAAAATATATAACCATCCTTATCAGTTATGAGTGATTTGAGGGAATCCTTATCCTCCTTTTTCTTCATAGCACAAGTTAAACAATAGTGTGATGTGGTATATAACATAACCCCGTGACACTCTATAAATACAAACATCCTTATATGCGTATCACTCAAAACCAACATAACAGTTGTGTTTGAAAACATAGGATTGTGTTGTGTTGAGAGTGTTGAGAGTGTTGAGAGTTGAAAATGGTGATGAGAAGGGAAGAGAGAGTGAGAGGGAAGAAATCATCTGGAAAGTCAATTTACAGCATATTGAAGGCATGTTTTTCGTGTGAGAATAGGTACGATGAGTACTGGGAAGGTAGTGGGAATGGGAGAAGGGTGTTTGCGAGTGATGAAGACAGAGCACATTGGGTTGCAGAGCCTGGCATTGACAGAAAAGCTTCTGATTTCATTGCCAAATACTATGCCACAAGACTCACCGACTCTCACAGCAAATTTGCATCTTGAAAAATTCCCTTTCTTCCCCCATTCATGAAGTTAATTAGCCATAACTGTTGAATGATTTGGTTAACACATTATTATGGTTGCACTGTTTCCTTTTATCTTTCTAGATCTCAAATAGATTTGTGGTCTCCACGAATCATTTTGGTTTCTCTTTTACTTGTACTTATTGTTTCCCATCACTTGTACGGACTCGTAGTACTTGTTAATAAGCTCAAACAATGTGCCAATTAAAATGTAATCCCAAGCTTTGAGTTTTGTTTCTTCCTATACACTCCCTTTCACCTTTTAAGAAATCGTAGTAAGTAACTGATATATTTGATTTTGAGTTAAAAAGTAAGTAATTCATTTTGTAGAAAATTCCACGTGTTAAAGAGATGTAATATTAATGATATAAGAGATTCATATCTCTTTATATGATATTTAACTTTTACATTTTTGTTTAAAATGAGACTTAGACTTAAAAACTAAATTTTCATTATTAAATTATTATTACTATCCACTCTCTACGCAGGTAAAAAAATTTACAACCAAACGAGTGAACAGTCAGAGATCTGGCATGAGAAACAGAAAGAAAACTACCTTACTACGTATGCAAGATGGGAAAGCAATTAAATAAGTGGAATTTGAAGATGCAAATTGACCTATTAAGATTTCTGTATAAGTGTCGCTCTTTAACCCAACTCCTACTAGTTTTACAAGGATGTTTTTGGGCTTTGAGGTAATTGAAAGTGTTGTTACGTTTGAATTTTATGGTCATTTTGGTTGTATAAGGTAGATGCATGGTATCTATAGAGTTGTAATATTTTCGACATTTTTGTATTTTAAAGTCTCTTTGACCAGAAAATTATAAAATAGGGTCAGTTAATTTTTTCTTTTTTAATTTGGGTCAAGTCGTTATTGGGGAGGTCGACTTTCAGGATGAAGTCGTCCTCTCCCAGGCCAATTCCGTTTTTTCTTTTAATAAAAAGTAATGTCGTTACGTAAGAGAACGACTTCTATTTAATAGAAAAGTGAAGTCGTCCTGTAACATGACGACTTCACTTTTGATTTTTTTTTTTAACTTTTCAGTTTTTTCATTTTAATTATTTTTTTTTATTTTTCTTTTTTCACAATTTTATTTTTTAAATATTTCAGATTTTTTTTTAATTTAACGGTTTTGCTTTTTTTTTCAATTTTGATTAATTTTTTTATAATTTTTCAGTTTTCGTTATTTGTCCTTTTTTGTTAGATATAAAAAAAATAAAAATTTTGAAGGGGTCAAAGTAATATAATTTTTTTATATTAGATTAAATCAATAGTATAATGTTTTAAAAAAAATGTTTCATCTAATTAAACAATTTGATCATTAAATTGGATCATTAGTATAATGTTTTAAAATATGTGAAGAAGTATGAATTATCTTGTTGTCATCTACACGAATAACTTCCATTTTATTATCTTTAAAAAATTGAATCTCTTATTTTATTTTTCATCAATATAAATATTTGTTTTTAAAATAATATTAAAAAATAACTTATCATAATCTAATAAAGAACCGAGAGACATCATGATTAAAAAAAATTATATTATAGTTAAATCACAATAAAAAAATCAGTTATTAAAAAACACATAATAAATTATTTTTTTATATATTCATAAAAAATATGAATCCACAAAAGGCTTGTGAGAAAAAAAAATATATTAATAACTATTAAACTAATATTTTATTATCAAATGAGATAATAGAGAGTCAATTTTTTCTTCAAGAACAAAAGGAAACTTCTGAAAGTTGAATATGAGTACAATTTTTAAAAAAGTAAAAAAACAATAAAAAAAATAAAAAACATCATAATAAATATTTGATTTAATTATTTTTTTTGTCCAGAAACATCTTACTCACAAAAATATACTTAGGTTAAACTGAGTCCACTTTAAATGCGACCATCTTACATATATACCTAATTCATATACGTGATCAATAATTAAACGTCTAATAACAAACTTAAAGAATTCATGAACTGTCTACAATACAACTAACCGGATTAAACTTGATTATCTCAACTAAATTTCTATTCTTAATAGACCATCCACTCTAAACCATCTTTAACTTATTTTATATAAACAATTATTTAATTAACCATAATTAGTAAATAAGTTATTTAACTTATTACTAATATCATAACTTTAAATTATATTTCAAAAATATTGATAGGTTTAATTACTTTAAACGATAATTACTTTTAGTTTGGTGTAAGTCCATAATTGTGCTGAAAATGTTATGAAATTGTTTTGAAAATTTTCTGATGTTTAGATGTGGGAATATTGTAAAAACAACCAAATTAAAAAAAAAAGCAATGTTTGACGTTTGGTAGTGCTCTAGCAGACGTTTGGTAGTACTCTGACAGACGTCAAATAACGTCGGCCAAACAATGCCCCGACGTTATTTGACGTTTGTCAGAGCACTACCAGACATCAAATAGTGTTGTTTTTTGGCACCATCCAGCGCGAAAATTGACGTCTGCTCCCTTTTGTTCTGACGTTGGATAACATTGGCCCTTTATGTCTCCAACGTTAAGTGACATCTAATATATTTTCCGACGTTATTTTGACGTCATCTGGTACGATGTCGGTGTTTGAACAGACGTCAAAAGTTAAAAATATCATACGTTAAAAGTCTTTTTTGTAGTATATGAAGAATTTGAATCTAAGAGAATGCTTCTTTTTTGGAAAAGTTATAATGTTAATAGTTTAATAAATTATGTCTACTTTATGATTAATAGGTAATATATATATATATATATATATATATATATATATATATATATATATATATATATATATATATATAGAGAGAGAGAGAGAGATTAATAGGTAATATATAGAGAGAGGGAGGGAATATTTTTTACCTTAATATACGCAATTTATTAAACTAATCAAGTAGAATGTGATGTAATATTCATATAGTTGTTCTATTATTTCATACTTGTGTTAATCAGGTATATATAATTAAATTATTAAAAAAGTTATGTGTTAAGAAATTTTGCATATGTAGTTGGTGATTGAATGAAATTGATTTCATAATTTTATTGTATTTCAAGTATCAATGTTACAAGTGGTGCTTCATTACCTAATAACACAAAAAATAATCCAAGGCAAACACTGGTCAAGGAAAAGAATAAGATTAGTTCTTTATGTAATGGACTCAAATGTTCAAATGTTTGATATACTTTAATATTTTTTTTTATAAAAAATTTTGGTCGGTCCTGTAAGACATTACAATACCAGACATAAAATTTTCTCACAAGTATTTAAATGTTGTTTTCATATATAACAACAATTTATATTAGTTCAAGTATATAAGGATTTTTCTATTTTTCTTTCCATACAATTTTTAAAATAAACTATGTCAACATCAAATAGTAAGTTCAGTTTCTATAAAATATTTTAAAATATTTTTATACAATCAAACTTATATAATTATTTTTATACAAAAAATTATATTGTAAAAATTACAGCAGATGAAAGTGTTGGAAATGTAATATGATAATAAGAATAATGGCATGCACTGCTATTTATATCAAAGTGATGATATTTAATTTTAAAAAGTTATGACAAGTTTAAAGTAATATATAAGGCATTAAATGATAGGTGTTAGTAGTTCTATTAGACCATTAATTTATACTTTAGGACAGATATAAAACAGTATATATATTTTTTAAGACTAAATATAAAGTCACTAATTTACATTTTTTTAAATTCATACTTTTTTAATTTTACCTTTCCCCATTATTATCTCTCTTCCCTTCACTTTTGAATCGGACAGTACCCTAGAAATATGCATTTAAATATTGATTATTTTAATAGTGTTACAGACAAGTCCTGCATTTACAGTAGAAAATTCGTCATGTGGCAAACACACACTTCCTTTTATCTCAATTATCCATATGTTGCTCAGTTATGCTGCATTCTAAATCACGTCATGTAATAAAAATATGTTTAAATTATTCAACGGTTCCTCAAATTCTTTGGGATTTCTCATATTGGCATTAGACTTCCATACATTAAAAAATCTTTAGAGGTAGTTTATAATAATTTAGATTTATATTCGTCGCTAAATATTTTCATATTACATTATATTTTTTTTACAAATTTATTAAAAAGGTTATAAAAAAAATTTGTTATCTTTTCTCAGAATTTTAATTGACAGGTAATTTTTTCATGGATAATCATTTTCTATAAAATTATGAAATTTGTAAATATTTTTGCAAAATTTGTTGTGAAAATTTTTTTATATAAAATATTTTGTAAGAAAATTGATAGTAATTTCTTGTAATTTTTTTTCACAATAATTTCAAAATAAAATTGACAGACAATATTTATATTTTTTTGATAGTGTCTAATGTCAAATCTATTAAAAAATATTATTAAAAACAATTACTATATATCGAGGTATTGATTGTTTTTAAGTTTAAGGTTTATGTTAAGATTTTATTTATAAAAAAATTGTATCGAAATAAGTTTCTTGACTTAGTCAAGGTTTTTAAAATCTTGTTTTTTTCCTACATATGATATTACTGGTCTAATTTGAAATCTATTAAAGTAATATAGTTAAGATTAATCATACATTAAAGCTGTTGTCCGTTTTAGAACATATAAAACTTTTCTATATATTTTGTTTAATATATTTTTATTTATTTATTCATGGGTCTAAAAAAGCTATAAATACAATATTATCATCACCCACACAAGATTATTTACTCACTTATCTCATTTACTATTATACTCATATAGTCTATAGATCATTCAAAGTTTTACTGACCCAAACATTGAAAAGTTTTCTATAAGTAAATCTTCCCTTTATTTCTTAACAAAATTTAGAGCTCTAATATTATTACGAGGTAACAGTTCACCTCTTGTGAGTTACACTCAATTCAAATTCGGATGTTTTTTTTTAAATTTAAAGGTACAATGAAAATATTTGCTCCGTTAAAAGTGAATATTATTGTAGAAAGAAATAATTCAAGAAATGAAGAATTCAACATAAAAAATAAAATAAATTATTATTTTCCTGGTTTAGTGGTCACTAAACATTACCTCCGTTTTAAGTGATGCTATTGTTGAATTTTAAAACTTGAATGATCAGATACCTTGCTTTTAAAGTGTTTGCGTTCATTGGTTACAACAGCATATTAATTAATCAATACCTTGATTTAGAATCCATTCTTAAGAATAATATTAAACTCTACAGTTACTTTGAACATAACCGAAACAGAAAGTCAATATAAAACATGAGTTGCAGATCATGTTTCTTCAATTCAATAATTAATTGCAGTTAATCCTGAAAGGATGAGCAATAATAATACTTAAAAAATTTATACTCACAACTGTACATGCTTACATAATTTTACTCTACACACATAACTTAAATATTCATGCTTTACTTATACTTAATTTGTCTAAAAAAAAACCTAACTATTCATAGAAACTATACACAAATGAGTAATAAACTAATCAACACATGATTTGATAGAATTGAATACATAATTAGGTTTTATAAAAGAAAAAAAACAGTTAAGTTAGGTTTTTTCAACCAAGATTAATCATAAACAAAAGCACTGAAGGACATATTTAATAAGTGATAAGGTAGATGATGAGATGAGATGAGATGAGAGAGATTTGAAAGTAAGAAAAGATGGATGTGGGGACCAATTTATGTGCTTTAAGAGACAAAAACATGCACATAATTGTGTACACAACCTAGAAAGTTTCCAAGAAAAGTTGAAACATGAATTAAAAAAAAATGGATAATGGGTATTTGATGATTGCATCAAAGCTTAGTCCTTGTTAGTGGTACGTTTGTAGGTCACTATAAGTTGGCATTTTGAATTTGCACCATAATAGTGTACTTGATGCTGCACTTCCCAACCCTTCAATTTCAAATGGGGTTAGTTATTAAGGCCATGTTTGTGTCCACATCCACCTCCCCAAGTCCTAGGTCATAACTACCACAAACCACCAACTAGGAACACTTAAGGATAAGAATGGGTGAGAGAGAGTGAAGCATGTCCATAATCACTTCATTTACATACATTCATTTCATTTCAACAATCCACACCAATTTAATAAGAATCAAATTCCAACAACTTCAATTCATTTAAATTCGTACTTTAATCAAATAAACCAATCCAATTTAATAATTATTAATTCGAATATAAAATTTATAATCAGAAAAACTTATTCATATTATGAAAAACACGAAAAAGAAATTTCATGTTAGGACTGACCGTTTACTACCAGGTCAAAAGTTATAGTCATTGGTCAGGGTGTAACTCTTTTAATGTCACGATTCGATTGTGATCCAATTCATTTAGTCTCTACAATAATATTTCCCTCAGCAATTATCTTACTAGAAATCACATTGTTAAATTGTAACTTGATCCATCTATCTCCGTCACGGAATAACTGTGCAACCCGTACTATTTCAAAAAAAGAATAAAAAAAAATTATTAATAACTTCTTTAACTAGTATCTTGTTACTATAAATTTTCCTAGATTGCTTCTTACTAATTGTGATATATTTATTTCTTCTGCTTTCGATCAAAATTATGAAAACGGGTTTAAAATATTTTGCATGATGCTGAAGAGAATATTTATTCCTATGCCAGGGAACCAATGGATATTCTTGTTCATCATGGGATGGCATGAACAAAGAAACATGTTATATTTAAAAATGAAGGGAAAAAAGAAAAAAAAAATAGAAAAATAGAAAAGATGAAGCTTAAAGAGAAAAGCAGAGACCGACCATCCATTGAATTGGCAAACATGCAGTCTGCATACATGTGAAAACCACACATCAATCATCTCAATTCGCTGTTAAACAAATGCATTATTTTCATTTATAATAAAACAATAATCATAGCACCAATAATTATCACTGTTGTAGTTGTCAGTCACATTGCATGTGAAACCAAATAAACAATAAACCCTAAGCTTTTATTTGAAAATGCCAAGAACAAGAATCACTGGTAGGGATGCGTCGTTGGTTTCTCTGCATTATCACAATTTCTGTCAAATGATGTTACTTATTGGATGCATGTAACACATAAAAACGACTTATCCATCGATTTTCACTTTGCTTCAGTACCTTCAAAGTAACCACCATGCTTTTTAACTATTTCTCATGCTGTTCTAACCAATGATATGAAACACAGTCTCTGATTAAATGTTAATCAAATGAAACTGCATTGGGAAGATAAAAATATTTAGCAAGTAATATACATAATGTGGGGGACCAATACAACATAATCAAAAGTTTTCTATGTATTTTAATATTGGCTAAATTATCATTTAAATCACATAATATGTATATTTAGATTCTACACTTCCTACTTTTTATTGAGGATAGTCTCAAATCATAGACCCTGCATTTATATTTTTCATTAACTTTAAAGTTTGTTAATGAAAGTTTATTTTGCCGGTTAACGGTTAGGAATCTAAGTATGAGTCTAAATTTTATATTGGATAAAAATGAGAAAGTATAGTATTATATAAGGATAAATACCCATAAATCTATTATCTTAAAGTTTTAGATTGAGAATAATATCAATGTCTTATGTAATTGGACTCAAATCTTATTGTTAAGTGTTTAGTGATAAAGAAAGAGGAGAAATAATTTTAAAAATAGTGGGATCTATATTTTATTATTTGTATTTATCTTTACTTATCTCAGCCTTTCCTTTGTTTCCCTTTAATCAATATATTTAATTTTTTCACCATTTCTTTTTTACATACTCTAACTCCTTCTTTATATTTTCAGTCAAATTACTTTTAAATTGAACATTATTTTATTAAGAAACTCATAATGAGCATCTTCTTAAACCCTGCTTCAATGTTTTGTTCAAGAACAAGCTCTGTTTTCTTCGATTTCCGAGTCTATCCAAAACTGTACAACAACATATGTACATTTTTGTTTTATTAACTGTTGTAACATCTCTAGAGAGCATCTTTATGTACTGTTCTAATCTATGGCACCATTTAGCTTTGTTTCTACTACTCCTTTCCTTGCACCCTTCATAAACACATAGTAGCGAAAGCTAAACCGAAAGTTATTTAGGCTTATGCTACCACTTCTAACCCTTACAAATATATGCACTAATATAATGTTATTAGTAACTATACTCTTGAATCTTTATTAGTAATTGAACAATGCTGAATATTTATTGAGTAGTCTTTTATACATCTGTTTACATTATTACTGCTTCATTTTGATGTATATAAGTGATTATTTTCAACTATTGTTTGTTGAGAGGTGCACTCTAATATTAATGATAATTAATAATAACGATAAATGGTAATAAAAAGTTTAAGAATTTGTTTAGAAGTCAAAATATGATAAGAAAGAATAAATTAGTTGTGATCGATATAAATAAGATAAATATTAATAAAATGAACTGCATTAGACTGAATTTTTAAAAAGTAAACCAAAAAATAGTTTGTTTAAACGAAACTAAAAATTAGTTCACACAAAATGAATTGAACTATTTTCTGGTTAAAAAATTGAACTGAACAAAACTATTTTTTAAAAAAAAACTTGAAAAAAAAGAGAAAAATTAACAAGTAAATAAGAAAAAAATTGTCTCTACTTAAGAACATAGATTCTCTCATAAACAACAAAATAAAAAAAAAATACATCTTCAAATATAAGTTGCATTATAAAATACAACTTATCAATAATTTTATATCATCCAAATTAATAATACTTGAGATTTCATTTCATCTTGAGAGGTTATATCTATAAAAACTTAAAATATTTCATCAATTTTTAAAACTTAAAATGAACTAAAAAATATATAATTTTTTTATATAAACCAACCTTGTTCAAATTTATCAAGCTCTTTAGGATCTCATCAAAAAGTATAAAAAAATGTGTTTCTTTCAACCAATCTTGTGTGTAAAAAGGTATTTCCTCTATTTTAGGGATTAGGCAACTACGATAATGACTATCCACCTTTCCTCTTTACTAAATGCACACTCTAATGTTATGGTAAAGATGAGATGACTTACACCTCCCGAGCCATGTTCACAAGGATAGAAAATCTAGTTGTATTGACTTTCCACCAATATAAAACATTAAGCTCAATTGACTTTGTATAAAGTTCGTGATCCTCTCTTAAATATTTATCAAGTTCTGATTGTTAGATATGTATAAGCTATGAAAAGGAAAAATATGCACAAGAGGTGTTTGATGAAAAACAACTAAAATATAATTTTTATATTGATCTATTGGAAACATGTCTAATATATAGAGTACAATATCTCATAATATAAAGAAAAATAAAACTAACCTAATATATCATCATAATGTGAATATTTAATAATAATAAAAGAGTAAAATATGTGATATCTCCATCAATAGAATTAAAATTAGGATATATATATATATATATATATATATATATATATATATATATATATATAATCAAATTTACGTCATGTAGCTCTTAGGTAGAAACTCATGCTATGAGGATTGTCACCTTCATCATCTAGTTGAGATTTTTATTGGCTACTTTGAGAACCTTCTTCGACACCTTGATATTGTTCATAAAGTGTTTTTAAAGATGCAATATTTTTTATTTCAATTAACTGACCATACTAGATTCAAATATATAGTCAATGAAGTAATTAACAAAATTCAAATTACTTCTAGGGTCAAGCACAACAACAATCAATAATAAGACATTGATTCTATTAGGATTTCCCCAATATTTGACATGCTTACCTTTATCCTCATTATCATTTATCTTATGCTCACATCACTACTCTCAAAATATTGTAGAATCTTTTTACCAATTCCAAACTCCTCATTCATATGCATATGATTGGTGACATAAGAAGAACCAGAAATCTGTATGGTAGAGTCATAAAACATCTTTAAAAATGGTAGAACAGGACCTTGCATATTTCCAATAGTTATAAGAAAATAGTGGGGATAATAGTGATAGTAGCAAGAGTTGTTGTAATAGTAGAAAAAGGTGGATAGTTATTATATCAAAAATGATAATGGTGATTTTGGTGATGAAAATAAATGGTAATATCAATATAGATAGTTGCTACAAAGAAAATGACATGATAACAATCACCACAACGACGACGACGACGACAACAACAACAACAACAACAACAACAACAACAATAATAATAATAATAATAATAATAATAATAATAATAATAATAATAATAATAATAATAATATTGGTCCTAAGGGTGGAAGTAGTGACAAAAGTTTTATCAATAATTATAGAAGTTATAGTTGTTATAACAAACATAGTGGTGACTAATAGTAGTGGTGATGATTTTGTTGTTTTTGTTATGATGAAAATGACAATAATGATAGAAATGGTGTATGCATGGTATAGTTGCAACAAGTGCAACAATGGTGGAAGTGGCATGACAATGACAATAACAATAATGAAACATCTTGAATGAAACTTTCTTTGAAGAGTTTTTTACCAATAAAAATATTATTTTAAATTTTGATTCTTAATATTATATCAAAGTTACCTAAAAAACTATCTTAACGAGATTTATTGTTTATTGAATCTATTGTATCACAATTATTCAACTAATAATCAAGATGCGTGTCTCGGCATGAGAAATGTAAATTGAAGATTTTATATTGATTAGAGATAAAATAATTTTATAGTATATAAGTAGATACAAATTTTATTTTATAAACTAATTTTGTAAGTAAATTTAAAGTAATTATTTTAAAACAATAATGAAGGTTTACATATTTATCAAATAGTTTTTAGCTCTTTTAATTGAATCTCGCGGCTATGTATATGTACATGTCTAGAGGCTTAGGAATAAAATTTGAATTAACTTTTCATTTGGCGGCATTAACTGCATGAATTAAATGAATAATTAAATACCAACATATTTTTTTCTTGAAAAATAGCATGGAATATTACATGGAGACAATATTCTTACTCTCAAATGATAATGTTGTTTTCTAATGACATTTAAAAGCATGAATGGTCCCTTAAAATGTAAGTGAATGTCATGTCAACCCATAATATTATTTTGATTATTCTATTCGTATGTGAATATATCTATACGTAGACCATTCAATTCCAAAGTTAAAATATGGGCATACTTTTACGTCAAAGTTGGGGTACTAGAAAGATGGGTTTGAAAACGAAGGTCTTAGTTATTATTAGAGACCCCCACAACACAAGGGTTGGTTTTTGTTTTGGATGCCCTAAGTTCAGTCTTCCATGTTCCCATTCCCCACTATAGCATGTGGCCATCACATGCCATGAAATGGGGAACTAAATCCAATCACTAACTTGTTTCATTACAAATGGCTCAAACTTTTCATATCACCATTAGGGTTCTTCCCTTCAAAGAATCACCTTATCATTATTGTTCACCCCAAGGTCATAAAACAACCACGAAACACCACCCAACCCTAAAACATCTTTTTCTTATCTACTTCTTATAATTTTGTTCGAGGGTTATATATATTAGAAGGGAAATAGAACATTTCCACTCTGCCTTTAGGAGAATCAAACTCATTTTATTTTTTCAGAAAATCAAACTCATGAGATATTATGGGTCTTGATCCTTATATGGTACTTACTATTAGGTCTTTCGAGAGAAAATTATCGGAGAGATTTAACACTAATGAGTATGAGCTCAATTCACATAAGGGATTGACATCACTCTTAACCCAAAACCTTCCAAAACCTTAAGACGATGAGTTTATGGGTCTTAGACTCACACTTAGATTTTCAACATATATTATCTCTTATTTTATCCTATGTAAACTTTTTTACTCATTCCAGGGAAACAAACAACTATATATAAACATATCATGGGTGGTGTGAAGCAAGGAGGTTGGAAGGTCTAAAAGGGGCAAGTGAACATGAAATTGTGCACCCAATGTGTATGACTTATTTCCAAAGAGAAAGTAGGGAAACAAAAAATATGTTGCGAAAAGGTAATGAGGGACCTTCCACGAAAATCCAGGACCTCCCTTCCATATGGCATAGAAAGATTAGCATTTGTCTCTCCTCTTTTCTTTTTAATAATAATACAATCCACCATTAAGCATGTGAATCTATCAACATTAGATTGCTTAATCAATGATTTCAAATTATCTCAAATACGTTTTGTGTTATGTCAAATACACAAAGAGAATTTTGGTACGAATGACTTTTTTTCCCCAAATGTAGAAAATTTCATCTTTAAATATTAAAAAAATCATTCTATATAATTAATCTTTAAATGTTAAAATATAGTACCATGAATTTATCTTTTAAACATAAAAAATTAATAATTAAAAATGATCATTTTTATATATTCTGTACCGTATGGCGTATCGACATCCCTAGCCAGACAATCGGTCAGGTGGCCCAAGGATAAGCGGCCGAAGGCCGTCTGCCTACAGGCAGACGATCCCTTGGATTGTTGATGTGACAATTTCTCCAGAGTGATTTAAGGGAGCTCGCGAACCGAACAGCCACCGCTGTTGATTCTAGTGGAATTTTGTCGTCCTAACATAATTACGGGGGCCTCCGACAAAACGCACGACCCTCCGGTCGGGCAGCTGCACCAAAACCAAATCAGTAAATTAAAAGTAAATTAAAGTAACACAAATCAGTAATCAAGTTTAAAAAGCAATTGGGTCATGATTAAGAAAACCGTAATCACAGGTCGATGTCAAAAACTATAAATAGGAGTCCAAGGTAACTTGGTAGAGACTTTTACTTCGTATTTATTACAGCATTAATTGTACTTACACAAACGGACTTGAACTGACTTAAGTATCCAAACCTTATAGACAAGTATCCGATCGTCTAGACAACCAAATGAAAAAGGAAAAAAGAAGAATTAACGGAAGAAAAAGCGAGAAGAACGAACGATAAAAACTATTACGAGAAGAAAATAGACAAGTTGAGTGTTTGAGATAGTTAATAACTCTCTCTGTACCTTAAACATATTCATATATTAAATCAATATCTTCCATGATTAATTCAGTGAATAATTCCTCGTTTACAAGCTAAAAGGAATCATTTATTCAAATTATTAAGCCATGTACAAAAATTGTGTAGCTTAGATATGGAAAAAAAAAAACGAAAAAAGAAATAATAGAATGGAGTGGAAAAAAGAATTCACGTGTAAGTAAGGTGCGTGAGGAAGCGTGCAGCATGTGCTTGGTTACAGTCGGCGACCTTTTTGTTTGATGAGATAAGAGAATTGAATAAAAAGAGTGATTTTCCTTCCATCTATACCCTCATCTCACGGATCGTGCTTCTCTCTCTCTCTCTTTCTTTCTCTTTCTCTTTCTCTTTCTCTGCCTCTCACAATTTCTTATTCTATAATATTCTTCCACATTCACACCACTATATATATATATATATATATATATAATCCCAACACCTTACACCAACCCAATAGTTCCACTTGCATATCAACAACAACAACAATGGCCTCATGGAAGAAAACCATTGCCACCCCTTTCAAAAAAGCTTGCACTTTCTTCAACCAGCAACCCCCCAGAGACCCTAAGAAGTCTCAAACAGGTTTCTTTCTCAGTCTTCCTCTGTTTTTCACACAACATTTTCACAGAACATTTTCACAGAACAGAACATCAGTGTTTGGTTATCTTTAAATAAATGATTTATGTTGTTTTTGTGTGATTGTGCAGAGCAAGAGAACCGGATTATGGATCTCCATGGTGAGGTGATGGCATGTGGGTATGAAGATGTTCAAGTTATGTGGTCAATTCTTGACAAGTCAAAATCTTCGGCCTGCAATATAACTTCATCGTGACACCCTCTTGAAGGTTTTTCTGAGTCACGGCTTGTTTTGATGGATGATGATGATGATGTGTGAATGTAAAGAGTGATGATATATGTGTAGGTGTTTCATAGGTTTGGATCAGTGCCCCTTCTTCATGGTGCCGATTTCACTTTGTGATTCTTGCAAGTCAAGGACTTATTATCATTAACAGGGAATCCACATGATTCGTTAGAGCAAATCATGGAGAGATTTTATTTTTATTTTTTATCAAATGTACATTTTTTTTTAATCTATTCTCTGTTTTTCTCCTCTGTTTTTTCACCCTTCAAGATGCTGCTGATTTTCATCATGGTGTTATCAGAAGAAAAAAAAATTGTTTTTCCTTTTAAAACTTCATGCTAAAATTCAACATTTAGAAATACTGCAGAATGTTTTGGTGAGAAACATAGTACACCTACCAGGCAGGGTTGAAGGGAAAAAAATTGATAGAAAAGGGGTATTTGGATATTTTAGAAATGTTTAGATCAATTTTACTGATAGAGATAGATCGATTATGTATAATTTGTTTTTAAGAAGATAAAATAGTTTTATTAAACAATAAGACCATTGGCGAGCCTTCAAAGTAAAAGGAGCCATTGTCCCACAAAGCTTTTTAACTTTCGACCTTTTATATAAAAAAATTTATATGTTGTTAGAAATATAAAAGGTACTTCCATCAACTAAATTACAATTTCAACCTATAAAGAAGTTAATTAATTTTAACTTCTTCGCATACCATGTCTTTAGTGGTTTCTAATGAAATGGGAGTATATGTATCAATACTTTTAAGTCTATGTTTAAAACGATCAATACAACATCTTTAAATATTTAAATAATATTTTAATCCTTATATAATTGAGATGTTTTAATTTTGAAATTATCAAAGAAATTAATAATGTTTTTTGTATTTTGTCTTTATAGTTAATTTGCTTTTTAAGTGTGATGCTTTTAAGATAATTATAACAATATTATAGTGCTATTATATTATATTATATGTAAATAAAAATTCACTAAAGTATTTTGTTACAAATTTGGATTCAGAAAATGAAAAGAGTATAAGAGAACGCGCAGAGAGAGCTATATATATATATATATATATATATATATATATATATATATATATATATATATAAGTGAATT
>Ga0214542_1007133_pt1 | contig 19710 bp, 10 predicted proteins | sample CNSS1metaG_FD_160096 | JGI IMG/M metagenome (GOLD analysis project Ga0214542, IMG submission 160096) | Root nodule microbial communities from cowpea collected in UCLA plant growth center, Los Angeles, California, USA - CNSS1 | ecosystem: Host-associated > Plants > Roots > Nodule | place: USA...
CTTTGATGTCAATGCTTGAGTAGATGAGAGATTTATATTGTGAGGTGCTTGCTTAGAGTTTTGGTCATGAATTCCAACCCCAATGAGTCTTTGCCTTGGTATTTTATCACTTTAAAGTTTAGAAATCTTTATGTTTTCACTTGTTTCAAATTAATTAATGGTTACATTCAACGCTTAAATTAGTAAGTACACCTAGTTAACTAAACAAACGCAATTCCCGTGGAAAAACGATACTTGGACTTACCATTTTTATTACTTGCATGACTTGGTACACTTGTCAAAGTCTTAAGTCTTAACAGTATTTCAATCTTTTCTCACATGGCCTAGAGATTTTGTTGGTTCTATTTTTGACCCCTCAATACGAACTCCAAAGCCCACCATGCAATTCACCATTTTTAAGTTTACATATTATTTATGTTCACAGTCAAATTGTTTTTTTCCATATAAGATTTCAATATCTTTGAAAAATCCTCTTAGTGAATTAACCAACTTGTTGACATCATAAGTGATAAGCTAATGGAGATTCCATGGGATTCTAATGTATTTGGGAGAGACATTGACATCCCATTGTACTTGCATGAGCAATATGTCTTAGAGTTTGCATCAAGGAGAGAATAACTAAATATTACCCTTTTTCAGTTAGGGTGATATAAACATTTAAATCATTTTTTATGTTTAATTGATTTATCTAGTTACTTATATTAAATAAATGTTTTTTGTCCAAGTATATGTTTGGTGTCAGTAACAATATGTGGTTGAGTGATGTATATATGAGTTCATAGACCCCCAACTCACTTATGAAGACAATCAGTGTGATGACATTCAAGCATACGCCACCAAATGCTTTGGACGATGGAAGAAAAAATATTTTGTCCCCTATGTTGCTACATAAGTGTAGTTTATTGACTTGTAATTATAATCAGTCATTTTAAGGTATAATAATGAATTTGTTTCGAATTCAAACGTCATTGGTAGCTACTTGTGGTTTTCATAAAGAAACACAACGTTGTGTGGTAAGAGTGAGTTTAAATTAGTGTAGAAGATGGTGACAGGTTGAAGAAACTCCTCAACCAGTGGTGTTGGGGTGTTGGTCAAGGTAAGATAGTCATGAAGTGTTGGTGATGTGCGACCAAAAATGACTTGGAAAGGAGGCACATTGACGACAAAGTGATGGCTAATATTGTACGAGTATTCAGCCTAGTGGAGCAAGCAAAACCAAGTGTGTGGCTGGTCGCTTGCAAAACAACAAAAGTATGTTTCCAAACTCTGATTTACAGCTTCTATTTGACTGTCGGTTTCAGGGTGGTAGGACATGCTATAATGTAACTTTATGCCTTGTGTTTTGAACAGTTTGGTTCATAATGAACTAAGAAAAATGAGGTTATGGATTGAATTGATTGTGCGTGGGTTGCCATGAAGGCGTATGATCTCTACTGCGAAATGATTAGTAAGGTCTTTGGTTGAATATGTTAAGGAAAGGCCAATGAGATGGGCGACTTCACTGAGGCGGTCACAAATAACTTAAAAGGGGGGTTGTGTGTAGCCCTCAAATATAGTTTTCTAGCTTGGATTGTCTCCACCTCCCAATGAAGTTTTAATTATAAACTAAAAGCATTCCTACTCAACTTTTCCAAAGTGTAGACGTCCCCAAGTCATCCCTTTATTAGGCTCAAATTTGTTAATCATATAAACTCACTATTGTAGCGTAAGTATTTAACTATGATTTTTGTGGACGTTGGACTATGGCCAACGTACCATAGTAAATAAATAAGACATTTAGACTAGGGGTGACAATATGGGTCTGGTCCGACGGGTCGGCCCATAAGCCCATAAAAAGTGCAAGGCGAGCCAAGACATTGAGCCCGTTGGCCCGTAGAAGCCCAACCCGCAGCCCGCATGAGCTGGCCTACTTGACCACAGAAAAAAAGTTGCACTTGTGTATATCAGTTACTTTCCTTCTGGACTTTTGCATGAACGTTCCAAATTCTTGTATGTATTTTTGAATGTGCTAAAATTTGAATAATACATCATGTATGTCAAAGTACGAATAAGAATATGATGAAAATGTTGAATTATCAATTTATCATCCAACTTCTGAAAGTCTTTTCTTAATTTTGTAAACTTGTTAAAGTTTCCCAATTTGTTGAACATTGAAAGTTTTATCATAAGATTTTTTTTAAAAAAAGACAGGTTGGCCCGCAGGCCCGCGGACTCGTACTTATATGGGTTAGGCCTAAACAGGTCGGGCCGTGTAAGACCTGAGAGATTTAAATAATTAGTTAAATAATTATTTAATAAATGCGGGTAGTAGAAGCCATTAAGGCAATAAATGCGGAAGGTGTGACGTGGAAAAGTATTAGCTCAAGTGGTTGAGAGTACTTTTTTGTGTAAAAGGACTTGGGTTCGAGTCCCTATGTATGCCATTATGTGTTATTAAGCTTAGTATTATTTTTAATATATGTTAATCATGTTGCTAAATGTTATAATAACTGAAGCCTTGGAGAACCCGAATTGAACTTTATTTTTGCTATTTAATATATGTTAATCATGTTGCTAAATGTTATAATAACTGAAGCCTTGGAGAACCCGAATTGAACTTTATTTTTACTATTTTTAGTTTTGGTTTGAAGTTGAAGGGTTAAAGGAAACCTTAGCAATCCTAGCAGCCAAGGGTGGCTGGAAAACAATCCATTTAGAGTGCTTGAATGATAATTAACCCCATTAATAGGAAATTTTCGTTTTAGGACTTGAATTCATCATTAACACACGATTAAAAAACTAAGTGATAAAGAGGGAGAAAGGTTCTGCGATGGTCATTGTGGGATAGGCAAAGGGTGTGAAATTCGGTGTGGAATTGAGAGTGTGAGTGGATCTTTGAGGCTGGATTGAGAGAAACCAAGGAAGATTGTTTTGGGAAGCAACGGAAAAAGCACAAAATCACTCAAGGGAAGCTTTAATCCATGTTAGGGGAGTTAATTATGTGTGTTGTATGTCATTTATATGTTTTCGTGCTATTCTGAATGATATGACTGTGTAAATTGGAATTGCGTTCAATTCTATCAGGTTTCTGGAAATTTCCAGAAACCGCCTGGCGGCATTGAAGGCCCGCCAGGCGACTCATACCTCCAGAGCCATTTTCTGGGTTTCCTGCTATGCACCGCCTGGCGGCTATGTACTGCTCGCCAGGCGACACCAACTGGTTTTCCAATTCTCTCGAAATTATGGTATTTTCGCGATGTGAGGATATTTTGGAAGTGATTCTTATGATATGAGAATCCTTGGTATGGTAATTTGTTATCTGAAAATGTATAATTGGTGAAACATTGCATGAACTTTCGCTTGAATTGGGGGTTTAGGGTTTATATGGGATGGGGATTGAAAAACGTGGAAGATCTTTGTGATTGGACAATGTTGATGTGGAAATTGAAGTTAACATGATTAGATTATGAAAACTGGATGCTATGTGCACGTAAAAACCTGTCAGTCTGAATGTGAACTGAAATTGTGGTGTTTATGAATCCTACGGGATGCGGAAAAAATGTGGTAGAACCCAATATTGGCATGAACCGCTTGGCGGCACTTAGGTTGCCGCCAGACGACACATCAGGGCAAAGAGAGTTTTGTGATGTTTTCTACGAGTGGTGGTCTTGTGGAGTAGCTGGTGATTTTTCGGTGCGAATTCGGTTCGTGGTCAGAATTCTCCTCTTTAGAATTGGGTGAAGGTTAACATTTTAGTGTGTGAAAGGGAGAGTTGATAGTAATCAAAGGAAAGAAGTATGAACTAAAATGTGATTAATATGTAGTAGAATAAACTATAATTGTGAAATCGAGTATATTGAATATGAGAACAGGTTTAAGGTAATCAATGAGGAAAAGGATGGGTGTAGGATATAATTGAATCGAAAATAATTGTGTATGTTGTAGTACTTTGGGTACGGGAATGTAAACTGATTAACTTGTATGGTGTAATTGGTGGATATAATAATGATGTTTTGTGGTTAGTTTCTTTAGTGAATCAAGTGAGGCATATTAAGGCATGATAATAATTGATTTGGACATATGCATATTGAATTCTAGTTATGGTCTTATGTCTTAAAATGCTATGATTGTTGTGTGAAAGATGCATTGCAAGTTTGGGGTTCCTTAAAACCCGTGAAAAGTGCCAAAAACCAGTAGCACTGCGCTACTAGTATGGCGGTGCGAAGCGATCCGCCAAGAGATAGAGTTCTAAATCAGTGGCAGTGGCCACTGTCCGCAGGAGGCGCCTGGCGACAGGGTTGTGTCCTCCAGGCAGTGACGGAGCAGCGTAGCTCCTGTTTAGCTTCTGGCGCCTGGCGGAAGGGGTTTGGCCGTCGACGGTTGGCTTCCAGTTTCTGCCTAGCGGAGTCTAGGTAGCGCCAGACGTTTTGAGTTGTTGTGAAATTGGTTATTGCTTGATCAGTGGACTTGAAGGACTAAGTTCACTTACCTTTGTGTTTGGGCTTGATAGACTAAGTCCAACAGGGGTTTGGGATGTGCTTGGTGGTGGGACACATGATGGGCATGGAACTGGTTAGTTCTCGTCGGCTACTAAGTGGCGGGGAGTCCTTAGCATGGTGATTACATGCGTCGGGCGCACGATGGGCAAGGAACCGTTTTGTTCCCATCGGCTACTATTGGGCGAGGAGTCCATAGTATGGTGATTACGTGCGTGCCAGGGTCCGAGCGGGGAAGGTTTGGATGGTTTTTCTATAGACGAGGAGTTTGTAGGGCAAGACTACGAGCGAGATAAGCTCGTAGGATTGGACCACAAATGAGTTAGTTTCGTGGGAGCATAGTAAAGTCCCAAGACTTAGTTTCATGCATATGACTCATGAAGGACTATGAGATCAGGGATTGGTAATTTGAAAATAATGAAATATTTTTGTAATGTTATTTCCTTTGGGATGGGTGTCATATTTTATTATATATATATATATATGTATGTATGTATGTATGTATGTGTGTATATATATGTATATATATATATATATATATATATATATATATATATATATATATATATATATATATATATATATATATATATGCATAGCTCATCCTATCTGTTTGTGTGTGACGATGATCAGATAACTTGTTATCCGGCAGTAGATGATTTGACAGGTGAGCTAGGAGACGCTTGAGTTCAGAGAGCGGGATTATATGGGAATTTGAAGACTTTAATCTTTTGATATTTTCATGTTTTTGAGTATTGTTATTTTAGTTATCTTATGGTTTGTAATAAATTTTAATCGCGAATATTTGTAATGTATGCGATTCCATGGTTTTAATTTTTCCGTGTTTTTGGGAAATGTACTGTTATGAATGTGGTTTGACAAATAATAATTTGTTATTTACTTTATTATATTTATTTTAAAAGTAATATTTCTTAGGGGTGTTACAGGCCGGGCCATATTGTCACTCCTAATTTAGACTATGATTATTAATCGTAGTCTATAATATAAAATAAGCTATGGTTCTCCCATGTAATTGTAGCCTATTATCCTTCAAAATTTAATATTTTCAAAATTTGTAGAGGAATAGACTACTCTTTGATCTAAAATCGTAGCTTATAAAGGACTATAGGCTACGATTGGTTTAGTTGACCACTATGCTTTTGGATAGAACCATTATGTATTCTTTTAAAATTTTTCAATTTAAAAAAAAAATACAAAGAATAAGCTACATGTTTTTCATTAATTGTAGCCTATTGTATGTTATAAGTTGCATATTTGGACATAACTGTAGTATTTGTAGGATTTTATTTTAATATTTTTTTCTTTTGTCTTGTTTCCATATAATTTTTAATCTTGGACATTTATAGATAACAAAAAGCAACAAGCAGAATATATCCATAACTCAAAATAAAGAAATACTATATATAATTCAATAATTTTAGAAAACATAGTCTACCTAGTCTAATTTATTGTACAAAGGTACATTGTATTATGCACAAGCCTTTCTTATGCACACAATTGAATATGAATGCAATGGTCGAAGATTATCAAAATGTTGGACAAAAAATAATAATTTCAATCAGTACATAAAATGACATAAATTCTTTGTAATTTGAGATGAGTAAATTATTATGTGTCTAACTTATTTGAATATAAGCACGAACAATTGTTGTCATCCATTGGATGACATAGTAACTACATTCATATAAGTTGATTTATTTATTAAACGTCAAATATATCAACACAATTATAAGTAAATGAAGAAAAAGAAAGAAAAAAAATCATTATAATTGAACAAAAGTATATAACCTTAAGCAACAATCATGTCAACTTTTTTTATCTTCCACTTGTTCACATCATGTTAAGTCCATTGCATGCAGTATAAAAATAACCACCAATTAGGTCCACTTATATAAGAATGAAAGTACATAAAATAGAAGTTTTTACCGACAAAACCATAAATAATATAATCAATGAGAGAAATCACAAGTAGCTTTCAATGATGATAGAATTGAAAATAATTATTGTTAAAACTCAAAATTATGGATTATTATTAGAATACAATAAATTGCACTTACCTAATATAAGGGGTAAAATATATTTGTTTCCTCTGTTCTAAAGAATTGGATTGTCCTTAGATTAAATGATGAATTTGGAGGAGTGAAAATGAGTAGATTTGAGGGAGAAGAGAGATAAATGTGATGTTGTTTGAATTAATGGAAAGATGGTAACAAATAAAAAGAAAGTTTGTAATGAATTGATTGATGTAAACAATAAAAAACTTTTTTTTTATTTATTTTAACAAAATATTAAAATAAAATAAAATAATTATTTTAATCATATTAAAATAAAATATATTTCATATTACTATGTTCTCGTATTTTTTAGTCACAGTAAAACCTACCAAAAGAGTTTTAAAATTTTAAATGTATTAATAAAAATAGGGTTAAATATGTTTTTGGTCTCTTAACTTTCAATGAATTTTGAAATTAGTCCATTTCGAAACTTTAGACCAATTTAGTCCTTCATCTTTCAAAATACGTGGATTTAGTCCTTTTATTCAAATTTTGTTAACTTTACTTGACATTTCAAACGTATTTCATAATAGTGTTTGACTTAACATTAAAGCAAAAATATGTCAAACAATATTAACAACTCAAATACAATCCTGAAATGTGTACAAAACATCAAATAAACCTAACAAAATTTGATTAAAAGTACTAAATCCACGTATTTCGAAAGATGAAGGACTAAATTGGTTCAAAGTTTCGAAATGGACTAATTCCAAAATTCACTGAAAGTTAAAGGATCAAAAACATATTTAACCCATAAAAATATAGTTAATCTCTCTTTCCTATACTTGTAAAAACTAAAGAGAAAACTATGAAAATCATCTTAATGTTTAAAAGAAATTAAATAAATGAGTATGATTTTTAATAAATTAAGCATAAAAAACACTTATCATATCAACCATATAGTTAATTTGTTGTAACAATTCCTCCTCATATCTCATTTCTAAACACCACTTCATTTCTCTTTTATAACACTCACAATAAGAATGCACACTAGATAAAATACCATATCTCCTTACCATGTCCACTTTTCACCTCAAATTCATTTTTTCTAAAAGTTCATTTTTTCTAAATGTGATCAATATAACATGGAGAGCAAGATACTCATCTCACCCAAGCATTATGGTGTTTTCATAAGTTATCTACCTTTGCACAAGTAAAGAAAACATGAGACATGGATTTTTGTGCTTCAAAACACCAAAAATTAGATTGTATACTCCTAGTTTTTGTAACCACCAAATTTCATGTCATAATCTATCTAAGTTTCACCATTTATTAATCTCTATTGTGTTCTCATGTGAAACCACACTTTAAGTTTCTAATACCTCTACACAATACGTATTCACCATATTGAATTGAAGATGGTACCCACATCCTCCTTTCCACTCCTCTCACCCACCCTTCTTAAAATTTGACACCATCTCATGACCATTTGTTGAAAAAGAGCATTTCCACTTTCCAAAAGAAAAACATCGAAAATAGCAAAATCATTAACACAAGAGAAACATTGAGAATAGCAATATCGTTAACACTTAAACTCCCCATAAGCATTCGATTTATATGTATATATTCTTCCAACTCATTCACCAACTTTTTTTTCCTCCCTTACAGTCCCTCCCCCGACAAGAAAAAAAGTATCCTAATAATTTTACAATACTATCTGCCACCTCGTATGACATCTTAAAAAATATTAACAAAACAATAGAGGGTAGAACAAAGTTTATGAAACAAATTCAGTTTTCTATAACATCTTATACCAAAATTTATAAAAAAAAAATTAATTTTTTTATAAATTAAAATTATCATATGAATAAATTAATTTCGTAAAGAAATTCTCATATAACAACTTATCCAATTTATTTTAATATATAAACTACTCTTGAAGTACGGAAAATTTATCCAATAACATACTCTAAAATAGAAGATTTTATCAACATTCATCACCCAAAAACAATAATAAGGGACAGGGAAAATTTTTCATACTTTACTGTCGATAGAAATAATAATAATAATAATATTATTATTACTATTATTATATAAAAGCGATTTTTTTATACACATTTATTTTTTTTATTTTTATCTTTACTTTTAAATTAAAATAATTATTTTACTAATTTTACTTTTAAGTAATTTTTTTAAAATTAACATTCTTTTATTTAAAATTAAAATAATTATTTATAATAAAATTGTAAAAATTGTTTATATTTAATTTTATAATTATAGTAATAATTATTTTATTACTTTTTTATCATAAAAAAAATTGACATACATACGCCATAATGATTATATTTTTACTAGTAATCTCTACTACTATAAATGAAAAATTTCTCTTCATAATGTACATTTTCTTTTCATTATTATCTTTTAAATTTAACATTTTTTAAACCAAAATAATTTTTTACAATAATATTGTCAAAATTATTATATTTAAGTATATAATAAAAATTTTATTATTTTTGTTATTATAAAAAAAATTGACACACATTTTTTCACTAGAAATAGTAATAGAAAAATAATAAAATAAAGAAAAGAAACATAGTAAATGAAGACGTGGGTTACAAAACTAAAGAAGAAATAAGAAAAAATAAGAAGAAATAAGAAAAAATAAGAAGAAATAAGAAAAAATAAGAAGAAATAAGAAAAAATAAGAAGAAATAAGAAAAAAATGAAAACGTCGACAGCAGGATTCGAACCTGCGCAGGCAAAGCCCAACAGATTTCGAGTCTGTCTCCTTAACCACTCGGACATATCGACATTTGTTGATATTATTCACTACCTTTACTATTTTATAAATAATTTTACCTAAAAACTTGTCATGGAACTGGTTGGTGGCTTGGTGGGGTAAATAAAAGGACTTGAATTGGTCCCAGAAGAAGCACATGCCCAGAAAAAAAAGAAGGTGTACATGGTAAATTTAGTCAATTACATGACAGTTGACAGAGAAAGAAAGAAAAAGGGAGAGGTGTGGGGGCACCTAGGCCACTAAAATATTGGACCCTCATGGTGGTGTTGGTGCACAGATATAAAACTCTTGCATTGCAGCACTGAAGATGGAACAAACATGAGAAAGGGTCAAGCCAGATATAAAGCTTAAGTTCTAAGTCTTATTTTTCTTAATTTTCCCTCTGACTTGCTGTAGAAAAAGAATTCAGAATTAGTCATAAAATATGCTGTTATTTAAGAGCCTATAGTAATATTATTTTTGCAGGAATGTCAGAAGGTTCGGTGCTATATTATGGTATAATAATAGGCTATCTATATCTAAATTCACATACCAAAATATAATTATTTCTCTCTCTCTCTCTCTCTCTTCTTGCTTGCGTTGTGGTGTGTGCTCTCTCTGACTCATAACCCGTCCACACATATTATATTTCACCCTTCTGTCTTTATATGCCTTGTTGCTTCTCATTCACTTCGAGCTTTGTCTTTGTTGTGTCCTGTGGAGAACCACATTACTTCTGCGCCAATTGACTAGTACCACCCACTGTTATGACCACTTTTGCTTTGTCTTCTTCTTAGTCTCAGAATATGATCTTGTTACTCCTTCTTCCTCTTCCCTTCCCAGTTTGGCTTTCTCATGAATCTCCCTTTCTTGGATTATCTTTCGTGTAAGATAAGTCCCAGAAAGCCAATTCACAAGACCCTTGATTTGTGTTGTTGTGCTTTAGTTTTTTTTTTTTTTTTTTTTTTTTTTTTTTTTTTTTTTTTTTTTTTTTTTTTGTCTTTATTTATTTAAGTTATGGAAGCTTGCTGCTGCAACCTTGAAGTGGATGTAAATGGAGAAGAGACCTTCATGGTGGACAAGGTAACCCTTTCTCTACCTTCTTTATCGCTTGGCTCAACACTCCTGTTTTTGAAAATCTTGTTACTTGTTTTGTTTCAAAGCTTTATTCACAAATAAAAGAGAGAACTTTGTTGGACAATGCTTCACTTTTTTCATTTTTATTCTTCTTCTATGTTTTTACCTTTATTGTAAATTCTCAATCCTTTCTCCTTTTTTTATTTTTCCTTTCCTTTAGGTTTGTTTATAGGATCTAGCATCTAATATCTATGCTGAAACATAGTCACATGGTTAATTTTTTCATCATATTTGGTCGATGGTTGATGTTTTCAGTTGAATGAGTTCATGCTAAATGCTGCTATACTCATGAATATAGAGTAATTATGGTTCAATGATTTTATACTTTGCAATCTTTAATTTTTCTTTCTCTCTTGTGCTTTCTAGCTAGTAGTAGTAGTAGTGGCTCACCCTGAGCTACTTTATGATTCGTGTATGTAGCTTTCCGCCCATCATTAATTTGCACCTACATAGCAGTGAGGTGGGGCAACTTCTGTGTGTCCATCCCAGCAATAATTTCCATCTCCATTTTTACTGACCACAAGCATGAATCACCTTTTCATCTTTTCTTTTTGTTTTTATTTTTATATGTTGCATGTCACATTAAATGCTGCTGCCATGGTCTTCTGAGCCTTAAATGTTCTCACCTTCGTTTTGTTTGTTTTATTCACATTTTTTTCTGAGAGGGACCGAGGGTTGCTTTCGTGCCATTTATTTGCTTTCTATATCCTTCCATGCCAGATGATTTATGAATAGAGGTTTTCCTGCTCACACTTATAATTTATTGTCCATAACGACTCCAATCCATTCCTTTGGTTTCAGAGCTTTAATTGGAGTGGAACTTTCCCTTCATTCTCTCCGTTTCCCTTTTTTCACTTGTCCTTTTTCAGTCTATGTGCTCCTGTGATTCCATGTTTTTGGCGACTTATTTTGGTATCTGATTAAATCTACCACTTTCTCTGATTGCTTTTTCCACAAAAGTAAAATAAAATAATCGCCCTTTAACTGTTTGCTGAAATTTCTTCTTTATCTAGTTGTTTCATGGTGCATTATCTGTTCATCTAACTTGGTCTGAAATGGGTGCTTTTTGCAGACTGTTATTACACAGTATTCAAACAAGTTTGCTAGATTATTTGGAAAGGCTGGTGGTGCCATAGGAAAGCTTAAAGTAATATTTCATGATTTTCCAGGAGGTGCAGAAGGTTTTGAGCTTATGTTGAAGTTCTGTTACAACAATGGAACAGCTGATATAAGTCCTTCGAATTTGTTCCTTGCGCGTTGTGCTGCTGAGTACATGGAAATGAAGGAACCTGTGGCTGATGTATGTAACTTATTGGAGCTAACTGAAAAGTCACTCCATGAGATCAACTATTGGACTTGGTCAGATGTTTTGATTGCTCTGAAGCAGTGCCAGAATTTGGTAGTTCTAGATTGTTCGGAGATGGTAGAAAGATGCTTGGACACTATTGTGGGGAGGCTGGTTTTGGCTAGTGAAGCAAGTCCTTGTCCATCAACTAGTTCCACAGATAGTTCTTGGATTCGGTTTTCATGTGACTCTAAGAGCACTGAGAGTGTAAAAACAAGTTTCACTCGTTTGACATGGTGGTTTGAAGATCTCCTTTTTTTCAGTCCCTTGTTGGTTGCAATGTTGGTTAAGTCAATGCTTTTGCGAAAGATGGACCATGTTTTGATCAGTAAGTTTCTTCTCTACTATCAGAAGGCTAAATTTTCCACTTCTACTACAGAGGAGAAGAGCAAGATAATAGAAATGGTCATAGATATGCATTATGGTATGGATCTAAGTTGTGTTCCTTGCAAGACTTTGTTTGGGATTCTGAGGGTTACTTTAGGTTTAAATATAAGCAAATGTAGCAGGAACAAGTTGGAGACTATGATTGGTTCCCAATTGGATCAAGCAACCCTGGACAATTTGCTTGTTCCATCTCCTTATGGAATAAGCTACTTGTATGATGTGAACCTTGTTTTGAGAATTTTGAAGGCATTCTTGCGAAGAGGAAATGGTGCAGTCACTCCCATTCGGATGAAGAAAGTTGCTAGCTTAATAGATTTGTACACAGCAGAAATAGCCCCTGATCCTTGTTTGAAAATTTCCAAGTTCTTGGCTCTTGCCACAGCACTTCCAGATTCTGCAAGAGATTCTTATGATGAGATCTACCATGCAATGGACATGTATCTTGAGGTATACATTATTTACTAATAGTTACTTTGTAATTTAAATTTGGAAACATGTGTAACAGTAAGAAAACTGAATCTGCCTCTAAATTCATGGCCTATGAAAATATAATGTCGTTGAACTGTTGAACTGACTATTATTGTTATAGGTACATGCTCAATTGTCACAGGAAGAACGAGTGAAGATATGCTGTGTTTTAAACTATGAGAAGCTTTCACCTCAAGCTTGCATACACCTATCTCAGAACAAGAAATTTCCTTCAAAATCCGCAGTTCAGGCTCTTATCTCTCAACAATCTAAGCTAAAAAATTTACTCCATGTTACTCCCAGTACAAGTTCATACAACGATTCACCTTGCAGCTCCAGTGGGGCTGCTCAAAAGGTAAAGAAAGATAAAACCAGTGAACAGGTTGTGTTGTATGCTGGAAATTTTGATCTTTCTACCGATAATGAGAAACTCAAAGCACATTTACAAGGAATGCAGTGGAGGGTCATGGAATTAGAGAAATTCTGTAGAAAAATGCAAGTCCAAATGGCAAAGATCACAAAATCAAAAGCATCAGGCAATAGTTATGCAAAATCTTTGCCAAAGCTATGCTCATGAGTCATGGCACATTTTTTTGCTGTTGGATTTTTGTTTATTTTCCCCTGTAATCTTCACATCTGTACAGCACAGGAATGAGTTGTGTGTCTGTAGTTTTTAATTTTTTCTGCGTAACTAAGAACAGTGATATTGATTGTACAGTCATTAAATAATGGAAGAGACTTCAAAGAATCTGAGATTAGAGTCTGGACAATAACCCTGTATAAGAAACACATCATGTTCTTCCTAGATTACTTTAAAAAGAGTCTTATCGTAATAATACTATCAAAAAGTGATGACCAATTAGACCATTACTTACACTAACTGTGTACTAACCACATTTCTCATAATGCAACTTTCAAGCACCCCCTTCAAATTAGGAACATTGATCTTTGAATTTATCACTCTTCATTGTTAGGAATCCAATAACATTCATCAATCTCTGATTCGTTGTAACTAGTAAATCAAAGTTGACCCTTCAACTGCAAATAGAAGCATGGCAGAAAGACGGTTTCACATCAAGTTTCAACCAATAAAATCATTGTTTGTTGGCTTGCCCCTAGATGAAGACAATGCAGTAGTTGACACGCATAAGTTACAAAGAAGTTACTATTATCACCAGCCACCACTACCTGAATTTGCAAGCGTGTCAGATGAATTCAAGGAAAATGTAATAAGCTGATTGCTGAAGTGTTGTAATATACTTAATTGAATAGTACTTTGTTAGGATAAAGAATTTCTTGGTGTTGACTCAAATTCCAAACCAATCACGAGAAAGATTAGTTGTAAGATGTGGAATGTGCATGGAGGTCCCATCTGCGTTGCAAATTGGTAATAATGCAATTGATCGTGAGTTAGAAGAGGTGGAACTGGTCACTCTCGTTTATGCAGCTCCATCTTCACGCTTGTCTGTATTAGGCGTAACAAAAATGTCCCACATCGACTAGCCAAAATACATTATCATCGTCATAAACTAAAGGTACTAGTTACTGAACCTTCCATTTTGTGAAATATAAGTCGTTCTAATCATTTTACATAAGAGGAGAATTGTTTTGAAAATAATTTTTAAACGAGCTAAAATACTGTGAAGAAGAAAGATTATAATACTAAAGACCATGAGTAACTTCAAATTAGGAGACCTGATAAGGATGATAAGGATAGGGAGGAAAATTAATACCGATTTGTCCAAAATAAAATCTTCTAAAAATTAAAGTCTGTTTTGAAATGTGAAAAGATTGTTGAAAATTTGTTTTTTCTTTAATATAAGAAATTTAAAGTATGAAATGATTTTCCTTAAGAAAATCATGGATTTTGTTCCTAATAGATTTTTTTTTTTTTACTTTGTATACGAATACGATGTAATTTTCTCTGAGTCTTTTTATCATTTTCCATTTTTTTTCTTTTTTTTTAATAAAATATACATATAATGATAGTTATGTCTAACATGAATTTATTCATACAACATAATGAATTGAAAAGAGATATTATCAAAATTAAGAGAGTTATCAAATATAATAGTTTGTGATTGCCGGATAATATAAAATTGTTTAATACTTTTTTTTTCTTTTAATTATTTACTTGAAAAATAAACATTATAATTTTCTTGTTTTGAAAAAATATTGATACTCGAAAAAACTTGTACTTTTTCATACTTAAACATAAGAAAAAAAAAGAGACATATACAATGGTCTAAATAGAAATAAGATTTAATTAATTATGTCTAGTCAACAAATTCATTTCCTGAACACTCTTTATTTAATTTAGATTTTATTTTCAATGACACTCTCTTATTTTCCTAACACCAATCACTTGACAATTAAAATGAAAACAAAAGAAAGCATTCTCATGTGAAACACATTCCTTTTAAGTTGAAGTTTTCCATCTAGAGGATGAAATTCAATATTACATGAAATCGAGAAAATTAAATTTACATAATTAACATTTTAATCGACATGAATTTATTATTTTTACTTGTATATATCTTCTCTGATATTATCATTAGATAATTTGGCATACGTAGCGTCTTTCAAAAGATTTTATTTATTGAATGTATCCCAACAAAAATTAAGACTTGACTCATAGATAATTAGGTTGATACTTATAGTTTAAAGATTACTACATCGTGTACTTTACCCTTGAAGAGGTTGAATAAATGTTAAAAACAAATAGAGAAAGTCTAATAAGAAAACGAGTCTAGTTTCTGTTAAGTTTTTTTATATTATTTTCTGCTGAGTATTAAAAATATACTATTTTGATACATTAAAGATAATTTTAATACATTTTAAAATTTTAAAATTAATGATCATAAATGTATTTTGAAGACACGGAGAGAAACCAGTGTATTATTGTTTTCTATTAACTAACTTTTTTAAATATTTGATTTATCTGCAACTATTATCTTATTAACTAATTTATCATATAAGTAAAGTGTAATTAGAGTTAAAAATTATATTAATTATAACTAGTATTTAAAGTATTACAAACTAATTAATCCAACCAAATTCATAGGAAGCTTTCGGCACATTTGTGTCCATATACTAATCCAAATATGCACTAGGCATTATTAGTTGTATTTGGCTATTGTATCATATGCTGTTTGGTCCATGCAGAAAATTGTCTCAACAAATAAATATATAATAATGTTCTTTTGTCTACCTATCGAATATTTTGGTACATATAGGCCATGTCTCAAACACAGCACATGTTTTTGTGGGACTAACTAAAGAAGCTACTGGAACTCCATTTAATATACTGGACCTCAACCACACACTGTGAATGTTTTTTCTGTTCCTCATACACTTTATTTTTCTTAAGAATTTGTTTTTATATTTTACGGTGTAGAATAACTAAAATCATTTTATTTTTTCTCTCTTCTATAATTTGGCCAGAAAAACCTAAACTCTGATACTCGTGTGAGACTTATGGAGAGTCAACCACATAAACAACCCTTTGTTCTTGAATTTCAAACTCCATTTTTGCATCATTATGATATAACGTACATAGACCTCGAAAGATGCAGAAGAGTGGCGTCTAAGGGAAATGCAACGAGAGATTAAACCTTTATATATATATTCAGCAACGTTTCTTGCATCGGTTGCCACAAATCGCGAGTTTCATACTAAGTTTAATACACACTAAACAGTATATATATTCTGACGACACATGCAAACACGGAATTCTCAAGGAAGACCAAAGAAAACTAAATAAACTACACTAGGAACTTGGTTTGTGTTAAGTAAGTACATTAAACTACCAACTTGGTTTTCTTAAACAGTGCATGTCTTGCTCGTTACGGCACATAAAAGATGACTTTTAGGACGTTGAGACAGTGACAGTGAAAACTGCAGAGGGAAACAAACCCAGATTTTACGCTAACTATAGCAACCTTCTTCATTAGAGCATGTAAGGCCAAGGGGACAGGGTGACCACACAACGACACAGTTAGCATCTTCCTCAGTGCCACTATGAAGTAGAAAACACTGACTAGGACGTCATTTTATTACAAAATTGGTGACAAAGATGTCTTAACAGTTGTAATTAAGGATTTTATTCCATTCATGTTTGTAAGGTTCTCAAGTTACCTTGTTTATGGGGAACAAGTTAAGGATTTGGCATCTAGCTGATGATGATGATATTTGGAGGAACTTGCTAGTTTTATAATGTTCATTATAAAATATCTTTTTAGTATCTGAATTTACATAGAAAATTGGAATTTATTTATTTTCTCAAATTTTAATATATTTTGGTCTTTCAACTTTAAAAATAAATAGATATAATTCTTTTAACATAATGAGGTTAATTTTTGTGACCTTGTTGAACGATGTTTTAGGTTGTTTGAGTTGTAACGTATCAAATCGTACAAATACTTAGTGGTGTGTTTGGATGAGGCAATTTAAAAGAGTAATTCATTTATTTGGAGAATTTGAATTTTTTTTAAGTAAAATGACTTGTTTGGACGAAGAAATTAAAATGAAATTGAAATTGTGGAATTTTAAGAAGGTATTTCAAATTACTAAAATAGTAGAATTTGAAATTCACTCAAAAAGAAAGAAAATTAAAATTTCATAATTTGTGAAATTTCTCATTGTTCAGGATTAGAGGGGTCAATTTGGCTCAGATGACCCAAATGACCTAGACGGGTCGGGTCGGCCTGACGACATACACGGATCGAGTCGGCCTAACAATCCAATTAGGTTGGGTCGGCCCGACGACATAGATGGGTCGGGCAGGCCGATGGTTAAGATAGGTCAACGATCAAGGCAGGTCGAATGGGCTCAACTACCAAAACAAGCTCGACAACCCAGACGGCTCAACCGTTCCAACGACCCAAAAGAGCTAGACGACCCAGATGGATCGAGTCGACGACCGAGGCCGACACAACATTTCAGACGAGTCGAGCAAGACTGATGACCTTGACGTGCCCGACCGGCCTAATGATGCAGACGGACCCAACTAGCCTGACAACCCAGAAAGGCATGATCGAGAAGACATGGTCTTAAATTCGTCCAAATTTGGCCAAGTTGACTTCGATCGAAATTTTTAAAACTTTGGTCAAGTCAACACCGACTAAAATTTGCCTGAATGTGATTGAGTTGGTTCCGACCTAAATTTGGCCAAATTGGACTAAATTTACGCCGACCAAAATTTGACTAAATTTGATCGAGTTGGCTAGATCAAAATTGGACCGAATTTAAATATTTTAAGTTAACAATTATGTTTGTTAAATTTAATTTCAAAATTTATATATTAAAATAAATATTATTAAAATGAAATTTTTTCTCATGAGAGAAATTCAATTATTTTATTCAAACTAGAAATTAAAATGTAAGGTATTCAAATTATTCTATCCAAACATATTATTTAGAGAATGAAGGGAATTCAATTGCAAGAATTTCAAATGCAATGCATTTCAATTTCTTAGAATTGTTGAAATGCTTCATCAAAACAAAAGGTAAAAGTTATCCTAAAAAGTATTTGACACGTCAAAAAAATTTAATGCAGTTGAATTAAAATGACTATATTTATTTATTTTTAGTTAAAGGACTAAAATGTGTCAAAAATTGAGATAGGACAAATTACACTTTTGGGTCCAACTTTAGAGACTAAAAAACTATTAGTTTAAACCATTAGTATGTCCTCATTTTTGTTTCAAAATTTCAATTGGGTCCTCATATTTTAAGTCGTCTCAATCGAGTTTTTTTTTTTTTAAAAAAAAATGTGTATCAAATAGGTCTTTTCCATTGTGTACTGTCAAATGATGTTAACATTGGTACCACGTGTCAGTGTATAGTTTTTTAATTTTTTTAATTTTTAATTTATCTTTTAGATTTAAAAAGAAAATATTATCACGTATCAATGACACAACTACATAGCAAAAATGGCTTATTTGATACATATTTACTAAAAAAAAAAAAAAACCAAAATTGGAACGACTTAAAACGGATACATCATGATATTTTAAACCAAAAATATTTAACACACTTCTTATATTAATTAATAAAGTTTTCTTACACGAAAACTTGTGTCAACTGTATTATTATAAGTTAAAAGTAACTTATTATATAAATTTTATCATGAAATGTAAATAATTAAAACAAAGAGATTATGAAGAGTTCTGAAAATAACTTACTTTATAAAATGTTAAGTTAAATTATAGTTTTTGTTTTTGTGTGTGTGTGTGATTTTTTCTACAATTTTAGTCTTTCAATTTTATGTTTTTTTTTTTTAAAAAAAAAAACTTCCAATTTTGATTCAGTTCTCCTTTTTTATATAGTTTTCTCTTCAACTTTTTTGCTTTAGTTAATTGAAATTATTTATATGTTAGTATAAGTTTGAGATGAAAAAACAATAGTGTGTTTTTTACATATTATATGAAGTTACAAAATTTTGAATATTAAAACCATCAATTAGGAATTAAAGATGATCAAAATTACAATTTATCCAATTTATCATACAACTTAAAGAAATGGATTGAAAATACCTTATAAATATCATAAAACATTTTGTCAACGCATAACCATGTCTCAACATATGTTGCTCACAGAATATTACAAGTTAAAAGAACATATCTACAAATTAATTTCATCGCGAAAAAGTGATAAAAAAAATTGTTTTCTTAAGTTAATGTAAAACCAACAATTATACTAACAATTTCACCATTATAGGGTCATCATGATGCACTCAAACCCAATATGAGGGAGATGACAGAATTGGACTTTTCGCTGTGCTACTTTCAAATGAAGCGGATTTCTTCCTACACCCCTAATTTTTCCAAATTTCTGTACCGTTTAATGTTTGACTTTGACTGAAGTTTTATTAGGGTAAAGATCCTAATTTATCCGTTTCTCTCCAAGTCGTCGCACTTACCTTTTTTAATTTATCTTTTAAAAGAATTAGGTTTATCGATAAAAAGAATATTAGTTTTGTTATAAAATAAAGGTAATAAGAGAGACAAAGGAGAGGAAGAATAGAGAATGAGAGAGTAGGGAGCAACTTCTGTTTTTATGTGTGTCTCATTACTGATAGGACGAGTCCTATTTATAGGTACA
>Ga0214542_1007135_pt1 | contig 19703 bp, 9 predicted proteins | sample CNSS1metaG_FD_160096 | JGI IMG/M metagenome (GOLD analysis project Ga0214542, IMG submission 160096) | Root nodule microbial communities from cowpea collected in UCLA plant growth center, Los Angeles, California, USA - CNSS1 | ecosystem: Host-associated > Plants > Roots > Nodule | place: USA...
CTCATTCACAAATTTCCCTCCGTGATGGAACACTACATCAAACTTTTCCTCGTCCATTTATAATACTCACCAACTACACCTATATAATATTCATATACAGACAAACATTAAAAAAATAAAAAAAAAGTACAAAAATAAACGATATCACTTTCAAAAAAGGGGGACCACAACGAAAAAAATAGAGGACCACATGCTATGAAAAGGACCCAAGCTCAAATAACCACACTATTCAATAATACACTGCATTTCACCGACAACACTACCATTTCCTTTCCAAAAAGCAAACTTTTCAACCGACAAACAAAACGCACCGACCAAATGCACCCAACACAAAGCACCGAACCAAAATAGGGAAACTCACTAACCTCAGATTGCTCCACCGTTCGAGATGATTGTGATGAACTGAAATCCACAGATTGCACGCGTGATAACGATAGAGAGGGACAGCGATCGCATTCCACTACTTCCACTACTTCCACCACAGTTTTCCCAATTTCACCCCAGCTTTCCTTTTTAATAACCCTAAACCTAATTTCGCATTTCTGATTTTTTGAAAAATAATTCGCGCATCATAAATTCTAAAAACCCTAATAAATTATTTAATTTAACATTTTTTATTAACCTTAACTAATTTAATAACAGCTGCCAATTCCACGTCAACGTTTAACTGCCAAGTCACTGTTCAACAAATGGTCAACCTTGCCAAGTCACTGTTCCACAAACGGCGTTTGTCCAGACTTGACGGAAAGGGCAAAAGTGAGACTTTTAAACTTAAAAGGGGACCATTTTGAGATTTCCAAAAATACAGGTACCATTTTGAGATTTGGAGTCCAAAATGGGGACCAAAGGCATAATTAAACCAAAATTAAATTAATTGAGTAATGTAATTAATTAGCCATCTATATTTTTAGTCATTTGTGATAATTGTTTTAAACGAAGTGTGAATGATATTTTCTTTAATAATATCACAAAGATTAGGTACTTTATCTCCACGTAACAAGTAAGTTTATATCAATGTCTAACAATAAGTATTTTAATCTTTGAGAATAATTATGTTAAAGGTAGTAAGTATTAATGATAATTTTTTCTTGTTGGTGATAATATAGATGCTTTGATGGTAGCAGACCCTACTTTATAAAATAATTTCACATTAAATGGTAACGAGTTTTTAAATTATAAATTGAGATATAATATGAGTAGTAAAGCAATTATGTTTCAATTAGCAATTAATATTGTTATTAATTATATTTGATAAAATATTAGTTTAAGAAAGTTTAATTTAGAAATGGATTTAAGAAAGATAAATTTTCAGTTTCCTAATAGTACGACAACTAATATATATATATATATATATATATATATATATATATATATATATATATTATTTTTTTTCTTCTTATCTTAAAAGAAACAAATTTAGTTATACATGTATTTTTATCTCAATTCAATTATTTTGTTAATAACATTTAAATAGAGTCTTTAATTTTTTTCTAAATTCAAACCTATAATTATTATAAGATTTAATGAGATTGTAACAATAAGAAAATTTAAATAAAAAATGTTAATATTTGTTTTTTAATAATAAATAGTTTTACTAATTAGATGAATTTGCTATATTGTTCAATTTTTAAAAATTAAATTTTATGTTTGAATTTCTTATCATCTAACTTAATTTTAAAGTAACCCATAAACACAGGTAAACAAATATCTGAACAAATACCGTATTATTTTAAAAAATAACGTTATAACAAAAAAATATACTTTGGATAATAGTTTTAATAAAATTCCCAACTTAGTATCAAAATATAACATTATTTATTTAAGAAAATATTTAAAAATTTGTATTATTATTTTAAATTATTTGATATCAATACTTATACATACTTATACATAGATAAAATACACATATTTGAATTAAAATTTTATTTTTCATATTATATACCTAACAATACTTAATCACGTGTTAAATTTATTGTATAATTGAAAAATTTTAAGTAAGTCTTTAATAAACTCTTATCGTATATCCAGTATTCTGAGTACTCAATATATTTATATTTTAAAATTTAGTTTTTTAGTTAAATTTTTATGTTAACATAATGATGTGAGGATTGGATGTTTGATGTATTATTATTTTATTATATCACATTATTTTTAGTCATTTCTATACTTTTTTAATTTTATAGTTTTAAAATTTAAAATTTCATAATTTTATACCTTTAACTAAGTAACATTTTTTATTTATCAAATATTGCAAAATAACATTTTTATTTATCAAATATTGTATGATGAAATTTTGTACGTTTAAATTATGTGTGGTTAAATTTTGTATGATAATTTATAATTTTGTACTTAAGAGTAAGAGTAATTTGTTTGAGAATATGATACTATAAATGGGTTAATTTTGATCGTCATTTAGTTTGTGTCATTGTTTGTTATAAATAGTAATTTTAGATAAAAAAAGACAAAAATTTGGATATTTAAATTAAAGGAGATAAATTTAAAAGAATATCAGAAAAAATTTTATAAAAATTACCGGATAATGTGATAAAGTGATAGATTAAAAATATTATTTATCTGATAAAAGAATAAGATTATTATTTTACTTTTTGTACATAAAAGTAATTTAACTTAAATTGAAAATAGTATAAATTATATTTGTAATAATTGATATTATCATGTTTTTATTTTATATATTTTTATATTTTATTGTTATTTTATGTTTTGATTTTATTTAATATTTAATGTTTTGTTTAATAAAAGTGAATAAAAATAAATGTGTAGATAATATTTGGTAAACAAGTAAAATATTTATAGATTTATGAAATATTAAATGGTATGAACAATATTATATATCTACAAAATTGGTTAGACAAATTGTAAGTCAAAATAATTAAAGAGTAATTCAAACACATTGAATTTTCAGATATTAAAAAATATATATGAAGGATTGCGATTTATTTAAGTACAAAATGTTAAAATTCAATAATGAAATTCTATATATTGAATGTCTAATATAGGTTAAAAAACACACGATCGGAAAGAAATAAATTTGATATATAAGGTAGTACGACATTGAAGGATGAAAAAATTCAATTCCAATATTAATCTAATAATTCGTATGCATAGGAGTCTCTCATAGGTTATGTGTAATATATTCATAATCATATGTGAATTTTTCATTTAATATAATTATTTTGCATACTTGTCCATAAATACTTAGGTATTAGAATTTGTTACACAATGAAGTGACCATGAGAGACAATAATATAAATATATTGTTTATGTCGTGTTTGTTTTTACACTGATAAAGATAAACTAGCATATGTTTTACACTAATAAAAAAACTAAATATTTAAGTAAAAATAATATGTTAGTCTTTTCTATTTCCAAAGTAATATAAATATTATAAAATTAGTTTTTAATAACAAAATATTACAAATAATACTTTTTATCATTTATAAAGCAAACAGCTTATTTTCAGGTGTCATAATTATGTTATGATTTTTAACATAATAATATTCTTTTGATGTTGACGACTCTCCCAGATAATTTATCATATTTTTTATAATAAAAAAAATCAACTTTTAAATAAGAAAAAAATATAAAAAACTTAAAAAATATTAAATTACAAAATATTAAATTAATTAGAAAAATATACAAGTGTTTTTTATTTATGAAAATAGTTAAAAAGCAAATAAAATCAAATGATCTAAATTTTTAAATTAAAGGTATTATGTTAGTTTCTTAAATTTAAAAAAGTTATATTTATTGTCTATACTTAAAAATAATTTTTAATTTTTTGAATATAGAAGTTTTAGTTCATGTTAAGAGAAATTTTCGCCAATTTGAATGGAGTTGAGAAAGTCAGCAATGAAAAAACAAAAATGTATTGGAAGATAGTAAATAGAATGAGGAATGGTGCCACGTCACAGAATTTTGTATAGTCAAAAGCTTTAAACGACAGAATAGCGAGAGGAGAACAAATCACTTCCACACAATTAGAACGACGTCGTCCACGTGTGCACCCAATTCTGAAAAACGAAAACACGGGGCTAAAAATAAGAAAACTAAAAGCATCGGGGCGAAAATGAAACACTAATAAATTGATCCCAGGGCGATGTGCATATAGTGTCACTCCCTCACTCCACAAACCCTAACCCTCTTCTGTTCCTCTCTCTCCCTCTGCGAAGATGGCTTCACGCAGACTCGCTTCGTCTCTGCTTCGATCTTCCCTCCGCAGATCTCAATCCAAGCCCTCAATTGCCGCATCTGCATCCAGACTCTCTTCCACCAAGCGTGCTTCGCCGCACGGATTCTTGCTCAACCGTGTCGCGGAGTACGCCACCGCGGCTGCTGCTGCTGCCGCTCCTCCTTCTGCGCCTCCGCAGAAGAAGGAAGTTGGCGGTGGTGGGAAGATCACCGATGAGTTCACTGGGAAGGGCGCGATCGGGCAGGTTTGCCAGGTTATTGGTGCCGTCGTTGATGTCAGATTTGACGAGGGTTTGCCTCCGATCCTGACTGCGCTCGAGGTTCTGGATCACTCCTCCAGACTGGTGTTGGAAGTCGCTCAGCATTTGGGCGAGGGCGTTGTCCGAACCATTGCTATGGATGCCACTGAAGGGGTCGTTAGAGGGTGGCGCGTCCTCAACACTGGCTCCCCTATCACTGTAAACACTGAATCTTTCTTCGCTTGAATTCTTCAAAGTTGCTTCTCATGGTTTTTCTGCTAACTTTTAATTTTGATTTAGTGCCCGATTTGGGGATTCTGCGAAATCTTGAATTTTATTTATGCATATGGATTTGATTATATGTTTTTTCATTAAGGTCGTAGGATTATGTCCTGGATCTGAAAAGATGCATACATTTTAAATTAATGATTTGTTTGGGTAGCTTATTATTTCTTAGATTGATTTGATGTTTTACTTTGGGTTATTTAGCACGATAATGTATAGAAATCATGTTATCAAATATACTCCTTTTGTTATTATACATACATCAATCTATGGTCATTGCACTTTTGATTTAATTCATTTGGAACGGTATCTCTTTGTAGATTTGAGTTGTTTTTGAGGTGAAACTCTGTGGACATACAATACGCACGCTGATTAAGCTCATTTTGATATTTTATTATATGTTGTTATGTTACTTTGTCTTCTAATATACATTATGGTTTGTGTTTAGGTTCCTGTGGGTAGGGCTACCCTTGGCCGTATCATTAATGTCATTGGTGAGCCTATTGACCAGAAGGGTGACCTAAGTAAGAACACATAAATCCTTTTCTTTTATATCAATTAGCTGATTAGTAGATAAGGCTTTCCCTGTTATTCCCGTGAAATATTTTTACTGATAGGAAACATTGTTAATTTCCTCAGCAACCGAGCATTATTTGCCTATTCATAGAGAAGCTCCTTCTTTTGTTGAGCAAGAAACTGAGCAGCAGATTCTTGTTACTGGGATCAAGGTAATATCCTTTTTTCTCTTTCATATTATCTCTTCCCTTTCGTTGTTTGGGTTACCTGTCTCCTTGTGTGTATGCCTATGTACTGATTTTTGCATGAATTTTAATTACAGGTTGTTGATCTGCTTGCACCGTATCAGAGAGGAGGAAAGATTGGGCTGTTTGGTGGTGCTGGTGTAGGAAAAACTGTGCTTATTATGGAACTTATTAACAATGTTGCAAAAGCTCATGGTATGTGCTTTTAATTTATTCTTTTTAACGTTTTCTTTATCTTTTTTATGCTGAATGCTGACTGATTGCATTGATTAGGTGGTTTCTCTGTGTTTGCTGGTGTTGGAGAACGAACCCGTGAGGGTAATGACTTGTATAGAGAAATGATCGAGAGTGGTGTCATCAAGCTTGGTGAGAAGCAGGTGAGTTGAATGCTGTTCATGACACTTTCAGCTGACTCTGTAGTACTTTTATTTGATTATCTTACTAACTTGTCAACTATGGTTGCATCATTATATCAGAGTGAAAGCAAATGTGCTCTTGTGTACGGTCAAATGAATGAGCCCCCTGGTGCTCGTGCTCGTGTTGGTCTTACCGGGCTTACTGTGGCTGAACACTTCCGTGATGCTGAAGGGCAAGATGTGCTTCTTTTTGTAGACAACATTTTCCGTTTTACCCAAGTATGTCTTTTGGCCTGCTTGTTGAGTGTATCTTTTATTTTCTTGGGGATATACCTTGTGCTATAACTGTTTCTTTTACATTATGATGTATCATGTAGGCTAACTCAGAGGTGTCTGCTTTGCTTGGTCGTATCCCATCTGCTGTCGGTTACCAACCAACCTTGTCTACCGATCTTGGAGGTCTTCAAGAGCGTATTACAACAACCAAAAAGGGTTCAATCACCTCTGTCCAAGCTATCTATGTGCCTGCTGATGACTTGACAGATCCTGCTCCTGCAACCACCTTTGCTCATCTGGATGCAACAACAGTGTTGTCACGACAGGTTTGATTTCATTGCATTTTTTGAAGTAGCTGTTGCATTAAGGTTTATGTTATCGTGTACTAAATAGTTTGATTTTCATGATACTGAATAGATCTCCGAGCTTGGTATCTATCCTGCTGTTGACCCCTTGGATTCTACATCTCGTATGCTGTCACCCCTTATTTTGGGTACGGATCACTATGAAACTGCTCGTGGTGTACAGAAGGTTCTTCAGAACTACAAGAATCTTCAAGATATCATTGCTATTTTGGGAATGGACGAGCTTAGTGAAGATGATAAATTGACTGTTGCCCGTGCCCGCAAGATTCAGCGATTCCTAAGCCAGCCTTTCCATGTTGCTGAAGTCTTCACTGGTGCTCCAGGAAAATATGTTGAGTTGAAGGAGAACATTACCAGCTTCCAGGTATTATTTTTTGCCATTTAATCTAGGGCTTTGGTCATATTCTCTCTGATATTTCTTGTGTATATATGCGTGTATTTCATCATCTAGATCGTGTTAGCATCCTTTTATTTGTTTCTTGAATATCGGCATGCTGGAAGGTCATTTGAATTCTAATATTCAGTTTCTTCTGAATGTTGAATTTCATTGGTCTTCTAAAATATTGTACATGCACTGAGCTATATGATCTACACGCACCTCTTGACTTGAGCTGTTCGTATTCCATTTTTCGGTTATTTAGTTTAGGTCATTGTTTTTTAATAGCTGTGGGCTTTGTTGCGTACCTGTACTGTTCCGTTTGACTTTAGCTTGCACAGTATAATCCTTGTCTTGTTTTTTTTTTTGTATTCTTGTTGCAGTGATTAACGTTGCAGTTGTCACTTGTGTGGTTGGTTATTGATTCCTTTGTTATTCTGTATGACAGGGTGTGTTGGATGGCAAGTACGATGACCTCCCAGAGCAATCGTTTTACATGGTTGGTGGCATTGAAGAGGTCATTGCCAAGGCAGAGAAAATTGCTAAGGAGTCTGCAGCGTCTTAATCACATACACAACCCTGCTATCATTTTAGTCCTTTTTTTGTAATTGCTAAATTTAATAATTTAGGAACTATTGGCAATGCCAAACGACAAAATTTTCCATTTTTTGGGTATGAAAATGTGTCAGGTTATTTCCTTCATTTTAATGCTGCCACTGTGAGATGAACTAAGGTCAGGGTCTGTGGCCAACTGCCCCCCTTCTTTTGAAGTTGTGTTATTTAATAAGGGGAAAGGGCAAGAGGATGTATATTTTTACTTTCTGGTTCAGAACATGGATGCATCAATGTTAAAACTTTGCAACTGTTCCATTCTGGTACTTGCTTGCGCAGCTAAATGAGTGAGTTTTTATATCAATCTTTTCAAAACCAATTTCATAATTGTCTCTCTTGATTTTTTACCTCGTTTAAGTCTCAATTGTTTTTAAATATATAATTACAACAATGTTGTACTTTCAAAATTCATTTTAGGGTACTTGTTTCTGTCATTATTAATTCATAATCAAGTGAGCTGTCAAGAATTAGTTATTCATTAACCTGATTTTTGAATATATTTGGATGATTATTTATAATTTTTTTTTTTAACTATAGCTGCTTCTAATACTATTGTAATAGTATAAAAGGACATATTTCTTTAAGGGGAGAAGGATAAAATAGTATATAATATTGAATTTTATCTTTTATATTTGTTCTCACGAGTCTAATATATCAAAATAATTGTCTACTTTTACCTTTTCATTTGTTCTTTGCTTTCCTTTAACTATTTTTTTAAAGTAAACTAATTTAGTTCCGAAACAATTTATTTAATTATAAGAAACGGAGTGTCATTTTGCAATTTATATAATCTCCTTATAATTATTGTTTCTTATACTTGTATTTTTTTTCATATAATTTTCTGTATTTTTTAAATACATTATGTTTTTTTCTTTCTTTTCAGCTTTATTTTTATTAAAATTAGGGTAGAACATTTGTTATGGTTAACTAGTTTGAATTGAATCCATGCAACGAATGCGTTTTTATAAAGTGCATAAGAAAATGTATACGCCAAAAAGATTATTATAAAGTGATTTTTTAAAACCAATTCTTTTTATCAGTACATATAGATATTTGGATTTATTAATATTATTAAAATAGGACTAACTAGTTATTTATATTCATTTTTTTATCTATTTTTGCTTTCAAATTTTACTTTCTATTAAATAACTATTTTCTGAAACTAAAATAATTCGTGTACTAATTTTTGTAAGTAATATTTTTTGAATTTTTTTTTTAAATTTAACTATTTTTAAAACTAAAATAATTATTTATAACAAATAATTATCTACAAAATAAATAGAAAATATTTTTTAAAAAGTATTTACATTTATTTTTATTAGTTATAATTACTATTTTTTATAATTTTATTAATTTTGGTTATTATGTTAAAAAAAGTATAAGATAATAACATTTTTAAAGGCATTGAAATGAAAACTTGTATATTCATACATATTTTTAGAATCTAAAATATATGAAAACAATGCCCTCTGGAAAAGACTCCAATACCCCCACTTACATTTTGACAGCTGTCCCATTTTAAGGTTTTTTGGTAACTTTGCTTCTTTCGTCATCTGCCCATTGTCATTTTCGTTTCTGACCAATGTACCCCTACGATGAAGCTTGGATTTTGTTCGATTGTGTGGCCAAAGAAGTCATTTTCGTTTTCCCGCCTTAGATGGAGGAGTACTGCATGATTTGATTGATTTGCATGGATTAATTAATGCTCTCAGTTGCTTTGCTCAATTCCTTTGCGTACAAAGTTCATTGTTGTGTATTTCAAAAATTGTTTGAGCTGGGTTCTGCAGTATCTTAACCCATCTTCTTAAGGTCTTCCATTTCTTTGGTTTTTGTGGTTGAGTCTTTATTTTATTTTCTTTTCTGAGTTCGTCGTGGGTTTGTGTTATTTTTGGTTCTTGAGTTTTGGATATTGGGATTATTTAGATTTGTTGTCTTTTTAGTTGGTTCAGATTTGATTTTGTAGTTTTCTTCGTTTTTTTGTTGTTGTTTCAGTTTGTATGGTTTACCAGGTATGTATTCTGTGATTTTGTAGTTTTCTTCGTTTTTTGTTTGTTGTTTCATTTTTGTATGGTTTACCAGGTATGTATTCTGTGATTTTGTAGTTTTCTTCATTTTTTTTTGTTGTTTCAGTTTTGTATGGTTTGCCAGGTATGTATTTTGTGTTTTTGAGTTTATGAGGTATGGTTTCCGTTTGTTCTTTCCGTTAAGGGTGGCTGTTATTTTTTTGTCCGATTCTGTAGTTGGTGTTATTACGTTCTTTGTGTTTTAACTTGGTGTAGGTTGTGTTTGTATCTTCTGATGGCGAGAAAACTTGATCTCATCAAAGATATTGATGACAAGAAAGAAACATTGAAACTTGCTGTTAGAGTGAAAGACTTGTGGTTTGTTCAAAACCGGGATAATAGTCGTCATATGGAGTTGATTCTTTTGGATCAGAAGGTAATGCAATTGTGATGCTGTTTTATGTGTTGCTGCTTTATGTGTTGCTATTTTTATGCTTTTTTTTTTCAGGGTGATATGATTCCTGCCATGGTAAGAAAGGGTGATATGATTCATTCCCGTTTCTGACACAAATACCCTCTCATGAAGCTTTCATTTCGTTCAATTGTGTGGTCAAAGAAGTAATCTTTGTTGTTATCTTTTTTTTCAGTTTTGGATGTTGGGATTATTTATGTTTGTTGTCTTTTTAGTTGGTTTTGTTGTTATGTTTGCTTAGGTTGTCAAGTTAATTCTCTCTGAGGTCCATCATAAGATCATTTTTCTAAAGACTAAAATATGCAACTTTCAAATCACTTACAACCTCTAATGGTTATACAGACAATATTTAGCTACACAGTTGCCCTGTCCTATACTTCTGTTACCAGCTACTTATTAAAGAAGTGCCAGGAGTTTATGAAGATTACTAATCTTTTACCTTTATGATAATATAGAGATTTCAAGGACGCACTTACCGTGTGCTTAATTCCTTTGAGGTTGATCTTGAGATGGAACCAGGTTCTACCAGGCAACATGACGATGAGTTCAATTTCACAGAAGTCTTCGTTCACCAAATGATTCACTCCATTGAGTTTGTTCTATGTTCAGTTTCAAATACGGCCTCATATCTACGACTTTGGGCATTAAGGTTTGGTTAGCTATGATTTACTCATTTGTCTTGGGTCCTTATTTTATTAAAAATATTAATCCTTGGTTGATATTTTTTACCACGGTGCAGCTTGGTTCACTCAGAACTTTCTACTGTATTTTATGAGAAAGTCCTGCTACTTGCTTGGGGGTGAGTTTGATTCACACTATTTCGTTAATATAACATACTATCTTCTGTTATAGAAAAAATTGTAATTTATAATTAAAGCTTTCTGAATGGTTATCATGAAAAGCAAATAAAGGAAGGTTTTCATAGTCCACAAAACCAAACTTGATCTTTTGAGCAGAGAAGACTCAAAGTACAACATCGGGAAGATGTGATTTTTTTGGTGTGAACACAGAGGAAGTACTGTTTTTATATTTTTTTTGTATGTAAATAGCATCATTTATATTTATCAAAAAATTGCTTGATTTTGTTATTTTGAAGTACTGTTTTATGTTTGATCTATATGGCAATAGCATGCATTAGTTTTGATGTATTAGTATTCCTAGATTAAGATCATGGTATGGAATGAGCAACATTGTTGCTGACAGTTAGAAACTCGGATAAGTCAGTAAGGTATTTTAATGGTGCAGAGTAATTTTGAACATATCATGTGCATATGGCTGACAAAATTATCTTAATTAAACCAGTCGAGCCTTCTATGTAATGTAGTTTGCACGAGCCATTTGCAAATTCTGGTAAGTTTGCATTCCCTTTTTGGCATTTATCGTTTTTAGTATCAGTTTTTAATTTTCAATTGTTGATATCATCGCTGGCTGCAATTATAACAGGTATGACAATCTTATCATTCGGTTACTGGGACTAGCTGTCTTTTCCTTTGCAACTGCCTTTATACTATTAATGATGGAGAGTCTCAGTGCTTTTCTTCACGCCTTGCGTCTTCACTGGGTGGAATTTCAGAACAAATTTTACCATGGTGATGGATACAAGTTCAGGCCTTTTTCCTTTGCTTCCTTAACAGAGGATGAAAATTGATCCATTCTTGTCTGTCTTGGAACACTGTTGGCAAAATATGTGCAAAGTATATATATACAAAAGTAGAAGAAGGAACACAATGAGAAATTGTGGGATCCAATTCTACAAGTTCCGGATTTACTTGATAATTTGACTTCAGCAACAATATCCTGCTCATTTTCCCATGGCTATGCTGGTGTGACAGATTTATACCAACAGTATTACTAGAACTGATTATAACCACTGTTGCAGATGAATACGTTGAAAGACTTGGGGCTGAATGTTGTTAAGGCAAATGTGTTTTTGGATTCTTCTGGCAAGCACAACAAGTTTTCCGTTACAAAAGCGTAAGAACTATATTCTAGAATCAATTATTTGTTTAAAAGGAAAACAGGAAAAAAAAGGTAGGCTTGAAAGTTCTAGATGGTTACTAAACCGGGAAAGCTTTTCTAATCATGTCCACTATTTACATTGAAACAACCTTTATAATTGACCTATGTAACCCTTTGATTGATTGTATTAATGGAGCTTTGTTTACGGTGATTGTGGTGTAAAAGTGGAAGATCCAAAGTTATTAGAGGCTATCTGTTTGACAATTTTGAATATAATGATTCAGTATCACCCGGTATGTCTCTTCAGAAACTCTCATTCTTGTGTTATATTGAAGCATGCATGGTTTAGTTTTGGAATTAATAGAGTTAATTTGATTGAAAATGGTGGTGAAGAAATCAAGCGCCCCCTTTCCTAATAACATTTTGAAATGAGATGCCCATGGATGAGCTTAAAATAGTGAAAGAGTAGTGTAACTTACTTGGAGAATCATGTTCCTCTATGCTTTAAACCATAAGTTCTTTAAAATAGCTTGTAGAAATGATCCACCATATTTCTCCTATTCTGATGTTAATGTTTTAATCTGCCAAGTAAATATTTTTATAATTTATCATTATAAAACTATATATTTAATGTAGTTTCTGAAGTTCTTCTATAAGAAAATTTATAAATATTTAAAACTATATATTTGGTGTTCTTCTATCAGAGTTAAAGTTCTACTAGAAAATTTACATACTAAATGTTAGCATTACAGATTAATATTGTCACTTAGATGAAATCCAACTCATTGAATAATAATGTTAAAAACATAGAGAGTTGTACCTAAGTTTTGTCCTTTATTGCTGCCTATCATCTTTCATTTCTTCTATTTGGCATCAACCAATAATTGACTGCATTTGTTATTCTCATGTTTGTTGACACGGAGGGATTATGAAGAGTTCAAAGTGATGATTAATGCATTGGTATAAATTGGGCAAAAGGTTCATGCAGATAGTTGGACAATGCAAGACGACACTCCGCTACCTGGGAACAATGTCAAAGATCCTCCTGGAATATTTAACTACATTCTATTATTTTATTTTTTTAAAATTTTATGGCATTAACCATGTTCTATGTGAGTAAGATCCTTTTGGAATATTTAACTGCATTATATTTTTTTTTATCAATTTGGCATTAATAATTTTTATTACGTGGTAGTTTTGTAATTAATTTTAACTATTTTAATATTTAAATATTGATTCAAATGTTATTTTTTAATTTTAATATTTATGATCTAAAATAATAATAATATCTTTGATTTTATATATCAATTTATTTCAATAGTTTTGTATGTGTTTGTCAATATCTACATGTATTTTTATTTACAAATTTTAACATTATGTTTTTATTTTTTACGGGACCATATTTCGATTATGTACATATTTTGTATATGATCATATTATTATTTGAATTAATATTAACAATAGTATTAGTAACATTATTATTATTATTATTATTATTATTATTATTATTATTATTATTATTATTATTATTATTATTATTAGTGGTAATGTTAGTACTATTATTATTAGCATTGACATTAACATTATTATTGTTATTATTATAATAATAATAATAATTATTATTATTACCATTAAGATTGATATTAACATTACTATTATTATTAGTTCAAATACTTTTATAAGTCATCAATCTGAATTCATATGGGAATTAAACTTTTAGTTTAAACTTTGTATTTGGTCGATACGTTCTAACATCAATTTCATGTTGTATTTATTTTGTACGTAAACATATTACATAATATATTTTAGATTTAATGTCTGCGTTGATAACTACACCTGTATGTATTTTTGTTTAAAAAATTTAGCATCAATTTTAAGTTACTCTAACTTTTTTTTAATAGAGACCATATCATCTCACAATATGTTTGTATTTTTTTCATTTTTTTTAAGTTGAATATTTATATGTGGACAATACTTTTACACGGGACAAAAATTCATAATATATCTACATTTTATTTTAATAACGATATGTACATATGCATGTTATTTTAATATAATATATAATAACCAACTCTACGTATGTGTAGACATTAAACAATTAACTCACGTGAATATGAATCAGGTGCCACGTTTCTAAATCACACCTTCGTACTTTTTTTCAATTTTTATCTTTTATTCAGCATCACATTAATTATACAATAATAATTAAAGCAAATAACTACAAACAATACAAACAATAACATAAAGACAAAAATACACACAGCAACAATAACACAAACAACATAAAAAAGGTCCGTGCGTACGCACGGGTCTCATACTAGTTTTATTTAAAAGTATTGAAAAAACACACACGTTTATAGGATAATTGTAATTTTTTAACTAAATCTAGAGTAATTTGTAATTGATTGAGAATAATTATAAACTAAATAATTATCCTATAAGTTTAATTATGCTTAAATTAGTAATTCTATAGGCTGATCTAATAATAAAATTATCATTATTTAAGATAATCAAATTTATAATATTTTAAAAATATTAAATTATTTATTTAATCATTATGTTTGCATATTTTATATGTTTTACTTCTTACATACAAACTATTATTTTAGTTTTAATACAAATAAACTCTTTTCTGTTTTAGTCTTATCATTAAATATAATTTATGGTGCAAAATGTTTTAATCCTCGTCCTCACACCCTATTCATATTTGAGTTCCTATGCATTCACAAATTTATGTTTTAGTCAATTTACCAAGTTTGTTATTTTATTTTACCTATAATAATATATAAAGAAGATTTCCTCTTTTATGTCCACATTTCAAAATACCAATTTTACTCTTTAAAATATAATTATTTATTAAATTTTTAAAAATTAACCGTTACTTTTACAAGTTTTTTTATAAAATTGTTTATCTCTGCTTCTTCTCTTTTTCTCTATTTATCAACAATTATTCTCTCATCTTTTCGGATGTATTTTACTTGATTTTTAATAAATATAATTTTATTTTATATATTAACTTAATAACATTACATTATCATCACCTAATAATATGTACACACAGGCACGCCAGTGTCTCTGTGTACGCTAGTTAGTATAATGTCAATACATTCTTACTCTCTTCTCCCCTTATCCTCTCTATGTTTCCATCTCATTTATTTTTATCTGTTGAAAACCTTTCTTTAGACACAAGAACTAATTCTTGAGATTGTAAAGTTCAACTACATCTTTAGACAAAACAATTAATCTAAGATGTAAATAGTAATTTCTATTAGCAAAGGTTCTTGTGACATTATTCTACTTGCATAAACGATATATACAATGTAATTGTATTTAGAAATACGATATATACGATAAATATAATATTTTTTTTTTTAAATTGTGAAAAGTAAGTATTATGGAAAAGAATTATCATTTTAATGTTTTTAAAACACGTGACAAAATGTGAAGGGTTTCAAGAAGTTGAAAATTAAATATAATAAGAAAAAACTTTAAAAGATATCAGTATAATTTATTATAAAATTAAAATCTAAGACAAGCATTTTGCAACAATGTTACGTTAACTACGAATTAATATTCAGTTCATTAACACAAAGAAAAGGTGAAGAAATTCCCCTATAACGGTCACGCAGAGTTCACCATTGGTCTTCAGTTTTGGAGGTACCGATATCTCACCAACCCCTTTGGTTGCTTTCTTGCATTCAATGCTGCACTCTGCTGGAAGTGGAAAGTTAGTAACATTCATTCACTGAGGTTCAATTCAGAAAATCTTGCTTAAAATCTTCAAATCTTGTTTAAACGAAGCGTCATTTTATAGCTTTCCGAGGTCTGATTCGAATGTTAGAAGCCGAAGGCGACGATCAAGATCAAGGTCATGGAGACGGCGCCGTTCCAGGTGTAGCTTTGCAGAAACGCACATCCTTTCTCATGAATCTGTTATCGTATATTAGACATGCACACATGAAAGATAAGAGTTATATGATCCAAACACGTTCTTTACAGTGATGATAGTTTTGTTCCTTCTATAGGAGTCATGAGACTGGTGACTGGAGGAATCCTGGAAATACTTTGTATGTTACAGGCCTTCCCGGTTGGGCAACTGAGAGGAATCTTCGGGAGCTTTTCAGAACACAGGGAGAGGTATGTCTCAATTTAGGAGTGAAGTTTCTTTATTTTTCCTTCTCATTTTTACATTTTTCATAAGTGGTTATGGAGTGGGCTTAAATTTAAGTATTTTCTTTTTGCATAATGTGTAACTAAAGAAATATTGATTTCTAAAGTTTAATTGAGTTTAAACGATGCTTGTGGACCAAGGAATGCTGAAATGTAATTTTAACTCATTTTCAATTGGCAACAAATAAAAAAAGTGGCTATGCATATGTGTAAACTTACATTTCCTATTTTGATATTGACTTAAATTTTATGGTTTAATTTGTAATTAATGATAGATATGATAGTATTGTTATGCATAACAAAGCCTTGATTTTTTCCTTAGATGGGTAGAATATTAAGTGAATTGCGGAATAAAGAGCTATATATGATCCATGCTACCTTAATTACAATAGTCTGATTTCTGGAACTATATATGAAGTTGAAAACACTTTCTGTGACTGGTTATGTGATGATTTTGTTGCGTGTTGCATTGATATTTGTTTTAACATATCAGATTATGTGTGTCTATAGTGTTTTAAGATATATATATATATATATATATATCCTTTGTTACTTGTGGCAAAGTCGATGCTTAATATTGATTAAATCATCGCTTTTGCTTTTCAGGTTATTGACTGTCACTTGATAAGAAATTATTCGACCAATGAATCTTGTGGATATGCTTTTGTCACTATGGCAACTAAAGCTGATGCTGAGCGCTGTATCCAGTATTTCCATCACGCTGTTCATTTTGGTCGAGTGATAGTTGTGGAAGTGGTAATATTTAGCTACTGGTTTCAGAATGAGTCTAACAAAAAATTTCTACTTTCCGATAAACATTACCTGATAAGTTTTGGCAGCAGGTCTTCTCTATTGGTTTTACCCTGCTCATTAGTTTAATTAAACACACAAAGATCAAAGTAAACTAGTTTATGATTAAAATAATGGCGTTGAACTGCCATTATTTGTGTGAAGTTGATTTATTGAACTGCCAAATGCTTCAAACAGTAGTATATGAGTATGTTGTAATCTTGTATCAGTATGTTTCAAATGTGTCATTATCTTATTTGCATATCTTTGCAGGCAAGGAGAAAGCGTCCCAGGACTCCTCGTGGCAAGTACAGGGTTAGAAGATACGAGCAGGGTAACTTGGAGGGTTATCTTCCCTCGACTTTTGCAATTCTACCATCATCTGTTGTCGATTTTTTAACTTTTTTGGACAGATTTTCATTTCTACATTAAATTGTGCACTTATTTTTGAATCAGAACAATGTTGACATTTGTGGTGTTAGTGATTTTCTTGTTGTGATAAACATACGCAGAACAGCAGAGAAGGAGACAAACTCTTAGTCACTCACCTATGCAACAGTGGGATGAAGATCGTTATTCATGGGACCGATCTCGTAGCATGTCCCCTGTACGAAAGGAGGATAGATATCGTTATTCAAGTGACCGATCTCGTAGTCAGACACCTATACAAGAGGAGGATAGGTATCAATATTCAAGTGACCAGCGAGGAAGATCACGTTCTCCAGAAACACAAAGGAGGCAGAGTGAGTAGTTGTCAGTTGCTGATAGTTGCCGCCATTCAAGATTAAGAAAAAGTGTCCCGACCCATCATCGCCTCCGATTTTTGAAATCGTATCCTTTTGTGTGTGCAAAAGAGTCATAAACATGTTGTTGTTAATCAGGTTACTTGTTGTACCAAGGTTGTCTTTTCTTATACTAGAGAGCATGCATGCATTCTGCAAAAATTTGGTTTATTTTCCATCTCATTAATCTGGTTGTTTCTTAATGGCCGAACGTATTGTTCATTGCTTGAAAGACTGAAAGATATATGGAAGTCACGCCCCAACTCTTCTTTTTCGGAAGTATGTATAAATTTGCGAGTGTCAGATTCTGCTGGATTGTGAACACAAAATAGGTTTTTTTTTTTTTTTTTTTTTTTTTTTTTTTTTTTTTTTTTTTTTTTTTTTTTTTTTTTTTTTTTTTAAGATGAAGTCGTGAAGATTCATGAAAACATTTAGATTGAAGTTGATTTAGATTGAAGTTGTTATAAGTATGGCTGATTTTCTTTTCAAGGTCCCTGACGGTAAAAAATATAAAATCATTAGGATTCATGACGATTTCATTTCAATATTTTTTTAATAATTTTTTAAGTATAATTGAATACTTTTTTATTTTTTTAATTTGAGTTGATTGGTATAATAAATAATAATAAACTAAAATATTATTGGAATAAAGATAGACATTAATATATATTAATATTCATTAAAAATTAAATAATAACAATAAAGTTTGTGGAAATTAATAATACATTTATTTATGGCCTCTACTGCCACATGAAGGTTGTATGGGTGGTTGTTGTTGGTGTGATTCATCATCATCATCATCTTCATCCAGAATGACATTGATGATGAAGATCTTGGATAATGGGCATACAATTGGTGTCAAAGATGAGGTGCCAAACATATGTGATGGACTTGCAGCATAACTTGATTGAGACAGAAAGAATGCGTACGACAAAGACACTTTTTGGAATGAGGTGTTTGATGGGTTGTCATACAAGGGTTAGAATGTCCAAACATTTCACCGTGATCCATAGATGATTGTCCAAAAGATTGGTGCGGATGATGTATAAAATCTGGAGAAGATCCGATACAGCCAATGTAGGGTTGTGAAGGTGGTTGGAGAAGTTCTTGTGACATACTGTAACATAAATAATAGGATTATTGCCATGAATAAGTATGCATGATAAACATATGTACAATATTGAAGTAAAACTAACCTCATCGTCAGAATAATGTGTAGATGGAGATATATAGCGAATAATGTATGTCATTTCTCCCCCTCAAATTGTTCTTGTGAATCTGATACAGGTTAATTGAAGAACATAATAGAAACAATTGTCCTTAATGTCAGTAGTTTTTGCTTTATCTAATTTTCCAATATACTTTATTATGTAATTATTTATTATCTAACGTAATAATTTTAATATTTTTAGTTTGATGAAAATATCATTAAGTCTAACTAACTTTATCTATAATTTACTAAATTTTACCAAATAATTATGTTAATTTATTCTAACAATCAACTAAAATAAAAAGTATATATATAATTTCTAGGCGTAAAAAAATAACAAATAAAAACACAGAACTGAAACGCTTACAAAAAAGTTATTTAAAAAATAAATACTGAAGTGAACTCGTGAATGAGTTATGATTAGGTCTTAATTGCGAAAAAAATTAACCACACTTATAAGGATCTAATGTCCTCTTGAGTCTTAACAGCTTCGTCTTAACTCTAAAATAAGAAACAAAAGAAGAAGACCCAGAATAGGTTCTGCGAAAACTCCGAAAATGAAATGACTAACAGAGTCAAACATTTCAGGTCAGTGAATATATTAAATAATTTCATTATATGAAATATTTAAATAAATGTGTTGACATGCTTTCTCTTTATTATTTTTTAGTTCAAACACAAAGGAATCTGTTATAGATGAATCATTGGTTGTTGATTTGATTCAAATGATTGACAATCACAATGTTCTTGCGAAAACTTTTAGAAGAGTAAGAGATTTGTCACTGGAACATATGGAATCAGATTTCACGCTAAGACTATTTAGAGGCAGAAACAAAGAC
>Ga0214542_1007136_pt1 | contig 19701 bp, 11 predicted proteins | sample CNSS1metaG_FD_160096 | JGI IMG/M metagenome (GOLD analysis project Ga0214542, IMG submission 160096) | Root nodule microbial communities from cowpea collected in UCLA plant growth center, Los Angeles, California, USA - CNSS1 | ecosystem: Host-associated > Plants > Roots > Nodule | place: USA...
GGATTAATCTCCCTTGTGTAAACCCTACACAAAGGACAATTTATTTATATTGATAATGGGCCAAATCCCAGAAATACATAATGGGCTGAGCCCAACTATTAAACACAATATTATATCATCTAACACTTTCTATGCCGGTTAAATAGAACCAACAAAGAAAGTGAGAACATATATTATTTTAAATCTAAAATATAGATACTATGCTGGTTAATAATTATAATTGACATAATATCTTTAAGCCTTTTATTCCTCCTTTCCTTGGTTCTTGTTGCACTTCACCTCTTTGCTCGCGTTGCACTCTTGCTCTCCTCTTCGTCTCCTCTTGTCTCATCGTCGTCGATGTCGCCTCCTTGCCACCATCCACACGAGGATCTATTCTTCCCCTTTGACTTTCTTCTCGCGCGGGGTTTCTTCTTCGTCTCTTTGAGTGAACCTAGTGAAGAGGGGCTATTGTCGAGCCAACCCTCCCCGATGCCGAGCCAACCCTCGTTGTCGACGTTGCCAACCATGTCACGCCTACAATTGGAAATGCCATAGCTATTGACGGTGTTTCCCATGGACGAACGCGTGGGTGCCTGCGTATCCTCTCTCAGATCTGAGATCATAGATCTAGCTACCACACCACATCTCTCTTGAACTCCACCCACGATTGTCATCGTGCTTGCAACTAGAGACACCGTCGACGCCATCGATCACTTTTCTCCTTTTCTCTATGTTTCTCCATTTGTCGCTTGTTGAAATTGTTTGTATTGTAAAAATGTGATTTTCACTAATGGGACAATTTTGCTATGTGAAACTTGTGGTTGTTGGAACTGTTATCACTTTTGTATTGTGTTTTTATTTTTCTTGTATAATTATGAGTTTTTGGTCATAGAATATGGTGATAATTTTGTATGGAGAAGCTAAAAATGGAAAGGATGAGTGAATATGTGATGACTAGTGTGTGTGGATTCTCTATTCACACAAGGTAAATACACTTTTTATGCCGGTTGAATCTATAACCGACATAGAAAATACAAATTTTCTATCTCGGTTATATCTATTATATTTATGTCAAATCTAAAACTAGGATGATTTTTTGTAATCGTTACAGCCGCAACATTTATAAATCTTTTTATAAATGTTCATCGCTGAAATAATCAATTATTTTTTTAACATGTGAAAGTCAAACTTTGAGCAAGATAATAATTATGTTTTAAAATAATCGAATACTTGTGAATAATATAATTGATTATTTTTTTTTCAGAAATGGTTAAAGGTTATAGATATTTAATGATGAAAGTAACTAATAATTTTTTTTGTAGGATATTATGGATGATGTCTTTGAGAACATTAAACTAAGCTGAGATGTTATTGGTGGGAGTTAGTGGGTGGAGTGGTGTAGAGAAAAAGAAACATAAAATAGAAGATAGAGACAAAAAGTTGACTGCATCTACCTTGTATAATTTATTTGCATATAGAATAAGTGGTACATGTTTCTCCATTTTTTGACTTAAAGCAAACACGATCTTCTCTGCAAATTTTGTCCCATCTACTTTTGCACCGTTCAAACTTTTCTTCATTATTATCACATTATCTTTGTCTTTCCTATCACATCTTCTGTTATATTTCCCACTTCCTCTTTATTTTCCTTCAATCTTTTATTCTATAACAACTACTTGCTCTAACAATGCATTTCATATTCCTCAAAACTAATGTTTCAGTCTTTGTCCTGAAAAGGAAAATACCAAAAATTAGAGATACTCAGTTAAATTTTGTATATAGAGATATCACTCATCTATATATATATATATATATATATATATATATATATATATATATATTACTTCAATTATTAACAAAATAGTTATAAAAAACTGTACCTTTAATCTTGTTTTCTAAAAGGTTTAATAACTTGTATCATATTTTAGGATTCCCCCCAATTTTACCCATTTCTTAACTAATTAATTGTAATATTTTCTCTTAAAAATTATAATGACATTATTATTATAGTGATATGTTTCATTGGTATCACATACTACTTCTATCAAAAAAATATTTTTAATTGATTTCATGACACATTTCGACATTATAATACCATTATTTTGAACAAAAAATTATATTAATTTATTTTTTTATAAAATATAAAAGAATTTGAGAACATTGAGGAAATTGAAAAAAAAAACTGATTGTAACAATAAAACAAAACAAATTATTAAACTTTATATAATGATTATTTGAAATAACAAATTAAATTTGTAAGAACACTAATTTATAAGAATATATGAAGAAAATTTAAATTTTTTATTTTTATATTACTTTTAATTACATTTTACAGTTAAAGAAAAAATTCTTATCCATTAATATATATATATATATATATATATATATATATATAATACTAATAATAATAATATAATAGTGAAAACATATAAGAATAAAAAATAAAAAAATTATTATTATTGTAATTATTAAATTAAATATAAATTATTTTTATAATGTCATTGTAAATAGATGTTATTTATTTTGGAGGTGTCTTTTAGTTAAATTTTAGAAACAAAATGTCATTTAAATAATATAATTGATAAAATAATTATTTAATTTAAAATATTTTTTATTTAAAGAATAAAATTGGAAAATAAATATGAATAAAATCATATATATATATATATATATTAATATTAATAATATTATGTAACACTCTTAGAAAACAAAATAAAATATATAAGATAATTTAAAGGGTATGTACAAAATATATAATATTTTTTTAATAGAATTTATATGTATACAAATTATACATAAATACAGATATTTATAAAAAAAAAGTTAAAATAGATTTTCTATTCCTGTCCAAACATTCTTTTTGCAGCGATATTTGCTCGTGTACATAATACACACAACATAACAATACATGTGCAGATAAATTATTGAAAATAATTTTTTACATAAAATAACTATATAAAAAAATAACTTTATTAACAATTCCAAAACAACACAAATATTAAGGTAAACTATCTAAACAAATTTTTACGTTAAGAAAAATATAAGAGTCTAACACTTAATAACCATATGAAAATATAACACTCAATGACCATGCATCTGATCCAATGCCTAAAATAAATAAAGGAATAAAATACTTCTTTCCCACTCTACGAAAAATAATTCTAAGGAACTTATTTTAGTTTTGAATTTCAATACTTAGATACTAAAATATTTTTTAAATATTAAAATCAAAATTATTTTTTCTATATTTTAGAGAAAATAATTATTCTTCTCTTAATAATTTTTAAATGTTAAAAAATTAATGATCAAATTTTTCTTATTAAACTATTAAATATTACGCTATCGGTAGTTATAATTTTCTTTTATGTATTTCCTTCTTTTTCACAAAAATATGTTAATTAGTGAAGACGTTAGATTGAAAATGACAAGCTAGGATTGTTTTTTTCTAGAATAACAAAAAATACAAGTAAACTATTGAGAATAAAAAACCTAGCAGCTTAAAGATTATAAGTTAACTGAAATATATTCTAAAAAAATTTAAAAAATTAGTAAACTAATTTTATATATTCATCACTTTTATTTTGACCAAATTAACTTATAAATTATATTAAAGAGAAATAAATATATTAAACAATTAAGTGTTATGTACAATGAGAGAAATATTAGTGTTTGAATTTGTCCAGAAAATTTAATGTGCGTGTTTCTTGCCATTTAAATCGAACCTTATAAATTGTTTGAAAATAGAATTTAAATTCATGAAAGGATTAATTTAATAATTTTCATTCATTTTATAAATAAGTTATGATAAGTTATGATATATGTGGTAATCCCGACTTTGATATCACTGTTAATTTTATATATATTTTTTCATATAAGATTATATTCATTAAGAGATTATAATTCTATATATATAACATTGTTCTTATACGTATAAAACATTTGACACCACTTTTAATCCAAAATTTTAAAATAATTGGATTGAGTCTTTCATTTTATATAGCGTTTAATTCCGTCTATTCTATCCAATATAAAATTTTGATAATATGAGATTTTGACTTACATTCAAACTATTCCGGATATCATATAACTAAACAACCATTATTTCGTATGTTTATGGCACTATGGAGGTTCAAAGTATCTGATTAATGGTGCTCAACTTGACTATATGGAAGAAAAACAAGTTACAAAGAAATCAGCATGGCCATTTTGAAGGGGGGTGCAAGAATAATAATATTATATGATCCAAGGTGTGATGAACAGAGAAAACAAAGTGGACAATTAAAATTAACAAAATAGGTTTTAGATTACTTGCATTTGGCATCTTTCTAATCTGTCAAGTTTCCAACTTGAGTTTACAATCTTGTTTTTCCACTTAAACCCAAATAAGAAAGAGAAAGGAAACCTGGAAAGTACTCAAAATGGGGGTGATTGGTTAAGTGAAAGGTACATTTATTGTTCTCTTTATGCGTGTGTATCACTTGTTGTGATGCTTACTTTACATGTATGTGAACATCATTTTGCCTAACTCAGCCTAGACAGCAAAAAGAGGCAACTAGAAGAAAGGAGCACAGAAACACAGAAGCATAGCAGATCCACAGGAGTTTGTATCGAAGCTTTCTTACTTTTGTCAAACAACCCAATCAGAAGCAGCATCACTATCACGTGACCAAGCTTCGTTTTCAGTTCATCCACTGTTTTTATGTTCAGCCATTTTGGTCGTTCCTGAAAAGGAAAAAACAACACACAGTAACAAACATCAACACACACTTAATGTGAAAAACCAAAACCTGAGTCAAGAGTAAAGCTTAATAGCTTAATTCATTTTTTTTTCACCAATACTTTGTTTCTGAAAAGTTTATCTTATCGGACTATGATAGTGTTAAACCGGTGAAAATAATACGTCTTGAAAACTCCCACGTGACATTGCTTAGGATAATCTAGAGAATGAGCATTAGTGACTATATAACAAGCGCTAAGTTTTAGAATAACGACATATAATGGATCAATTAATGATGACAGAAAGCAATATTGTATCTATCTGTTAATTTTCCATAAAACAAATCTTCATCTTGTACATCTTTCCCTATATTTAGTTCCATTAAATCCTTTCTGTTTTCTTGTTTTTCTTGCATGGCCTAAATGCAGAAGAGAGACAGTATATTGTAGTAAAACACAGAACACAAAATCCTACTAAGATAAGGTTGGTGAAGAAGCATAATGTCCCAAAGCTAACCTTTAGAGTGAACAAGCCAAAGAGACTTGATCTGTCAGAAGGTTTTTGACCTGGAAGAGAGCTTGCAGTGCCAAGATTACTGACAAAGAGCTCATAGAGACCCATTCCAAACACCAGCATCACAGTTCCTAACAGATAGACATCTAGATGAACAATAAAGCAAAAGTTAGAAAGAAGAACACTACTACATAGGAGACATAAGAAATCCTGATAGAACAACAAAATCCAAACTTTACAAAAGAACAGAGAGAATAGATTAAAAGAAATCTACAACAGTACCTCTCTAAATCCCTTTTATAAAACTAAAACAAAAGAATATGCTATATAATTAAGATATAGCAAGAAAAGAAGAACCCGATTGCACAAACTTATGGAGTTTAAATTTAGAGGCACTCACCAATAGCTTCTATTAGCGTTTGGATTACTTTAGTGCGGTTTACAAAGTATTGCATAAACGACGAGGTAACAAATACGCAGCCCTGTGTAATAAAAGGCCAATTGAAAAAATTATGCAGTAAACCAGGATTTATCAGAGACAGCATAACAATTCTGATGTTGCTTAATTACTATAAATTGATTCCATTATCTCAACAACTTTAAGCAATGAAAAAAAATCCTTTAAAGCATATATATTGATCAACTAACTCAAACTTTTTCAAAATTGAAAGGAATTTTTTGAAAAAAAGACGATATTTCTATGCTAGAAACCTAGAGTCACCCACTTAAGACATATCATAAGGAGAATCCAGTTTAAAATACTAATCCCTTGGTGGAATTGTCTCATAGTTTATTTACTATATCAAGTCATTTATTCTACAAAATGTGGAATTTCTTACATTGTCACACTCTTTAAGAACAAAAATCTATAGGGACTTTCATTCTATCAAAAGATAAACCAATTAGCACTACTTAAGTTATATAAAGACCAAAGAGGTGCCGGAAAACCTCACAACAATATTATGAAAAATTCAAGTGTTAATCTGAGTGTCAAATTAAAAACAAAATTGAGAAAGTTATAAGTAAGATGACCCACAAGCTAATTGCTTTAATGTTTTGAATAGAAGAAGATGGTGTAATAGTTTCTTATATGGGTTGAATCATAGCTCGATGGTGTCAACTTTTTTGTGTGAATCCCCTCGAAAGAACCAATAAACACTTGGAGTGATGTATATAATTTTTGTAGTGGTTATATTGGACTTGGTGTTTGAATGAAAACAAGAATCTGACTAATTGATGCTTATCAGCATAAAGCTGTTTAGCAGAAGTAATTGAATGTCACATCCATAATTTTTAGAGTACAGCATACTGAACTTGGACACTGAGGATTTTTTAGGTATTCTTTGAATTTAATGTGGTCCATTCCATCATTAACAATCTCTGAAGAAGCGATACACCAAAAATCGATGGCAAAAGAAAAATATAACTATCAAATACAATAATAAAATAAAGAAATACAAAGTTACTATACAAGTGTACAGAACAAGATTTCGTGGTCGTCTCTGAATACTTTTAAAAAAGGAAACTTCATCTCAGAGAGTAGTCTAAATATTCTCCTAATAATACTTTACAAAAAGGAGAATTAAATGAAAGAAAGAATATGCTTAAACAGGGTTCAGAATTTTCTGTAGCTAGTATCCATTAAAAGGCTGACAATAGTTTTGGTGAATTAGAGCAGATATAACAATGAGAAAGTAAACAAGAATGCACAAAAATCATACCTTGATAAAACAAAGAAATGATCCCATCAAAGACCCAAAAACTCCCAGAATAGCCATAAACCGGCACCTATAAATCGCCTACAGAATCAATCATCAAAAAACAGAACAATCAACAAACACTCCAAAATTGCAACAAAGAAGAAAAAAAACCGTGGAAAACATAACCTTCACCTTCTCAATGCCTTCCTCTAAGGCCTCCAACTTCTCCGACTGTTCCTGAGTCACCACAGAATCATATCCAGACTTGGAAGCAACATGCGGCGGCGAAGAAGGATTCGCCGCCGGAGAAGAAACAGCGGATCCCGAGTTGCTGCAGGCGCAACTGGGGATCCTGAGGCTTTGGCACCCAAACACAAAGACCCTTCTAATTCCATTTGAGGTCAAGATGGAATTTTGGGTGCGGATTAAAGGTGGTGAAGTTGGTGAGGGTGTTCGCACCAATGCCTGGGACAGTTTCATGGTCTGAAGAAGAAAGTGAAGAAGCTGAGGAAAGTTGAGAGTGTGCTGTGTTGTGTTATATCTGTGAGCCACAAAATTATGGAGTGGCACGTACAGTGAATCTTGTGTTGTGCCACTGGTCAGAACGTGAGAATGAGAGTGAGAGTGAGATTGGGAGTTTCACGGCACGAACCTATCTGCTACACCTGGAACCATAAAAATCTGCACGGACCTACAACCTTGGAAACTCGGAATTTACCCCGTACACGTGTTTCTTTACTAACGTTTGTCACCGCCGCCGCCAAAATCAAGATAGTGATAAATTTCTTAAAAATAATTACAATTAACTGTGTTAAACATCTTTTAGTATAATGTAGTAGGAAAAAACGTGTTTTTGTATACTTTTCAATCATTGGTATTTTCCATCAGATTGAGGAAATATCTAAAACTGGATACTACGTGGCGGTCTGTGACTCATTTGGGCCGGCCCACGAAATCATGACAAATGAGGCCCTGGTCCAATGTTTAGTTCCTACAATAAACTATTTGACTGAACATTAAATATGTGAAATAAAAATGTGTATATTCGACAGGAAAAAGTAGTAATTGATAACTTCCTCGTCCAACTGCAAAGCCATTCCTGATTAAAGCTTCAAAGGCAGGAAATCTGCAAGAAAAGAGGAAGTGAGTCGGTATTTGGCAAGCAAGTTTGGTATTTTTACTTTTTGTACAATACTTATATATTTATAAACCATTCTTTATTTCATCACTTTTCCCAATCAAGGTTAAGAAAGAAGCGTAAGTGAAAAATGTGTAAAAACAATTTTACTACTCAACTCCCTTTACAGAAAGATTACAGACCAAGATACGTTGTTGGAGAGAGCCGTGAGCAAGACCAACAACGTAGGGAAATATAAAAACCAAACCATAATTAAGGTGGTAGGAGGAGAGAAATGCTTTAAAGGTAGGAAAGGAAGATACCAAAACCTTCCCACGAATTAGAGATAAAGAACCAGTTTTTTGTGCAGTTCCCTACCTGACCAAGCTTTGCCAACCCCAACTCCTCCTTCTCAAGTAGTCTTTACCCACACCAAACATAAAACTCCCAAATAACCCCACATGGGTTGATTTTTTGGCTTTCCATTGATCAACCAAAACCTCAATGCCGTCGTCCCACCGCGACCATGGCCACGCGGCCGAGTACCAGAGCCACCACCCGCACCATAGAAGAAGATTGGTAAACACTCATCATAGTGGTAACACACACCCTTTGATCTGGCTGGCGGCGATTCTCTGCACAATCATAGCCATAGGTGTTGTAGTAGCAGGCATAGTGGTTTTCGTGGGTTACATAGTGATCCACCCCAGAATCCCTGTGATAAGCGTCACCAACGCGCACCTTGACCTTCTCAGCAACGACTACGCGGGTCTTCTCCAAACCCAACTCACCATCATCGTGATGGCCCAGAACGGGAACGCCAAGGCCCATGCAACCTTCTCCGACATAAACTTCAACCTCAGCTACCAGGGCCAGCCAATAGCAAGGATGATTGCTGAACCCTTTGATGTTCCCAAGAACAACTCCAAGACACTCAACTACGTTGTTCGGTCCGCTTCCATTCCCTTGACACCGGACCAGATGGAGGAAGTGGATGAGTCCTGGAAGCGTGACATCATAGGGTTTGACTTGAAGGGCAGCGCCAGAACAAGGTGGAGAGTAGGAGCCTTGGGTTCGGTTAGGTTCTGGAGCAACTTGGAGTGTGAACTCAGGTTTCGCCCTTCCAATGGGAGTTACATTAAGCACTCACGCTGCACCTCTGAGTCCAAATGATTCTTCATTACTTCATTTTTCCTTCTGTAAACACAAATTTGCACAAACAAAAAACTAAATCTTCCTTCTCCTTCTGCATATTTTCGCCTCTGCCTCCCCCCACATAGATTTTTACGGGTAATAAAATTGAGTATCTTTTAGATTCGTTGCTTTTGCAGGAGATATTTCAATCTGCTATAGCGATGTGGCTCTGCATTCGACACTCTTTTTACGAAGCTTGTGGCTTTAATGGTATATAGTGAATAATCAATATTCTTCGTCTTTGTATCGAACAAGTTATGTTCAATTTAGTTATTCACCCCGAAAAGACAAAAGATTAACTTATCAAACAGTTTGTCTACTACAACATTCCTTCTTCTTCCTTTGTTGAATGGGATTTAGTAGGTTGCTGCGAAAACTACAAATTTTAGAAATGAACCAAGTTGAAAGAGAAAAAAAAAACTATTTGAAAAAGATTTTCTCATTCGCTATCGAAGTTTAGGTATTTTCATTATAGTCCTTAACTAAAAATAAGAAATACAAATTATTTATAAAAAAAGGAGATCAGGGAATTGTAAAAATTTGGAGAGAATGGAAGGGGGAAAAATCTCAAATGTAAATATAATATAATTACTTAAAAAATATAATAATAGTTTATGTTAACTACAACTAATATTTAAAGAGATAATGTGATAAGTTTATGAGTTACTTTTAGTAGAATTTCATAAAATCTAACGTGGAATCGATTTTACTAAAAGAATTGGTTATTTCTACAACAAACAAAGTAAAAAGAATCCAGAAAACAGGGACACTCGTGATTGTTTCAACAGGACACGTCACATGACTCCAAATCTAGAAACTGACATAACCATCTTCTTCAATTATTATTCTATGAAAATATAAAAAGAATGAACAAATTCAATTAATTAAATTATCTGGAGATAACTAAATTTCGTCAATTTCCAAGATACAAACTAAAATTATAGAATTCATGGATTAAAAACTATAATTTTAATTTATAACCAAGGTGCAAGTTATATTACTCATAAAAAATATGTTAATGATTTAGCCAGCTTTCAGTTATTGTCTCTGAAGGTCCTTTTTGACGTTTGTTTTTATGCTTCTAATGTCAATGTAAAACCACCATATACTTTATCCAAATAAAACTAAATTCAATTTTTAAAAAGTAAAATTTTGAATCTAAACATTATGGGCAACAAACATGACTAAAATTGAAGGTTTTACTGAAAGAATTCCCAATAGAATCATGGAACAAATAAAGGAAATTTCTCTGTTGAGATAAGGTTTATGAATGGGTAATGGATTGGTGTTTCTGTTGTCTGTTAACATACAACATATGTGTGTTAGATACATCTTTACACTTTACGTGGCAGGTCGAGGAGGCTTTCATTGCCACCTATTCATCATGCATCCCTTCAAACTCACGCTCTACATAGGTTGTCTTTGCACGCACCAAGCTCTTCTTCTTCCTTTCACTTACCTTTCTCTGTCGGCTTTTCCTTCTGCTCTTCTCACTTGTAAGTCTCTTACTCTCTTCCTGCAAATGTATTTTCCACACTTTCGCTTCAATGCCTTTTCTTTCTCCCGGGTTCTGTTTCCTCGTTTTGGAATCACCACCTTTCAAAGGTTTGATCTTCTCTTTTCCTGAGCTTTCAGCTCTCATCCGAATTCTCTTTCACGTTTTTGGTTATCTGGGTCTTGATCATTTTTGTGAAAGTTCGTTCTTCTCGTGAATTCACTGCCGTGGAAGATATTTCAATTTTCAAGTTATGCCATTGCCCGTGGATTGTTCGTTTTGTCATATCGACTTTCTAAAAATTTTCACATTTAGCCTTATTCTATCAATCGCTGTCCGTGCAGTTATTGGATGCCATAACAATTGGTGAAAGTTCAATGGTAATGCTGATATAGTAGTTCAGGAGAAGTTTCTGTTTTTGCCATTGATATAGGATACAGGGTAATCTACTTTGGCTTCTCTTTGCCAGACATGCAGGGGGATTTGAGGGTTTTTATCATGTTTTCTTGGTCCTCTCTCGCTGATGCTCTGTGTAGATTCTCTTAAAAAAAATTTATAGACTTCTAATTAACTTTTGACTGTTATGCTTGATACTGTGGCACTAGGCAGTGTAGGCTTGAGCTTTTAGTAAATTTCTGATTCTGGAAGTGGGTTCATTCTTTTAGTAATTCATGAATCCAATAAGCACAGAGTAGAGCAACAGACTCAGAAAAAGGTTTTCTATGATAACCCTTTACACAAAGTAATAGTGTCCTTTGGGCTTCATCCAACATAGAAGAATCCTACCAATTGTGCAGTCACAGTAAGTTTAGAGAATTTTAAGTGAAAACGAAGAGATGTTGGTTTGATAATAAGTAGCCATAACTATCATCATTCACTAATGTGATGTATTTATCTTCAGCAAATACCCATGAATAAAAAAATGCATCTGTTTTGTAAGCAATGGATTCAGTATTCTGCTGAAGTAACTAAACACAATTCAATTATCAGTATGAACAGTTTGCGGGAATCATTCATCTTTTAAAGATTTAGCTTATTCTAGTCGTCTGAAGGGGTGTTCGGTGCTCTATGAAAGGTTGATTTTTTGATCTTGTAACTTTCTTAGAAGCTTGTAAGATTATGATCTTGTTTTTTCTTCTCTTATTGCCAGTTTGGTTTAGCTGTGGGCTGCACATTTGAATTTGGGAGATATGTACTCTATACCAAGGCAACATTAGGAAAAATGAGTTGCTTTATTAGAGTTAGTAGTTAAAATCAAGACCAACTCCTAAATTTAAGGACCACAATTTGAATTTTATTCGAATTTTACTATAATTGTATCGAGTGGCAAATATAAACTTGTAGAGGAACAGTTAGCTAGTAGAGTAAGGGAAAAGGAAGCATTCTGTCTTGTATAATTTAAGAAGACTGAGCAATAGCTTTGTTGTGAAAGTCCAGCAATTTTTTCTCATGAATTTATTGATATTGCAGGATGCTGTATGGTGAAACACTATGGACATTTTCAACATGTAATGCTTGAGGAGGAAGAGCTTTCATTTTTGCTGATTAATGGCGATGATTTTGGAGCTATTGGCCAGCATAATACTCTTGGTGACGAAGCCTTTCTCTCTCCTTAAACTGGCATTCTGGTTTGGTATCAAAATCGCATTAACTGTCATATATACTTGGACGGAGTTGATCAGCACTACTATTAGCTTCTATGTAGACATAGTATTAAGTGTTATCACATGGACATTTGGGCTTATTTCCCTGCCTGCAAGAACAGTGAATGTCTTTCAAAAGGAGAAGCAGGTTTGTTTTCATTTGGTATTCATTTTCCCGTCAACTAAAGTTGTTTAATTTGCAATTACTGGTTTTGATATCAGCATAGTACAGATTAATTTTGCTCAAATAAGATTCCAACACTTTCCCTTTCATAAGAGTGGCCACCACCCTATTCTTCTCCATTTCTCCTAAGCATGTAGTTTATCTTATGTTTAGATCCAATGGGGGTTATGCTGTTATTGCAGCTAGAACAAAAACTACACGAAATACAGATAGAGCTGGAGAATCTGGTGAGGGAGAAGAAAGAACTTCAAGAACATTTTCAAATGGCTGTCAAAGAGCGCAGAATGGTGGAGATACTATTGGCAGAGTTTGAAGAGGAACATGATATGGCCATTGCCAAAATTGAAAAGTTAGAGGGAAAGGTAAATAGTTTTTCTGTAACTATATGCATGATGGAATAGTTTTTCCTCACTTGATGTCTTGTTTATGACTAATATGACAGTTGCGGGATCAGAGAAATGAAAATCTTCGGCTGAAAGAAATTCGAGGAAAGGGCTCCAGAGATCAAAACAAAAGTGAGAAATTCCAAAAGATTTCCCTCCAAGATCTTCTAACGAGCAAAGATAATGGGGAAGATGAGAGCAAAACAAGAAGTGAGGTTCTTAAACTATTGAAAACCGGTTCAAAGGATGTTGTAGAAACGATGGAAACACTAGCACTCGACCATCATCGAGACATTGCTCTGTCGCAATCACTTTTCACTGCCCTTATGTCACTTGTGGTTGGAGTGACTGTGTGGGAAGCTGAGGATCCTTGCATGCCTCTTGTGGTGGCTCTCTTTGCCGTAGTAGGCATGTCCTTGAAGAGTGTGGTGCAGTTTTTCTCCTCCATTAGAAACAAACCTGCTTCTGATGTTGTTGCACTTTTAAGCTTCAATTTGTTTATTCTTGGCACTCTATCCTACCCTACCTTACCTAAGGTTGCTCGCATGCTGGCACCACTAGTTTTGCGTCTTATGGATCAACCATGAACCGGTTTCATCTCTTTTTCTTTATGTGCAGTGTAATCTGAATTTTAAGTTCTTTTTTACTGTGGTGTGCGTCACTGCTTGTACAACCTGAGGAATATCTGTTATTTGGTGTGTCTGTGTTGAGATATAGATATTCTGTTTTCTCAGTTTCCAGCTAGGAAACCAGATTTTGTGTTATTTACCATTTTTCAGAGCTCACAAAAAGTTGTTCTTTACAGCATAAATTAATCTATCTCTTTCTATCATATCAATCATGTCATTTTGCACTTGTTTCTGTTCTTTTCATCTCTTTATCATACACACACAACACAATACGATTTCTCGCTTTGTCACTTTCTTAAAATGAAAAGATTTAAATCAATCCAAATCCATTATTTATAATTGTATGATACCTGAATTCATGGCTTTTAGCATGAGGTGCTAAAAGCAATGCATGAGTTAAACTTTACCAAAACCGTCAACATCTAGAGTTAGGACTTGCCTGTACTTTACAAGGCTTAAAAAGTTGAGGCTCTATCCAAAATTTTGCAACATTGTACTAAAAAATGTAGAGAGAGTTTAGACATTTCCAAAGGGCAATCACAGATTGGCAGCTGTTAGGCAGGGATATGACTAATTGGTGTGTGGTTGAGGTTGGGGTCCCATGAAGGATACATTTTTCTTTGATTGTTGTATTATGAGGAAATATAGTAGTTGCACCTTTAAGTCTCTTTTATGGTAGGTCTAGATAAAGCAACATGAGAAAATGTGGCATAAGTTTTGCCTAGTATTGTAAGCATATTATTATATGTCTAGCTAGATCATTCCATCATCCCACTTTTCCACTCCTGTCACCATCTTTATTATATTCAATTCAGAAGTGGATGGCCCTCGCGGGATCAAATTTTTTCTATATTCATTTGGTAGGGTACATTGGTTTGGTATGTCACTAATTTAGGAGTTAAAACTTGTCACAAATCTTACATCTACTAAAAATAAAGTAGATTTACAGTATATAAATCACTGCAAATTTTATTTTTCAAGTTACAAAATTTATTTTTCAAGTTAGTTTTGTAAGTTTTGGTCAGGATTAGGTTTACAGAAGGGATTTCACTGGAAAAATACAACATCAATGAGACCTGAGTCCAACCACATAAGGCATTGACACCACTGTCAATCCAAAACCTTAAGACAATGGGTTTATGGATCTTTATCCTTATATAGTGCTCTACTTTCTCATTTTTAATCAAATTTCTAGTCAATGTGAGACTTATACTCACACTTAAATTCTTAACATTTGTTGGATCTATCTTGTTATCTCTTATTCATAAAAAGATCAAGTAAATGTAAGTCTTATATTAGTAATATGCTTAAATATATTATTTTACATTCCAATTGAAGCATGTGATATGGTTTGGGACACTTATCCATGAAAAGATTTGATTGGTGAAATAACATTGACGTAGGTAGCGCACTTTGCATATAAAAAATATAAGCCTTTTGTGGCATTAGAATAATGTGAAGGCCTTGATGTAGTTATGTGCAACCTACTCTACTTTTGGCATATATTCTATTTCTATATGTTCTAGTGGTGTAGCTATATGGAGTGAGAACTTAGCACCCACGAGTTTTACCACGATTTCAGCAACAATAAATAATAAATAGAGAAATGAAGGTGGGGAAGTGCTTTTTCTTTTCTTTTTCTTTGCTAAGAGCATCTCCAACAGTAAAACTGTTCAAGTTACTTATTTTATATCTTCTACCCTTTGGCATCTGTTTTTAGAATTTTAAAGTTTTTAGTTTAACCTTGTCACTGAACTAAAAATGAATTTACCAATATGGAGTAATAATGATATTTAACTCAATAAACGAATATTAATATGGATAAAGTTTATTATTATTTCGATTCACAAAACAAGTTAGGTAACATCTTTATTTTATTGTCGATTATTATGTTTTAATAGTTAAGAACTTGATCTCATATAAGAACAATTGTTGCACGTGACGTTCTTGTATAAATATATAAACATGGCACTTGGTTAGTCACTTAATTACAATAAGATGTGTTAACCAGTACTATATATATGGATAATAAATAAAAAGCAAACTTCTTAAAAGATTAAATTTATTTGGATATAATTGAACAGATATTTTTTAAGCAGTTAAACATATTATTGTATAGAGTTTCAATGCGCCACACACTCGAAAATAAAATATGATACCCTTTTCATCTAAAAAATTTACCGTAATTTTGAATTTCTGATTTTTTTTTTTGTATATTGTTTGTCTTTAAAACATTAGTTGCTTTACCAATTTTTTGGGTCAATTTATTGGATTATCTTGGTAACTCTCTAGTGAATAACTAAAAAATATCATTAATAAAAATTAATAATTGATTTTTTTAAATAAAAGAATAATTATATTTAAGTAACTGTTGTAAACTTTTTATAATAATATAAGCCTTGTAACAATTGAGTGAGGTTAAAAGAGATGATAAACTATGCTAATGTTAAAAATAACTTATTTAGCAGCTTTTCCAAGGAATTATTTGAGTTCATACCTTAAATTAAATGAGTTATTTTTTTTTATTTTATTTCTAACTATGTACCCGTAAAAGGTCTTGGATTAATGAAGCAGATTGTGGTCCAAATAATAATATGTAAAGTATATATTCTTTAAAATAAAGTCTATCAAACTAAAAAAAAATGTTTTTCATTTAATTTTAAGCTAAAACATATGAAACTGAATTTATAATGCAACTCATGTTTGTAATAAAATACATTTAGATTTATAACATCAAAATTAACCTTGTAAATTAAAAGTCAAGTTCTTCTAAAAAGTATGTAATTTTGTAAATATTAAATATGTCAAGTCTACGAGTTTCACTTACTGAGTTCAATTTTTTCCGATAATTATAAGTTTTTTTAAAAAAATATATTTATGTAATACATTACTATACTTTGACATTCTTATTTTTCTCACAACTCTTATTTCTATTATTTTACTCTTTATCTATCTAAAATCGTACTCATTTTTATTTATTTTATTTCTTTAAACTCTACTTCTTTCTTCCTCACTTTTAATAATTTTTTTTACATGTTTTACAACAATGGTTTTAGCTTGTAGTAGTAGTAGTTAAGAAACAACCATTTCATTTACACCTAACTCCATACGAGGTTAGATTGTTCCAGAATTAACCAAATTCATTGAAATAAAAACGATTTGAACATAAATATTAAAGAGGGACGACAAGTATGCATCTAGAAAGCAAAAAGCAAGACATAATAATAATTATTCTCTCCCTTTGCGACTTAAAAAGCATTAAACATAAATAAATTAATAGTTGTTTATAGAATATCCCAGCACGTCTTTCACATAAAGTGAATTCAAATTGTCAAAAGTTAATCAACCCATTAGGCAATCAAAATATTACAATAATACAAAAGTAACTTTTACATCGTCAAACACTTCTTTTATTGTGCTGCTTTAGGCATTAATTTTAACGCACGTCATGGTATATTCAATCTTACAAAAATTATTTTTTTCATTATTTGGGGTTGTGTTAAGTAAGTGTTTTGTATCTTGATGTTGAAATTAATGCCTTTACAACTTTAACTCTTTGATACTCAATATTTAATAATGATTTAAAGACTTTTTTATCCTTATTTTCGTAATGTTTGTTGCGAATGGTTTTCATTTTGACAGAATGTTTAAAATGTTCACTTTTACCCAATGTTTAAAATGATCTTTATTCTCGTAATTCATGTTTGATTTGATCATTTTCTATAACGCCGTTTAAATCATTAATGGAGCATTGTACAGGTGACACTTGTATTAAAGTGTGTTACGTGTATTGTACAAATGTGGTACAATGCTCCGTTAATGATTTAAACTGCCTTACAGGAAATGACAAAATAAAACATGAATTGTGAAAATAATGATCATTTTAAACATTCTGTAAAAATGAGGAACATTTTACACATTATGTCAAAATGAGGACCATCTGCAACAAACACTATGAAAATGAGAACAAAAAAGATATGATAATTATATAAATTTTATTTTTACAATTACTGTGCTATTTATAAACAAAAATGTAACTATGAAACTAAAAAGATAATAAAATTATTATAAAGACTAAATTTACAAGTTTATTAAATATTAAAATTTCTTATTCTTTTTATAATATTTGAATTAATTTTAGACTTAAAACAAATTGTTTAACTTTTTCAACATTTATAGATACTAAGCGTGTTCAATTATTTGTAAAACTAAAAATCTCAGTACCATAAGTATCTTTTTCCCGTCAAAAGATATGATAATTGAGACCGTTCCTAATTCAAAATCTTAAGTAATTAAATAATTAAATATAAGAGTTATATATATATATATATATATATATATATATATATATATATATATATATATATATATATTGACTTTTTTATTTATATTCAATATAACTTACTCTCACATTTAATTTTTTTAACGCATTCCTTAATAAAGTTTGAAATACATAAATAACTTTATAATTTATAAAACAAGTATCCTTAAAAATAAAATCATATAGATAGAATAAAAGGTGTAACATTAGGTTATAGTTTAAACTTTCATCTTACCTTTCCGACCAAAAGAATAGTCAAAGTTGTACGTTCTATAATTAAGAGTTGTTTGATAATTTGCACGCATTCTTAGACTACAACTATGTACATTTGGTCTGTATGATATTATTTTCTACTACAAGGCCAAAATATTTACTATTAAAATTCACATCTTATGTTGCCATTCTTTGAATATCACTATTAGAAGTTTGAAATCATCTCCCTCCCAAGAAAATTGCATCACAATAGTCTTTCGATATTTGTTTTTGTACCCAATATTACCTTCTTTTTGTGTATTAGTGTTCGTCATTGTTGTAACTATAAGTCCATTTATTGTTAGAATTAATTGACGAATTAATTTTATTAGTGACTCATTTGAAATATTATGGTGGCCTAATTGTGATTTAATAAAATCTAAAGACTTATTGGTTATTATTATGAGAAGTGATAATAAAATAAGATAAAGATAAAGATAAAATAAAAACCAACTTGATGGACGTTGGTATATAAAGAGATTGAGGTTCTGTCTCTGGCCATAAGGTTCTTTTCACAGTAACCCATCAAAAACGTGTGAAAAGAAAAAGAAAGACAAAAAGATAGATTGAGAAACGGTGATCGAAGAGCACACAAAATTACAAATATGAAGAACGCATATTCACATGATCTCCCATTGATCAATGTTAATACTCTATTATGTTTTATCGTGTGAGAATCATAACTCTTAAAAGATCTTTTATTAGTTTTACATTTATTACCTAGCACGTCAAGTTATTGTGTTTACTTTGAAATTTCATTATTATCATTGTACCTTCTATCCAGGGTGAAATATCATAAATTCTCTTATTACTAAAAATATTTAATTTCTTTATTCTACAAATTTCATATTATATGGATCCACATGCATTTTCAAACATATTTTTTGTTAAATCATTTTAGAGGTTCCCAATTTTATAGCGAAATCTTAAGTAGGTTTCTTCATTTTTATTTGACTCAATTAAATTTCTATTTTGAAAAATTCGTTATAATTAAGTTCTTTTTTGTAGTAATATACTAACGAGATTAACTATATTTCATGTGTCAACACGTGATTTTTTGATTTTTTTAATTAATTAATTATTTTTTTATAATTTAAAAAAAATTGCTACGTGTTAATATGATATTAGAGTGTGATGTGACAATGGGAGTGACAAATATAATAAATGTATTGAGACTTTTCATATCCAATAGTGACACCTGATACTGCCACATCATACATTCTCTACCACGTGACACAATGTTAGATTGATAAGTGACAATTTTTTTTTCTTTTTTGGTTTTATGTGAATTCAAGATTATAATGAATAATGACATTCAAATATAAGTGACCTTTAACCTGACTCTAATATCGTCTCAACTGTTTTCACTGTAAAAAAAATGTGGACCTTCTATATTCAAAATTCAGAACTTGTTTTAAACAAGAGAAAGAAAAAAAATATTCAGGGCTATTCACGATATGTTCCTTATGGTAACTGAATTCATAAATTATAGTGAACAAATAATACGAGCTGCTAGATATATTGGTCAAGGTCTCATGATTACCTTATCTCATGCAAATAGGTTACCCGTA
>Ga0214542_1007142_pt1 | contig 19693 bp, 7 predicted proteins | sample CNSS1metaG_FD_160096 | JGI IMG/M metagenome (GOLD analysis project Ga0214542, IMG submission 160096) | Root nodule microbial communities from cowpea collected in UCLA plant growth center, Los Angeles, California, USA - CNSS1 | ecosystem: Host-associated > Plants > Roots > Nodule | place: USA...
TAACTTCATCATCAAACTTTATGCCCATTCCTGACAATTGATCTAGGAGCCCTTGAAACTCATTTAAGTGATCAGAAATAGAAGAATTCTCCCTGTACCTCAAATTCATCAAGCAATTTAACAAATATAATTTATTATTGTCCGACTTAGAAGCATAGAAAGACTCAATCTTCTCCCACAAAGCTCTGGCATGTGTCTCATTAGCAATATGATTATAAACATTATCTTCAACATATTGTCGAATAAAACCACATACCTATTGGTGCTCAAAGTCCTATTCTTCTTCAGACATAGAATCTGGCTTTTGTGTAGTAAAGACCAGAAGATGCAATTTCTTGACAAATAATAAATCTTTCATCATGCCCTTCCACAAATGATAATTTGTACCATTCAAAGCAACCATCTTTGCATTTGTCTCTATCATTCAAGCAAGTAAATATAACCCAACCAAGAGCTCTGATGCCACTCTGATGGGAAAAACAATAACACAAACAATATACCAGAGAATGCAGCGGATATAATTTCCTCTAACTTGCAAGAATCTATGAGGAGCAATAATCAAAGAGCAGCAATAATAAATCACCAAAGGCACAAATAAAGGCACCAAGATTTTTAACGTGGAAAACCCCTCAAATCAAGGGTAAAACCCACGAGTCGTCCAGACCAAAGAAATAGTTCCACTATGATCAACAAGAGTACAAAAGAGTCTCAATCAATAGCACAAATTAGTGTTAATACCCAACCAAATAACAAAGCAACAAAGCTTTCAAAATAGAGAAGAAGAAGAAGAGAGGAAAACATATAATATCACTGTTGCAATGCGAAATTAATATCTCCCAACTTAGACCTCGTATCAACGATCCGACCGGTCAGAATGAAGAGCAATGAGTTCCGAACCTGCGGTAAATTTTCAACCCAATCCAATGGTGAACGAATTCGCAGTGCCGAATTTACGATGACAACTCTGTGAAAAACGTGAACAGAATTTTCCCTCTACCTCTCCCTCTATGTACTGGGGCTTTCAGTGTGTTCTAACTCTATTGTTCTGCATCTCTCTTTATTTTATAGCCTCCTCTCCACTAGGTTAAGTGAGACATAGACTTTTCAAGTTTTAGGCTTTTTCTTCACATAGAAAAGGAGTCCAATACCCAACAGTAACTAATTATTATGTAACTAAATATTCAAAGAATAAAGAAAACTTGTTAATAGGAATACATGGTAACAAAATTAACAAGCCAAAACCTTTAAAATACGCATGTGGGTAAAAGTTGTTAGTTGATAATTATAAAAACTAGTTCATTAAAGTGTTTGATGTAATTTTTGGTTTAAGTTAAGGTTTTGAAAGAGAAATTCAGTCACTAATCCAGTTAAATCATTCGGGTAATAGTTCATCACTTAATATAACTATTTTGTCTTATCTCTTTCCCCATTTGGTAACGGGTGTACCTATGCCTTATCAATTAATTGACTTTTGTAAAAGAATGAAAAAGCATGACAAATGAGAACATTGAGTTAATATATAATTCTCTAGGTTACCTAATAAAGTCTTGGTACTTTAGTAATTTAAACAAGACAATATGAGTATTAGGGAAGTTATAGAACAAGGATATGATATAAATTTATATACCCATCATTGTTCTCATATCTAAAATCGGGTATTGTCCATACCGTATTGTACTCAATCAATGTGGGAGTTCTTCATCAAAACAAGAATAAAAGTTCAGACAATACTCATAAGGACAAATTTATTTCTCATCTCTATTTCCAAGTTTTCAAGAAATTCTGATTAAACTTGTTAGTTCTATATTTTAACGTGCCAAGTTGTCACAATTTAAATTTAAATATCATTATTGTCAATAACATAGAAGGATGAACATTGAAATAAAATTGAGTTAAAAAATATTAAAAAATAATTAATATGTAATTCAAATATAAGGATGAAATTAATAATTCAACCTAACTTTTAATTTGGTTTGATTTTATTGGTAAATTATATTTTGGAACATTTCTACTTTTAGGTTTTAATTAGTTTTAAGCTTTGCAGTTTTTTATTCACATATTAATTACATTTTATTTTCAGTTAATACTTTTTCATATTGTTTATTCTAACAAATAAATATTTAAATATTTTCATTCAAAATTAAAATGAAAAAAATGATTCTTTTGACTACATACTGTATTATCAAAAAAGTTATTCAATAATAAGATTAAGATTTCTCAAAAAAGAAAAAGTGATAAGAGAAAGAAAAATAAATTACTGAAAGATCTAGGAAAGTATAAAAAATCTATTTTATTAACTACAAAATCTTTCAGTTAAATGTGTTGGAAATATTTCTTTTTTAAAAAAAAATAGAATTCCACAAAAATATCCAAAGAATATTTCCAAAATTATTCCTAGAATATTCTCATTATAAAAGAAAGGTTCGTTCTAGAATATGTGTCATTTATGAATCTAATCACCTCATCTATGACTTGGTTAAGGAAGTTACAGTTTCCCTCTTTTATGTGTCAGTTTTTGTTATCATCAATTCTTCTTCCCTCATTCTGGTTTTTAGTTTCTTGCCCATTTTAAAAGACTTCGTGAATAAATGAGAGTTTATTTATATGATTTAAGTGTCTTTATTTAGGTTTGTAGTTATTATAGTGCATTTGTTATCTTAAAAAAAATTCTTGAAGGGATGAATCAACAATGTATTTAACCATTAACGGATCACAAAAATGTACCTTATTCAAATCTTTTCATTCTCTTTCTTCATTCAAATTCTTTTATGTGAGTTGATAAAAAAAAAACAGCACAACATAAGAAGTATCATTCTATCATATCTACTCCTGTTGAAATAAAAATATATAAATATTGCAAATAATATAATGTTAAAATAAATAGTTAAAATATTAAGCAGTCGAATACTAATTTCAAGACATATAGCAGAAAATGAAATCACAGAAAAAAAACCTGTCACATTAATATAGTTACAATGCTGACTAACTAGATGAACAATTCTTCAAAGTCATACACTATAAATACTTAATTAACCTCTGGCATAAACCAGACAACATAAAATTTAATCTCCACATTGAAAACTACAAACAAAGAGGCTATAACAGACAGTTTCATAACTCCATAACATTTGCATTCACTTCTGCAGAAGTCTTCTGATCTGAATCATCTGATGCAGATTGCGGTGCCTGGTGATCCATATCAACACCAATAACACATGCAGAGTGCACATTGTGTGGAGTAACAGTAATATCTGCTACTCTTTTAGGAGTAACAGAAAACACGTTATTTGTTACTTCATTAGGTGTAACAGAGAACACGTTATCTGTTACTCCATTAGATGTAATAGAAAATACATTATCTGCTACTTCGTTAAGTGTAGCAGAAAACACATTATCTATTACACCATTTGATGTAGCAGAAAACACGTTATCCGCTATACCATTAGGTGTAATAGAGAACACGTTATCTGCTACACCATTAGATACTGTTGTTGGACCAAGTTCTGTTGGTGGTGGTGAAGAACAATTTTTGTCTCCTTCTGTCAACTTTTGAACTTTCGTTTTACCTCTTTCTGAATCTGGACTTTCCAGCATAAGGGGGCCATTAGAAAATTCTAACAATTGTTTCCTCTTGAATTGACTGTTGATGTTTTGCTTGAAAGTGGCCATAACAAGCTGATGCACACAAGAGACAGAAAGCTTGAAAATGATCATAATGCAACAGGGTACGATAATACATACATAAATATATAAACTAGGTACATCGAACAGAATTTAAGGACAAACTAATTTTAGTATTATTCTACTGATCTGCATTAAATGGTTAGCATAGATTGAGATAAAACTACATATAATTCAATAACAAGTGCCTAAAAACTACCTGTTCAAAATTAACTTTCTTGTGAATAGTAAACACCAGATTTCAAAAGCACAAAGGTTCCAAAATTCTTGTAGCTTTCACAAAAATTTCTTCTCGTCCTCTTAAGACTCTAAAGTTTAAATCAACATGTGTCGATAAAACAAAATTTACATCTATTTATATACTATAAATTTGGTTTATTTCTAGTTAATGTAAGACCTTTAATTCACGTGGATACATATACATATCAAACGTAAAATCAAATATTAATAGATAGTTCAATAAGTAAAATAATAAATCTAACAATATATGAATATCGTAATGATAAATTTAGATGATTTTGATACTATCTTAAAATATAGATTTTAAATTTAACTCAAGATTATAAAATTGATTTATAAAATGAAATTTAGAATTATTTATATATTATGAATATGTCTTATTTCTAATTAATTTAAGATCTCTGACACATCCACCGCAAAGACACAATTCATACGGTATATGGCCAATACAGCTATAATCGTAAATAACTCCTGAGTAATTGATTGAATCATCTTCCAAATTTACTTTAAATCTCATAAGGTGTTCAATGTTCAATAGCCCTATGTGTGTCAGATAAAAGGATAAATCTCCAGCACATCTTATAAGATTCTTACCTGAATAGGGCAAGATGCTACCAATGCACTCTCAAGAATTCCCCCCAAAACATTTCCATCAGATTTAGCCATTGAAATGCTCAACGATCCACTTGTACGAACTGGACCATTAATACCACCAACGAAGGTGCAAGCTCCTGATAATGACAATATCTCAAAGGTACCCTGTGTGCAATAAAAAAAAAAAAATCAGAAAATGAAACACAAGCACACAGAAAAAGAAGTGACAAAACTTGTCTAAATATTGATGGTTTTTTTTTTTTTTCAAAATGCAAGATTTATTAAGAAGAGATATGAGCCAAACATATATATAAAATTAAGAAAGATTATGTAAATGTGATTTGAATTTAATCTAGATAAGAGATTAAACACTTCTAACCTAATACATAATAGGTTTATGAATTTTGTTTTTTTGACATTAGTATTTTGACACCAGAGTTTTTTTTTATTACTATTTGACACTGTCTTTCATTACTATTTACTTTTTCTTTCTTTTAGAAATATAAAAATTAATTCTTGTAAAGAGTATTTTACTTTTTTAAGAATTGTCAAAAAGTCGTCAACTGATGTCAAATATTCTTTTTCCTTTTTTTATATAATATTTAACTTTATCATTTTTAATCGATAATTATTTTCAAATTTTGTCAAGTGAAACAAAATAAAGTAAAGATTCATGCAGTATTTATATGGGAGATTTTTTGTGTATTTGCACCTCAAATCTCATAATATGATTGGAACCAGCATGTTCACGAATGGTGACGTTTGAAATAGCACCAGTAGCAGAAAGTATGCAAACCGATAGAGGGCCTTTCTCAAAAAATGACATTATCGTTCCAACCAAATTCTGAAAATTACCAAAAACATGTTATATTCAGTTGATAGCACAATTATAAAATAGTTTTATGAAACTAAGAGAAATCTGAAACATGAACCAATCTTTTAGGTCTTTCATTACCTCTCCAATTTGCACAGTGAGCACGTGAGGTATGAAGCTTCCCCCTGCTGTTTCTGCCATAAACCCACCTGTGATAAACAAAGTTTCAAGCATAAGAAACATATCAAAACATGTTTAAGCATGAGATTAAAACATAGTGATTTGTTGTTCCTTAAGAAATGGTCGTGCCAACAAAATAAACAGAACAAGTACATGTTTAGTTTCAAGTTGTAGAAGGTCTTTTTTTTTTTTTAATTTCGGTATAAAATTATGCACCCCAGTACAAAATTGAGAAGGAAAATTTGATTGCTTCCAGAATTTTAGTGTGTTGTGACAGGTTTTACTGACACTTTCCGTAACATGGTTTTGTATTTTAGTGTTTTGAAAATCCAAATTAAAAGAATTTGTTTCATACCTTTTCCAATTTTATTAATAAGATAAATAACCAGTGAAATACAATAATAAGTAAAATGTTATAGTAGTAAAATACAATTATTTATCTCCGTAACGCATCTTGGTCTGGAGAAAAAAATCTGTATATATAAAAAACGCATGTTTAATTTCAGCAAACTTCTGTCCTTGTTTTGTTTATTTACTCAATTAATTTTTTTGCCAGGGGAATATTTTAAACTTTTTCAGAAAAAATTGTGTTTTTTTTACTCTCAAACACCTTCCCAATTCAGATTCAATTGCGCCCTTCTGTTTAAAAACTTCATTTGTCAACAAAAAACAATTTTGTCAAACAATACTTATGTGCAGAAAAATTTTCTTTAATCAGATTAAAATATAAATTTTATGTGACAAAAACTCTCTTAAAGATTCTTGGTATCGTTATAGATTCATACATATCATTGTCCTAGTTTATAAAACTCTCTTAAAGAAAAAAAAAATTATTTGATGACAAATTTTTTTCTTGACAAACATGACAAAATTTTTATAAATAAAATTAAATAGATTAATATTTTATTTTTTAATTAAAATGAAGTAATAAAATAATATCTTTTTACTTAAAAAAATAATTTGTTAAATTTTATTTTTCAAAATATGATTATTTTTAAAAAAAATTTACTATGATATTATTTTTATTTTTTATTTTCTCATATCTTCTCTAATTCTGCAAAAAAAAAAAAGAAACACAGCATGCAAATATAAACAAGGAAAAATATATATTTACACCTATTTAACTTTAAATAAAAAAAAGTTAACTTTTATTTTTTTATTTAATTTTTTCTTAAATTATTTGATATTTTAAAATAAAAATATAATTTCATTAATGTTGTGTATATCTGTCACCTGAAAACAAGTAATAAGAAAACTCACCAATGGAAGCTATAACCTGCAGTTTCCCAGAGCCACGAGGGCGTCCCCTGCCTCTCTTGGTCTGATCGGAAAATCCTGGCGGCGGCGGCGGCACCACCGCCTTCAACGGAGACGCCGTGCTCCCGACTGCCTCGCTCTTCCGAGGCCTCCCTCTTCCTCGCTTCACCACCAATGCCGAACCTACAGCCTCGGAGTTTGCTACGGCCACAACGAGCTCCGAACCAGAACCAGAACCTGAACCAGAACCAGAACCAGGACCAGTTGCAACGTTAACTGCGCCAACAACATTGTTGTTATTGTCGGCGGCGCTGACATGCGGCGTTGATTCCTTGGGACTCTGTGAGTCGTCCGATGTGGCGCCCAGAGTCAAAAACTGATCAGTGTCTGAAAGATTCTGTTGTTCCATGAAATAGAGAGACACCTTTTTTGTTTAGTAACAAAGGAAACAAATTTTATGTGAGAAAAAGAAAAATAATAATGAGAGAAGAAGGTGATAATGGTGAAGGTGTTATGAAGAAGGTGACAGAAGACAGAAAACCAGTTTTTGAGGGTCTTTCAGAAACTGTTAAAAAATTTGGATGTTTTTGAAAACTTTTCCTAAAAATATGAAAATAACTCTTCTCACTCACATGATAAGCTTTTATTTATCATGTGAATTTATAAATGAAGAAAATTGGAGATGGACTCTTATTTTTGTTTGTATATGTTACAATACCTTACTTGGATTTTAATTTTGAGATAAAAAAGGACAAAATAAAATTATTATTTGTTATTATTATTTCATATTGCATTTGATTTTCTTTTTATTTTTAATTAATATAGGGTAAAAGAAGGAATCTCGTGGATTATAAAAATGAAAATAAATAAATAATAAATGTTTTTTATTTATTGGCAACAAAATTTTTAATTGCCATGAATTAAAAATTAATGTTTTATAATATTTAAGCAGATTTTTTCCTATATATTATTTACCGTGTAAAATATTTATTAGTTTTAATATGGCATTAATTTTTTATTTTTGGAAAAATGTTTCTCTCTCTTAAATCTTCAAGAATTAAAAATTATAGCAAATTGCCTTCAAATATTAGTATTTTTAACATTGAAAAAAAAATAATACTTTCCTGATACAAATTTAATAGTAATTTTCTCTTTTTTAGTATAAAAACTTCTTAAATAGGTTTTATGTTTTATAATAAAAATCATTTTATTCTCTTTTTTTAGAAAAAAATATTTAAATTTTCCAATAACTTAATATAAAAATAAAATGTAAGGTTATTTTTATCACGAAAATAATTTTATTCTTTCTTGGGGGAAAAGTAAAATTTGAATATTTAAACAAATCAATATTAAAAGTGAAAACAAATAGTTTACGGAGGAGTTAAATAAACACAAATCTGAATTCATAATTAATACTTTATTTTATATATAATATATATTGTGGAAAAATCCTATATTTAAAAAAATAACTGATTTCGGTCTTTATATTTAAAATTGTTCATTTCATACTTTAAAATACATTGTTTTCAATTTTTAGTTTTTATATATTATTTTTAACTCTCTTAATCTTTATAATTATGAATTTTCTTTAAAGGTAGGAACTAAAAGGTTAGTTTTATTCAATTAAAAAGATCACATAAATAATTTAAAAGAAAGAAGAAGAAGAACAAGATAGAAATAGACTTAAAGTAAAGAATTTGCACGTGAAACCAGAGGACTATACCTATTGCAAATGGCAAAAAGACCATACAATGGCACTATTAAATTTTAGTATAATAAATCATCTAACAAAAATTTTTATACTATAATAAAACGTACGTAATTTATATATTATGCATTGAAAATGGAAAAATGTTTTATAATATCCCTTAAGATATTACATAACTATAACGTAGACTATGATAAAAACAATTAATTATTTTATGTATGATAAAAACGATTGATTTATTATGGAATAAATTTAATAGTTACAATTTCATTTACATTAATAAATATTATTTATTTTTATAAAATATTTTTTCTTTACGTCATATATATATATATATATATATATATATATATATATATAATAAAATAGCATTAGTCAATGGCAAAGTCTTTTTCAAACACAGTATTTAAAGGTAAATGTTATAAAACTATTTAAATTTAAATTCATGAAAAAGTATTAATGTTTGACACGTTAAAAATTAAAAACATTAAATGGATTTTTTAAATAATTAAGATATATCTTTAATTCAAATTATTTTAAAGAGTGGTTGATAATCAAACGTTGGCTAATTTAATTGAGAATAATCGAAACTATCATGTTTAACAGTTTACAACGTACGTTAAGAGAAATATTAAATATAATGTAACAAATTATAAATTAGTTTAAATATTAAGTTTAAAATAATTATTATGAGAATTATTTTTATATAAATATAGTGAAGCAATTTGTTACTTCGCAAAAATGTTGGTATAGTACGTAGTGGTTTGAAGTGCTAGATAGTTTTTTATTTTCTTAAAAAAATAAAATCGAAATACTTCTCACGTCACGTGGCATTATAAGAAAAATAAAGCTAAGTAATTAAATATCAATATTAATATAAAATACAATTAAAATAAATTAATCAATAATTTAAAACTGAGTAAATTAAGAAACATAAATATAAATACCAAATTTAATTCAATTAAATTATTAAAACAATTCAATTAACTTTAAAAGAGTATTATAATAAACTTAAAATTAATTTTATTTAATTATTATAATTAATTAATTTAAAAATAAGTTATTTAAGTATTATGATTAATTAATTTAAAAATAAGTATTAACTAAAATCAATTGAAAACTTAAATAGAAATTTTAAATTAAAATAATCAATAAACGTAAACAAAATTTAAAAATAAATTAATTAATTAAATTAAATATTAATTGTAAAAAATAAATGAAGTTATATATTAAAATCAATACATAAAACTTAAATAAAATATTAATTAAAATCAATAAATTAAATATTAATAAATCAATAAATTAAATTAAAATAAATATTAATTAAACTCAATAAATACACTCGAATAAAGTATTAGTTAAAATCAATAAATATAGTTAAATAAAATATTAATTATAATTAATTAATTATTAATTCAAATCATTAAGTAACCTATGACATGAAACAAGAAATTCATGTTTAATCTTATTATTATATATAAAAATTTATCATATGAGTGATAATTATAATATTAGGAACAAAACTGGTCTCTCAACGTGTGATAGTAAAAAAAAAAATCCATGTTTCAAAATATAAAAAAATAAATAAAAAATCTACAAAATATTCCTTGCATTAACTTTTTTCTTTTTCATTTAGCATGGTATTTGAAAAGGATGTGAGTTTAGCTTAATTATTTTCTTTCTATTTGTGAGCTTTTGATTTCACATATATTTGATCAGTTCAAAAGTGAAAACATTTTGTTATATTAAATTAGTGGTTATGCTTTTTACTTTTAGGTTCGTTTTCGAAGCTTAGGATAAGTTTTATATGTTACGGGAGTTGAGGAGATATTATATTACCATTTTCTGCATAGCATATACAATAAATGATCTCAATTTGAATTATGGAATTTGAATTCTTGTATGGAAATATTTGCCTTGTGTTTGGAAGAAGGATTTTAACAATTTCAAAAAAATTAAAATATTTAATAATTGAATTATTTTTATTTTTAAAATTTTAAATTTGGATAAAGTAATTGAAATATATTGTATTTTAATTTTTTTGTTTAGATAAAATAATTTAATTTATATTTTATAACGGACTCAACTCTACATTTGAGTTTAACCTAACTTAGTTTAACCTTAGCTAGTTCGACTTAGGTCGATTTGACTTCAACACAACTTAACTTGGTTCGACCTACATCATATGCAACTAGGCTCAGCCTTCAACTAGGACTGACTCGGTTCAAAGCCATCTCGTCTCAACTTTCGGTTAGAGCCAACTCCCTCAACATTTGGCCAAGGCCGACCTAACTCGATTTGCGACTCAAGTCGACTCGGCTTCCAACCATCTCGTCGCGACCTTCATCCTGGGCTAGCTCAACCTTCGGCTTGGGCTAACTCAGCTCAACCTTCACCCTACCCGACACGACTCGACCTTTGGCTTGGGCCGGCTCGAGTGGACTTTTGCCCGAATCGAGTCTTGACAATCTGCTCGACTTGGCTCAACTTTTTGGACATGTGGACTTTTTTTGTCCTAAGCAATTAGAAATTTTACAAATTAGGAAATTTCAATTTTCTCTTTTTTAGTGAATTTCGAATTTTACTATTTTAGTTATTTGAAATACTTTCTCAAAATTCCTCAATTTCAATTTTCTTTTAATTTTGGGTTAAATATTTTTTTGGTCCCTTAACTTTCAATAGATTTTGGGATTAGTCTATTTCGAAACTTTGAACCAATTTAGTCCTTGATCTTTCAAAATACGTGGATTTAGTCATTTCAATCAAATTTTGGTAGGTTTATTTGATGTTTCGTACGCATGTTAGGATTGTATTTAAGTTGTTTATACTGTTTGACACATTTTTGATTTAATGTTAAGTTAAATACTATTATGAAACGCGCTTGAAATATCAAATAAACTTAACAAAAAAAATTTTAAAGGATCAAATTCACGCATTTCAAAAGATGAATGACTAAATTGCTCAAAAGTTTCGTAATGAATTAATTCTAAAATTTACTACAAGTTAACGCACCAAAAACATATTTAGCCATTTAATTTCCTTGTACAAATATGTCATTTTCCTTAGAAGAATTTCAATTTCTTCAAATAAATGAATTATTCTATTAAATTGTTTCATCCAAACAATTCGTTAAGTTTATAATTGTGTAGAATTTGAAATCTTGTGTGGAGTTGGATAATATGTTTTTATATTAATCTGGTATATTTGATCGTGATCGTGGGTGATGAATTTATTTGGAAAAAAAAATAGACTTTGTAATGGGAGAGTTAGAATTATATTTGGTTAAAAATGAGAAAAAAAATATATAAGAAGAAAAACATTCAAGAAATAAATGTTTTAAAATTTTAGATTAATAGTGGTAGTATGGATTTGTACAGACTTGGAAAACTCAAGCGGTTCTATATTTAATCATGGACTCAAATCAAGTTGGTAAGTCCAATTTCAAAACATAAGTTAATATAATGGAAAATCAAATCTACAAGGTTATTTTACAAAGTTTCAGCAAATTTATTTAAACTTTTAAACGTAATTGGTTTTAAATTCGTGCTTACTCATGAGTTGATATTTCTTTATACGTGTTTTTTATTTCAGTAAATATATATTATATTAAAAGATATTTAGATATATATTTATATTAAATTATATTTAGAGATTGAGAAAAAAATAATAATATTTTGGTTAAATTATTTTTTTGTTCTTGTTTTTTGTTAAAAAGTGTCAAATTAGTTCTCCAAAAAAAATTTTGTCACAACTTGGTTTTGATTTTTTTAAAACTAATTCAATTTATTATTACCGTTAGTTTGATCAAACGGTGATATAGTTAATGTCATGTTACATTTTGTGGTTTTTTGAATTTTTTTAAAATTTATTTTTTTAGGTTATTTTATTTTCTTTTACACATGTCAGTTAATTGGTCCTTATATTTGTTTTTAGTTTCAATTTAACCCCAATATTTGGATAAATGGAATAATATTGTTCCTCCATACTCAATTTACTTTTTTTTATAAATCTTATGGTGATATTCTTACTAAAATTAACATTTTCATTAAATAGTTATGAAAATATTTTCAAATTAACTTTAAAATATATAAAATACATGTTTGAAATCATGTTAGTTAGAGTTTGAAGGTGATTATTAAATCTAACGTGAAACGGAACCCGAATTATGCAACTAAAAATACATGAACAAATTAAAATTAATAAGTTCAATAGTGGAATTATCATGATTCAAGTATTAACTTCATATCAATTTATCCATGTTAGTTGTCCTAAATATTTTGTATAGATTTTAAAGTTTGTTTAAAAATATTTATACAAATATTAAATAAAAATGTCAATTTTAGTAAGAATATTTATACAAAAAGTATATTGAGTCTCAGTTTAAAAAGACACAATATTGTTTCATTTTTACAAAAAATGAGACTAAATGAAACTAAAAACAAATATAGGGACCAAACTTAGACTTTTTAACATGTGGTACAACTATTAAGTGACATTTGTAAAAAATAAAAATAAAATTGAAAATTATTTTAAAAACAATTAAAAATAATCCAAAAAACCGTAAATTGACACGTAGCATTATCTTTAACGGTGTTTGATCAAAACTAACACCAAAGACCAAATTGAATCATTTTTTAAAAAAACTAATACCAATTTGAGACATAAAAAAGAGCTAAATGATCAATATGACACTTATTGACAAAAATAATGACTAAATGAGTGATTTAACCTAATATTTTTTAAGTTTATAATTAAACTTTAAATAGAATTAATGTGAAAAAAAATATTCATAAGTTTAGAAAGTCAATAAATATATGTAAAAATGTAAAAAGTAGATTTTGCAAACATACAAAGGATATAACATGTGAAGAAGTATAGAGTAAACTCTCTAAAAATACAAAGGATAAACTATACAAAAATACATAAAGTATATTCGTTATAAATGTGAATTAGTGTATGGACATATTGATTTAATGTGTATGGCTAGACTCGTATAATCAATGAATCGACAAATTTGTCTAATCTATGTACTGATAGACTCACCTAATATGCATCTTAGACTTATTTAATTAATGCATGGAATGACTTGTTTTCTCTTTTATGCACAAAATACTTGTCTAATTAGTACATGGATATACTCATTTAATGTATACTGCTAAATTCGTTTAATTAGTGTATGAATATACTCGTCGAATGAATATTGCAATATTCATCTAATATGTGAATTGACATACTCATCTAATGTGTATTAATAGGTTCGTATAATCTATGTATAAAAAAGCTTGTGCAATGCATATTCTTAGACTCGTCTAACCAATATATGAATGATTTGTCTAATGTGTATTGCTAGACTGGTCTAGTCAATTCATTGATAACTCGTCTAATCAAAGTATTCCAAAAGTCATCTAAACAATGTATGGATTGACTTGTCTAATATGTTTTTGTTATACTCTTCTAATTAGTGTATCTATAGTCTCGTCTAATGTGTATTGTTAGACTCGTATAATATTTTTTTTATACTTGTCTAATAAGTGTGTGAAAAAACTTGTTTGTTTTGTATTCCTAAACCCTCTTAATCAATGAATCGACAAACTTTTCTAATATGTATTGCTAGACTTGTCCCATAGATGCACATGTGGCAGCAAAATAAATATAAATAAAAAAAATTAAAAATGTCAAATGACTAAAAAACTAATTCATAGGACATTTGTCAACATAATAAAATAGGTAATAAAGTAAATTTTCTTGTATCTTCCTTTCTTATATTATTATAGATTATAGATAACTTTTATGGCACCTGTCAATAAAATAAAACAGGTAATAAACTTGGATGAGTCGGGTCAAAAATTAATCCGTACTGAAATTTATAAAACCAATTTAATCCAACCCAACCCAAACCCATGATGGATCGAGTTGGCCCGCGGGTTTCGACCCACTTTGCCAGCTCTACTTTTACCCCAAGTACACACACACACACACTTTTCAAAGCAAGAATTTAACCCAAACCTCACAACACTTTACTACAAGAGTATAAGAAAAGTGAATACAAGCTTAACATGTCTTTGATTTGGGCAAGAAACGCCATGTATTAGAGTCCATTATATAGTCACTAACACTCACTCCCTAACTTATCCTAGGCGATGTGAGACTTTTCATGACATTATTTTCATCAGTCCAACATTTTCCACCCTGATTAAAATAAAAGCATCTTCATTGCCTATACCAACAATCATACTCAACCCTAAATAGTATAATCACTTTGAATTAAACCATCCTAAGAATTTCCATGCACCCTGCATCAATGTTAACCAATATATGTGTATGTAACACACCCTGCATTAATATAAGCAAATACACGCGCATAAACACCATACACCATGCATCAATGCTAACTATGCTTGTGTATAATCACCACACATCTTGCATTAATATTAGCAAATGTTCGCACGTAAACACCATACACCATGCATCAATGCTAGCTAATACTCGTGCATAATCACCACACACCCTGCATCAATATTAGCCAATGCTCGTGCATAAACACCATAAACCCTACATCAATGTTAACCAATGTCTGCATATAGCTTTCACCCACCTTGCATCAGTATTAGCCAATTCTTGTGTATAAAATCACCATTAGAAAATATTGATCCTAGCACTCACGATCTGTCCAACCAGGAGCTGCCATATCATCTAATTTTTCCTCAAGTAGATCTGCAAACACAACCAACGTTATTCTTCATCACACAACCACCACTGTCATTGAACACATGTCACAAAAGAAGCCACTGCACCTCACAACCTTCATATGCCTCTTCGAAAAGCATTAGCCACTACGCAGATCCACTGCACGCAAATCATTGAAACACTAAGCTTCACCGTGTGTAGATCCACGAACACAACAACCAAGATACATGTGCTACAACACACGAACAATCGGAACAAATATGTAAATCATAGAGCACTTCCTCCATGCACATGTCGCTAACCGCTACTCATACAAATAAGATCTCCATCGTGCATCACTTACTGAGCCACGCGAGCACGGACAACGACATCTTCTCCAGATCCAGCACAACTCACAGACCTTGCACCTCCACAAACCCAGTTGCAAATTCATCGTGCCAACACGACGTTGACATTGATCCTTCCATCAAATTTGTTATTGCAACTTCAGGAAACAAGGATGATTCTTCAATAACAAAGATTTGATCTTTTCTGGATGTGGAAGATTAGACTACGTTACAACCATAGAGCATAATAAAAAAAACTATCGAATCATAGGCTTTAATACTACTTGTTGGAAAAAACGCATCATCAATGAAAAACATTATTGTATTTACCCATAAGAATCACCCTATTAACATAGAAATAAGATCCACACAAGGAACACAATGATATAACATGGAAACCCTAAAATCGAAGAAAAACCACAATTGTTTCCTAATGACAACCAAAAAATAAGATTATGTGAACATTTGTTGAACACATATATCACTTTCTCATTCCCTTTAACCCCAAGTACATCCACACTCTCCAAAGCAATAATTCAACTCAAACCTCACAACACTCTACTACAAAAGTATAAGAAAAGTCAAATACAAGTTGAAAGTGTCTTTAACTAGGGCAAGAAACATCATGAACTTAGAGTTCATCATGAACCAAAACTCACTCCCTAACTTATCCTAAACGATGTGGGACTTTCAAAAACATATTATTTTTATCAGCCCAACAGTTCCATAGAGTCTTAAAGGAGTTGGTACCGGTGCTTGCATATTTTTGTAAGCATATCGAGTTCAAAGTTTTTGATATTTTTCATGAAAAAAATCATTGTGTTGATAAGTTAACTAATTTAGTTTCTATTCATGAAAAATAATATAAGTTATTTAATGTTTTATCTTTATGTATTTATGTAGATTATTTTTCATAATAGACATAGTTTGTTTATATTTTGTGAGGTGTAATTTTTTATTATGGATTTAGTGTAGTCCTTTATGCTTTATATTAGTTTATTATTTTTATTATATTAAATTTTTATGTGATGTGGCAAATGATTGATAAACTTTGGGGTATGAGAATAACTTAATATTAAAGTTCATAGGGATACCTACCATGAACTTATTTGAAAGTATGAAAATAAAATGCTAGATTTAATGAAATTGAGTTATGGTTGGCATATTTACAACAAAGATCTACAAATTTAGTGTTTTAATATTTTAGGATTGATGTAATGTCAAATTTATTATATAATTAATCTTAATTAGTAATTTGGTCTTATATTTAGACATTTGATTTGTTGTGGTCTTTATATTTATTTTTGACTTGATTGAATCCTAATTTTAATAAAAGACCGAACGTTACAATTTCTATTAAATTGATGTTAGCATTGTTTAAAATTGTAATATGTCAAAATTTGAATTATTTTTCATCTTGAAATCCTCTGGTATTGATATGTGATACCTTTAATTTGGATTCTAATATATGACTTCGACTTTGATTTTGACATGTGGTTATAAACAATGATAACTTCATTGAAATTTTTACAAAAATGTGGATTTAATTTGTTATTATTATTTTAATTAAAAGCTCAACTGAATAAAAAAAATTTAGAAACCAAAATAAATAAAAAATCTTAATAGGTAAACTAAATTACTAATTAAGCTTGTTAAACAATGACTCATCAATAGACTGTGTATAAACTTTATGTGTAGCGATTAAATATTTTAGTATCTAGTAACAAGTTTATGGGCATGATTGAATATTTGCATATATCTTTTGAAATATGAACGATAATAAAAATAAATTCTCACTTATATGTATAACAATTCAACATCTCTATTAATACTTTCTAATAGTAATATTTATTTTGAGAAAATATCTAGAATGAATATAAATAAACAGATAAAAATAACAAAGTAGTATGATAAATATTCATGGAACAATAAAAATTAAATACTGAGGAAAAAAAACCCAAAAAATTGCATGACGGATACACTGTATATGAAATGAAACCATTTATTTGAAGAAATGGTAGCAAACCTAATTAAGCGGGAGGATTGTTCCCGCCAATATTTTTCTGTAATTATTAACTTTTTCTGAACCAAAAGAAAACAAGGAAAGGTTCTTTGGTGCAACATGCAGAGTCATTACGCTACCTGAGTTGACTCATCATTCATTGCGAGTTAACTCATTTTCTCATTTTTTAAATGTTTAAAAAATAGAATGCTTATAGGAGAAGAAACTATTAGTGCCCATAAAAAAAAATACATTAACTACTATGATATAACGGAATTATTAGTCTGATTGAACTGAATTCTATGAGAAAGGCAAAATATTAATTTATTTGCAATAAATAATACATTATATTTGCAGTTTTTATTATTTATGGTCAATTACTTGGTATTTGTGTGGATGTACTTGAAATACTCACAATTTAAAGAAGTTCTACTGAAAAATAGTAGTGCAGAATAGGATGTAAATAGGACGCTAGGATACACATAATAGCTTTTTCATATGATATAAATATTTGTTTTGTATATGTATTTATATTTGTTAGGTATATGAGAGTATTTTATTTAATTAATACAAAAAATAAAAGTAAATATTCAATAACATATTTTAATTATAAATTTAAATAAAATAAAATACATAATATTCATAAATTTTAAACAAAGTTTAAATAACTCATTTAAATAGTGTTGAATGTCAGATTAAAAAAATGATTTTCTTAAAACTAATTGATAAAAAAATAACTCATTCAAAATCAATATCTTAATATTTTAATCATTTTTTAATACCTGTTAACATGCTAGTATTAAAAATTCTCGTAGACAGTATTCGCGGGTATCCATTCACAATATTTATTTTCTATTGATTACGAATTTTATGCACGGATTACAAATTTTTTTGACATTTCTAAGATATAAGATTTTATTTTATGTTTGTGGAAAATAAAATTAAATATGGACATTAAATTGATATGTGAATGAATTAAATAAAATAATAACAATTATTTATTTTATTTCTATATTAATTAAGGCATTTTACTTTTAAGTCTTCATATTTACAAATTTGTATTTTATATTTTATTCATGTCTTTAATAAGCTTTAGCTTTAATGAGTTGAATAATAGAAACTAAAACAAAAATTAACAGTCTATGCATAAGAATAGAAAAGTAATGAACAAGACCAATTAAGAGTTGTTATATATATAAAAAAAATGAAAAACCTACATTAGTATGTAGTTATCATAAAATGTAATTAGTCGTAGAAGGTTCTGGATAAATAATTCACAATTAGACCAAGTGGCATGAAGAATTATTCGTACTTTTTTTTGTTTGAGATAAAATAATATTCTCTATTAACAAATAATCTTATTTCAGTGTAACACATGCGCTAACATTATTTCTTTATATAATAATAAAATTATTATTTTTATTATTATTATTATTATTATTATTATTATTATTAATAGCACAAAAGCAAAAGCGTTTGTGTCTTGCACCCATGTGTATGTATTTTTTAAATATGTTTGATATTATATTAATAGATAATGATAATGTAATATTACTAAGTTAACATATAAAATAAAATTATATTTATTAGAAATAAAGTGAATAAAATGAAATATTTCAGAAAATATGAAATAATAATTGTTGATAAATAGAAAAAAAAATAAGAAAAAAGCAGAGATAAACGATTTTATAGAAGAGTTTGTAAAAGTAACAATTAATTTTAAAAAATTTAATAAATAATTATGTTTTAAAGGATAAAATTGGTATTTTGAAATGTAGATACAAAAGAGAAAATCATGCCTATATATTGTTATAGATAAAATTAAATATAAAATTTTTTACTATAAATAAATTTTATTTATTTTATAGTAATTTTATAATTTAAAAAAATTAAATTTTAAAGAATGGTCAAATAAAAAAAAACAGTTAAATTAAAAAAAAACAGTTACTTAAAAAGTAAAATTAATAAAATAATTATTTTAATTTAAGAAAATATTTATTTAAAGGATAAAATTGAAAAAACAATTGTGAAAAATAAATGAGAATCACTTTTATATATAAATATAAATATTTATAAGGTTCGCAACAAAAATAAAAGCCATGTTATCCAAACTTTTATATATATATATATATATATATATATATATATATATATATATATATATATATATATATATATATATATATATATATATTTTTTTTTTT
>Ga0214542_1007144_pt1 | contig 19677 bp, 14 predicted proteins | sample CNSS1metaG_FD_160096 | JGI IMG/M metagenome (GOLD analysis project Ga0214542, IMG submission 160096) | Root nodule microbial communities from cowpea collected in UCLA plant growth center, Los Angeles, California, USA - CNSS1 | ecosystem: Host-associated > Plants > Roots > Nodule | place: USA...
AGTGGAATCAACCCTTAAAGCTTAGCCCTCCATGGCTTTGATGGAATACATGATAATATATGATGAAGGAAAGAAAATAAAAGAAAAGAGAGAATGAGAGATGTGATGGATGACGGTGTTTGCCAAATTCAGAGAGTTCTAAGTTGTAAGTTCCCCTACTTCTGCTCCCTTAAGTCTCTTTATATAGGCTTCAACTAGACTTTGAGCTTTATCTGTCGGTTGCTAAAATATTTTATTTTTATTTAATTAATTAGCAACTTAATTTCTGTTCAATTTCCAATTCTGCCCCTCTTGTTTAACCATTTTCACAATATTGACCACAATTTGACTGCTGACTTTGACCAGTTGACCAGTTGACCAATTGGACTGTCCAATAGCAGGCTGACAGGTGGCAGAATGCACTCTCTTTCCAAACTAGGGTTTCTGCCTCCATGGTTTCTCCTTTGGCTGCGCGGCCGTGACTGGTTTCCTTCTCCGACGAAGGTACGGTGGTTGGATTCGCTGGCGTGGTGGAGCGTGAATCTCTTCCGTTCCTGCTGCAGTGTGTTGGTGTTGTAGTGATGGTTTCCGCAAGGTGCAGGGCTGCTGCGTTTTCCGCTACCATGGCTGGTTCTCGCACTCACGTTGTTGCTCGTGGTGGTGCATCATGGTGAGGAACGAGAGTGTAGGGAGGAACAGATGCTTGCGGTTGCTTCCATGGTGGTCGAGGTTCTGGTGCGGAGGGTTCGTGTTTTCTACAGGTACGTGAAAATGGTGGTGATGGTTGCTTCGCGTTTCCTGCAGGTGCTGTTTCTGGTGCGAAGTGAAACGAGCTTCTATGGTGGCGTTGTGCGAGGTAGTTGTTTCGTTGTGCAAGTGCCTTTGTCTTCAAGCACGGCTGCAGAGATGGTGGTTTGACGCGGTGGTGCAGAAGGTTGGTGCCCGTCGCGGTGCTGCACGTTCCAAGCGCACTTCCATGGTGGACGGCACGATGTAGATGATGAAGATCGTGCAGGTTCGTGAATGGTGCAAGTGCGAAGATGATGGTTGCAGGTGGTTGACGGTGGCAGATCTGTGGTGGCTGCCGTGACTGGTGCGTCGTCGTCATGGTGGCTGCCGGCAATGGTGGGTCATTGTGGCGGCTAGGGTTTGAGGAAAATTAGGGTTTCTGTTTTGGAGATGAAGATGATGACGTGGCAGCCTTCCATTTGACAACTTGTTAGTGCAAGGATTGTTGCCACGTGGCTTGTTCTGGTTGGCCAATTTTAAAAGTTGAGGATTGCCACATGGTGTGATCTGGTTGAGTGTAGTTTAAGTGGTAGGAGGGGTGCAACTTAGTGAAAACTAGGGGTGCAGAACAGGGTTTTTGGTGGTCCACTTTACAAGGAGTGTGCAAATAAAATCTGGGGGTGCATTTAGCTTCTGATTTATTCTTTTCCAGAATTTCCTGATTTTGGACTTATTTTGTAACTTTGAATATTTCAAATCCACACTATTAATGACCAAAAATAAATTCCAGCTGCATTAACAAACGTTAGAATATCCAATAATATTTTATGCAACTAAAATCAATTTTTACGCCATTATTACCAAACTTACTCAATAAATCCAATAATCACAAATCCTAATTAAATCAATCTTTAAGCACAGAAAATTCAATTAAATCTCCAAATTTAAATATTAAATGAGGGCAAAAATCTGCCTTTATTTTTAAAAGGATACCCCAAAAGTGTTGGGCCTAGGGTTGGCCCATAAGGAACCAAGACACCTAAACCAGTTGAAACCTTTTCATTCTTCTCACTTTTCAGAATCAGCCTCCTTCCTCTTAGAACAAGTAACACTTCTCTGCTAGGGCTTGGTCTCCGCTTGTTCGTACTAGCTCAGAAGTGCACCTCGCCTCAAGTAAGTTGATTCTTGTACCATACTCCTTCCATTTTTGCGATGGTTTTCGTGGTCTCTATTAGGGTTCACAATAGTAACCATGTCATTCTTTCTTTGCCGCTGTTTCAGTTCGTGAATCTGTCCCGGGAGCTACTGGGTGTATTAGCTTAAGGGTCAAAGTCTATATTAGCCCCTTTCCAGGCACGGGAAGCTATTGTTCACCCTTTTATCGTGTTTGTTCTGCTTGAGCCATTGTTATATCATTATAATATGCCTTGTGTGTTGATGTGAACCTGTGAATGGCGCTATTGAACTGTTCTCGCCCAAGCGAGCATGTCTCACCTAAGCAGGATCAAAAGAGACTCGCCCAAGCTACTTCTTGCGAGTAGTCGCTCAGGCGACCCACGTTTTTTTTAGCGAGCGAACGTCTCACTCAGGCGAGAGGGGTCTCGCTTAAGCGAGATCACGCGTGAGGTTATTGTTCCCCCTTTTCGAGCCCTCGCCTAGGCGAAGGGGGCTCGCCTGAGCGAGACCATTCAGCCCGAGCGAGGAGTTGGGCGAGGGCAGTGTGGTGTTTGGTTGTTTTTTTGTTCTTGGATGGTTGGCACTTGCTTGGATATAATTGTTATGTTGAAAATATGAGATGAATAATTTTGCATGAGTGATGGGATTCATGGATTGTGAATGATGAACTTGAATAAATCTTGGCATGTGATTTCAATGAAATGGTTGGTTATGTATGTGGTCATGAATTCGGTATGAGCAAGAATGTTGCATTGATGGCATGGTATTGGTATAAGGTGAAGTTTTATATCCCCGAATCGGGAAGAATGGGATGGTATGAAATCAACATGAAATATAATTAAGGGTGGGTTACAAAGGATGGCTTGAGATTTTAAATGCATGATCATTTTTAATTGTTTGTTTGGAATGTGATTGGTATGTTGTCAGTACGTAAATCCACGAGTCTCTAGGTGAGACTTCCTGGTCGTGCTTCAATGGTCGGGACGTAATTCCATGACCCTTGTTAGTGGGAATTCATGGTGGTGCCCTATCTATATAGTCTGGTAAGATTCAAGGTAAGGTTGCATCCTGACACTCTAAGGAGTTAGTTAGTCTCACTTAGAGCGAACTAACTCCTGTGGTGAGAGTAGTAGGAGGCCCGAAACTCATTAAGGGCTAACCTTGTGTGTGGGGGATTGAAACATTGTAACACTTGTAACAGTTAGCTTGGTGGTGAGCTGCTCGGGGGTGAGCAGGGTAATCCACCACAAGTGTAAGCATTCGCTGAATCCGACTAGATTATATGTATCCGGATGAGTCGAGTCAGAGTTTAGTGTATTGTTTGAGAAGTCATAACATGTTTGGGTGATATATATACTGCTTGGACTGTGTAATAGCATGTGACTGCTTGATAAACTGTTTCTACTCTAGCTTACCCTATTTGTTTGTTTGGTTGTCTTGTATGTGGTTCTTCTCTTTTTGCAATGATCATCAATTTATTGATGTGAGCAGATACGAGAGGTTCTCGCGGTCAACAGGGAAATGGTGACTCCGCTGCTTAGCTGTCTGGGCTGGGTCTGACTTAGTGGATTTTCTTTTAGGGCCACGGCCTATGTATTGGTTGTTCTTTGAATTTCCTTTTTTTTGGCTTAATTATCATTTTGGTCCCCTAATTTGCTGGGTTGGTTCATTTTGGTCCCCTTATTATTTTTTGATTCAATTTGGTCATCTAATTCTTTAAAAGGTTCAATTTGGTCCCTGCCGTTAAGTCAACTTTAACACCATCTCCTTGACCTGCCATGTGTCATTTTGTGGAATTTTCAATTTTTTTTAAATTTTTTAATTTTTTTTAAAAATTAAAAAAAAAATAAACTGCCACGTGTCACCTTATGAATGTGACACGTGTCAATTTGAGATTTTTTTATTTAAAAAAATGTACTGCCACGTGGCAGGTCACGATTGTGCCACATGTCAAGCTAACATTGGTTGTTTTCAATTTAGTCCCTCTATTTACAATTTTGATTCAATTTAGTCCCCCAATTTTTTAAAATGATTCAATTTTGTCCTCTCTAATTTGATACCAAATTAGTAATTAAGCTTAATTACAACTTATATATACATATTAAAATAGTTTTTATTATATTTATAGATTAAATTACTCCATCTAACTATTCAATTTTTTTTTACATGTATAGAAAATTTCAAGTGTAAAAAATTACAAGTGAAAAATGTAAGAAATGAAATAACATGTGTTTAGGGAGTGATTTGATGTATAAATAGTAAAAAATTATTTTAACATGAATATATAAATTGTAATTAAGCTTAATTATTAATTTGGTCTCAAATAGGAGAGGACAAAATTGAATCATTTTAAAAAATTGGGGCACTAAATTGAATCAAAATTGTAAATAGAGGGATTAAATTGAAAACAACTAATGTTAGCTTGACATGTGGCACAATCGTGACATGCCACGTGGTAGTACATTTTTTAAATAAAAATATCTCAAATTGACACGTGTCACAACCATAAGGTGACACGTGGCAGTTTTAATTTTAAAAAAAAAATTAAAAAAATTAAAAAATTAAAAAAAATTAAAAAAAATTAAAAAAATTAAAAAAAAATTGAAAATTCCACAAAATGACACGTGGCATGTACGGAGACAGTGTTAAAGTTGACTTAACGACAATGACCAAATTGAACCTTTTAAAGAATTAGAGGACCAAATTGAATCAAAAAATAATAAGGGGATCAAAATGAACCAACCCAACAAATTAGGGGACCAAAATGATAATTAAGCCTTTTTTTTCTATTACGTTTTCTGTATCTGGTTTAGTTTGGCATCGTTGTATGCCTTGGATAACTGTAAAGAGTTACGTGGAAACTCCAAGACTGCGCTATTATATCTTTGGTGTGACGCTTCCTTTAATTACGTTAGAAAATAGGGTGTTACAATAGAAAAATAATTTTATGTTATAATAATATTATAATGAAGAAGATAATTAGTTTTATTTATTGTAAATATGATATTTGAAATAAATTTTATTATTTTGATTATATTTAAATATTTAAATGTAAAAGTTATAATTTTTAAGGATTTATAATTTTTGTATTAAATTATTTAAATGTTAAGGTGTTAATTTTTTTTGTATTTGATTATGTAATCATTTTTGTCGGTAGGTGTAGATATGTATTATTTTAGTAATAGGATGTAAAATATATTAGGAAGAAATTAAGTAGGAGCATATAATGGTGAAGTTAATTTGAATTTGAATTTGAAGATGAAATTTATTAAAGACGAACTGAAAATTTATTTAAAAATAAAATGAAAATTGATACTAATTATTGTAAAGGAAATAGACTTAATTGGATGGACATCAATAAAAATGAAATTAAACAAATACATTAAATTAATTTTATAGATCTTGTATTGCTTGTTCAATGATATAAGTCCAGTCTAGGAAGTCTTACATTTTTTTCTCAAAGGTTGGTGGGCGTATATCTATTGTTTGGATGAAAAGTTAAATGTTGCCATTGTTACAGGGATGGTTTTAGAAGTTGAGGCTTTTTTTTCCAACACTTGATCATTTGTGCAACATAACTATCAAATTTGACTTGAACTGTATCATGCACAACGTGGTTATTAACTATTTTTACTGGATGATGATAGTTCAGTTTACTAACTCTTTTGCAGTCTCCAACGTATATTAGTTGGTTTATGTTTTGTAACAATACATTAAACATGCAATTGTGTTGGATTGACATTATTCTAGGGTTGTCAAATCTAAAGGTGAGACTATAACAATATGGACTTTCCATGATAGTTTCCCTTTTGATAGGTCTTCCAAAATAGAATATTGCTCATGTAGACGAGATGGGGTTTGATTTTGTTCACTAGACCTTGTAAAGTTGAAAAGTCATGTCTTGGTGGCAAAGTGCATGTCCAATTATTGACACGTGTCTTGAGTCACCGTATCCCCTAATAAATGTCAAAGTCAAGTATAATAAAATCTAACCTTTGTGTTGCACGCTTATGCACTAAAGTTAAGAAATCTTGTCTTGGTGCAATGTGGATGTGTATATGTTGACACATGTTCTAAACCAGTCCATCCACTTTGATTGTACTACAACAATTATATAAAACTAGTTCTTTGACCCGTGCAATGCACGAGATTTTTTTAAAGATAGAGTATAAGTTATAAATGTATAAGAAACATCATAGCTTAATGTTCCATTATAAATAAAATAAATAAAATTGAGCATAAATTAATGAATAATATGAGCTTAAATAAATGTAACAACAGTAGCAACCTATAAGCATGACAATGCCCTCCAAGTCATCCAATGGAACATTAAGCTTTCTGTAAAAATTAATTATTTGAAGTCTTTTGTAGGCAATATACTACAAAATTCACATTCTTTGAAAGTTGAAGCACTTTATTGCGGGAGACCACCTTGATGAATCACAACTTTACAATTTTGACATGTTAAAGAAGCTATATTTTTCAAAAGCACAAGTTGACTTAAACTAAACATTAAACAAAGAAAAGGGAACATATAATAAGAGATGAATGTTTACTAAACATAAAAAAGTAAACAAACAATGGAACTACACCATAAAAAAGCCCTAATTGATATTAAAGTTAAAATCTATTGAAAATTGCGATTAAAGGCATTAAAATGAAAGATGCAGAAGTTGTGAATTTGTTTCCATTAATTGAAGGCAAAAATGGTTTTCATCGTCATTATGTTTCCATTATTCGTTAATTTAATTTTGAACTAGGAATTTGTGTGAATCATATAAATAAGTTTTAAAGTAATGATTTAAAGCAATATAATTTTAAACAATCAAAAAAAGTTTTTGGAAATACAAAATTTGAATGATTTGATTTTACAGTAATTGGAGGTGAAATGAATTGTGTATCCCAAATTCATTGTTCAAATTAATTATAATAATAGCAATGACTCAAAATAAAAAGCATTAACTTAGCAATGTTTAGGACTCAAATTTTGCATTTACCTATCATGAACATCCATACATAATTGCATAGTCAAATTCTACATCCTAATATAAAATAATAACAATGTAAAATTGATTTGAATACCTCTTATTACAGATTTTCAAATACTTCTTTATAAACCACATTTCAAGTTGTAGTGGTTACATTTTCATCTTCATCCAAAATTAGTATTTTTAATTTTTTTTGTTTGCACTCTATAAATTGCTACATATAGTTGTCCATGAGTGAAAACAGGTCGGGGAAGATAAAGTCCAACTTTAGGGCTCTTGACTTTTTTTTATTGTCAATCCAAAAAATAAACATATAGGAAATTATCTCCTTTGGAACTTGAAAGGATGCTAGAATTAGAAAGAGTCAAGTTCATTCTTGGTATGAATATTTTATCACCAACATTTTTGGTTGTTATTACCAATAGCAAAGATAACATTCTTTTCCAAATCATTAACTTGTAATCTTGTACCATTACAAAGATCATTTGCTTGATCAATTAGAGGCATGATAGTTACACCAACTTTCAATTTAATTCTATGATTTGTAATCCTTGAGCATTTGATATCATTAAGAAACTCTGCCCATCTCCAATTTGTAGAATCAATCAGCAAATTGTTTTATAAATATTGCACTTTCATTACAAACTTTTCATTATAAACTGCAGTCTTCAATCTCATGTTTTGTGAATGCTTTAAAATTGTGCAATGTTGCCACAAATTAGAATAGTTTATTGATGACTTCACAATATCATATATTGATCTCTTCTTTACAATTGAAAAAATTTGTCTAAAATCACCTCCCAACACCACAACTTTTCAACAAAATGGTCTTTGAGCATTAACTTCATTTTTAGCTATAATAATATCTCTTGAGGTTTTATCAAAAGCTTCAAAACATAACCTATTCATCATAGGTGCTTCATCCCATATAACTTCCTATCAAACAATTTAACATGAAGACTTCCTTGCTTGATGTTGCAAGTTGATTCATCATTGATTACCAATGGTATGCAAAAAGTAGAATGAGCCATTTTACCTCCAGAAAGCAATAAAGTTTCAATTCCGCTTGAAGCTACATTTAGGACAATAATTCCTTTAGCTCTAATAGCAGTTGACAAAAATTTTCCACAATTTTGTTTTTGTACCACCATAACCATATAAGAGAAAGAAGCATCCTACTTATGAATGTATAGTTTCCATGATTTGTTCATACAAGTGTTGTTACTCATCAGTACGTGATTTGAATAGAGATTGATGAATTTTCTCCATCTCTTCTTTATCATAATTCAATTCATCAATAATGAATCTGTTTTGCAATTTCAAAGAATTCGAAAGGTTATGATGAGGAAGACACATGTAGTTTTTTTTATGATTTACCATTTGAAATAGAAGTTCTTCTACTTTCAGAAGACAAGATTATGTAGATCATGTTATTCAATTCCAAGACCTACATAACAAACACATGTCATATAAGCATTTGAGCATATAATTAACATGAAATGATTTGAAGTTAGTACTTGGTAGCTTCAACTTAATTCTTTTTTTATATAAAATTCAATTGGCAAGCAACTTCCCAGTTGAATCCCAAACAACATTTGGCTTTGACATTGTATTCATGATTAACAAAGTAACAAATAACTTTCTGAGTTGATTTTTGGAAGCAAGTATGCTAGTCTCTTTAATTGCAATATTCTGTATTACAATGAGTTTGTTACCTCATTAAGAAAAAATTACTATAAGACACCACATTTGCATTATTTAATTTATGTTCATTCTTCTCCATATCTCTAACTCTATACAATGGATATCCAACTTCATCAATTGTAGTAGAATTTCTAAATTTCTTAGGAAAAAATTTAGAACACTGACTTTCTTTCAAGCACGATGAGTTACATCTAGTAGCTCCACATGGATTGTGTATCATATATGTTTGAACAACCTTTGCATTTTCTATGTTGTTACCATCATTCAACCATAACAATTAATGAAGCTCCATGGTGGAATTTGATGGTTGATTGAAGCTTCCTTGCAGCAAAATGGATGAACCATCGAAGGTTGGAGATGTAGTCGCAGTGAAAGTGGTTTGGTGAAGGTTCCTAAGAGCTTAGGCCAACTTAGGGAGGAGGGCTAGAGGGGACATCTAGGAGAATGCTCTAGCAATTTAGACTCTAAAAAATGCAAGTGATGGAGTGATCTCAACGTGTATTTGCATTAACAATTCAATAGTAACCTTACAAAGAGTGTGGAGTCTCTCATTTATAGTAGAGAGCATCTCCTAAAATGAAAACCAAATGCAAGACTAAATGAAAGGCGAATGCAAGCTGGCCATGAGAAGCACATGTGTCTAGATCTAGATCTAGATCTAAGATCCACAAAAAGTGGATCACATGACATGTGGCATGTCACACTTTCCTCATTTAACACATGTGCTAAATGTGCAACTCATGGCTAAGGCTACATGCAAACTTGGTATAGACTTTTGTAATTGGGCTTGAATGAACCCAATTGCAAAAGCTAGATCAATTATGAACAAAAACTACTTCTAATAATTTTACAATTTATTTTTATAGCATGGCCTAAACAATGGGCCCAAAAATAAAGTCTAATCTTATGTCTTAACATGTCTCTTGTTATTGGGCCTTTGATTGGACTTGGGCATTGAGGTGCATGTAGGCCATGGAATGGGCCTTGAGCATAATTTGGGCCTAGGCGTTAGTCCAAGCTATAAGCCTTGTTGGAATCACATCAACAATATATGAGCATGTGACTATTTTTATTTTTTTGGAAGTCAATAGTATACATACCTAAAATCATAAAACAAAAACCAAGTTAGAATAATTACCAATAGTTGTAAGTCCAAAATAGAAAATATACGACTAAATAATTATATGTACCTGCATTAACTTTGCCAAAGCAATCGCTCTTCTTGAAATCTATCATCATTTGATCTAACTTCGTTTTAAAAATTCTACAAACAATGTTCGACTTATCAGAAGCACTTTATCCTTTTGGTTTAAGAAAATCACAAATTTCAAACCAATTTTCATTACATGTGATTGTTATAAACAAATATGGATATCCAAATATCTTACAGATGACCATAACATCTTGGCAATTATTGAACATTTATCTTATACCACATGTAAATGAAGCAAGCAAAACAACACGCTTGCCAATTGAAGAAGGATCAGTTTCACCTCTGTTAACAACTTCTTGTAACCCATTCAAAATATCATATCGAATAAGCTTTTGATTATCTCGCATAAAAGAAGACCTTTGGGCCTCAATCATAGTGTAGAAATCTAATAGAAATTGTTAAAAAAATCTACGTGAATTTAAAATGTTACCAAATTCAATATTTCTCTCGTATTCTAAAAATAATGAATTCTCTTAAAAAATTTGAACTTTTTTTCTACTTTGACAATATTTGTGAGAGTCTCTAATGAGAATATCCTCTTGATAACCATCCTCTCCATATGAAAACAACAAAGGATATTGTAAAGGAATGAAACATTTATGTGTTTCATGTAGTCTTGTTAATTGACCAAAAACTTTCTTGACAATGATGTCTCTTCCTACATCCAGGGTACTAAAATCACAAACTATTAATGTTGCAATTTCATCTGCTGATGGAGTATTGTATACTCTAGAATCCTTAAAGCGATGTCTAAATAACCTCAATCCAAAATCTGATTAGTCATCATGATGTATAAATTCGCTTACTCTTCTAAATGTTTGTGCAAAAACATTTTGTTTATCAATCATCTTTGACAAATCTTTTATTAATGATTTATCAAATATGGAATGATGTAAATCAGACCTACAAAGTCATAACTGATTGAGTTATAAATGAAAGGATGATTAATAAAGAAATACATGCAATTATATATACCCAGTTTCATTTTCTGTCATAAATATATAGTTGTGCAAACTTTGGAGTTGACCCTTTTTCTGGTAATAAACTTCCAATGGGATGATAATTTTGCCCACTTAGAATAAGTTGAGGTGGACCAGATCCATCATTGATTGATGAATGAATCTTAGCACCAATTGAAGTGAATGAGAACATGTTGTTGTAACTTTTTACGTTTTGTTAAAAGATATGGCCTGCATTGTTTTCGCCTATCAATAAATTTTCAAGCAATTCTAGAGGTCTCTTTAAGACTGGAAGTTGAACTTTTTCCTTTTTGACAACATATATAGAAACCAACTTGTATAAACCTTCTTGATTTATCAAGTTTTTCTTAATACCACAATTGAGCTTGACAATATAAGTTAATAGATGATCTGTGGAATTGAAATAAATAATTTTGACAATACACAAAGTACAACACATTATTTAAAAATAACATGACTTACCAGGACTTTGGTTGTTGTCAATATATAAAAGGCCAACCACTTCAAAATAAGCAGAACATTCAATTGTAGTTGGACTGGAGGTACTACAATGAGTTTCTTTACTTGAGAAGTTACTACTTCTATTGAGTAGTTTTTTAGTAATATTAAATTTTCTTTTTCTTCTTTGCACTTTGAATATTAGTTTTAGCCATATTTATAGGTATTTGTAAATATTGACTAACTGAATTTAAGGTTAATTTAAAATTTCAATATAGTCATAGAGTCTTTATATCTATACATATAGTTTCATGTAACAAAAAACAAAAAAAAATGAATAAAAAACTTGAGGTCATGATTATGAATGAGTATGGTTGTGATTCTGAATTTGTACATGAGTTGTTAATGTTGTTGTGTGCCAAATTTTGACTATCATTTGTTTCAATTGCATAAGATTCAATTGCAACTAGATTAAAGATACTACCATTACTTTGTTTGTTTGAGATTTTACTTCTTCTATTCAACAATTTTGTAATAATAGTAAATTTTATTTTTGTTTTTTCACTTTCATAATCACCTTTATGAATATTTGTAAGCATTTGCAGACATTGAATAAAAAATATATGGATGAATTTGTGATTAGGTATTACTAGGTCATGTAGTTATACTTTTTTTAGCAAACTTATAATTAACAATCATTTTCCTCCTTTTTCATGTCTCTTTCAAATTGTTTATATGTCTGCAAAATAAATATCAGTCAAAGTATACAAAATGTATTGAGTTGAAAGGGTGAAAATTTGATTCAATTTAAACTTCAATGACAAAATAATTACCAAAAAGAAATAACTCAGTCCATGACTTCTTATTTGCAACATGAAAACAAATCTCTCTCAATTTGTTTGCTTCTACAGTGAACATAGTGAAGTCAAAATGATCCAATTCATAAATGTATCTATCATATGACCACAATTATGATTTTGAAATGTTAATTTCTAATTTAACATATTGATTACTTTTGTTTTATTAAAGATTGTTAGAGGAACAATTTCACTATGATTGATTTCATCTGTCATTAGGTATTATTACCGAGAGTTCCTACTGTTTTGTAAAATTTTAATGAAAATGTGGACAATAAATTGACTTTACACGATACAAATGTGGTTGAATTTTAAGTTCAATTACAACACAATTACTAGAAGGTGTCAACTCAGACAGTGTCGTCCTATTTGAAAGATTATATCCTTCATTATGCATATTTAGCACTTCAGTTGAATCTATACTCAAAATGAAAAAGTCAGCATAATAAATATCATCTTGTTCTGATAATTTTTTTACATTTTACTTTTATAGATTGATTACCTAATGAGTTTGTTTTGATTATTGTATTTGGTGAATCATTTTCATCAAAAAATACAATAGATGGGCAAAAGTAAATGTTACAACAGAACATATTAAATTCATTTTAATTGTGTAACTTAAATATGACAATGAAATCATAATAGGTATCCAATGACAATAATAAGCACAAGAGGAATTTACTTTTGTTAATCTATATTAGCACATATTTATTTGCCACTAGTTTGTGTAAATTTCTGATTAAGAATGATTTTCCTCCCTTTGTGTGCATTATGAATTGTTTATACCAATGTCTGCAAAATATATTTAACCAAAAGTGTGCACAATTTTTTCAGTTGAAAGGGTAAACATCTAATTGAATGTAAACTTCAATGAGAACACAATTACCACAACATGTTAATTGAGACAAAAGATTGGTATTTGGAAGATGTAATCATTAATTCTGGATTTGTCTCACTTTATATGGATCTACACTTAAAATGATAAACTCAAAATGCACTGAAATTTTCATTTTTGACATGTTCATGTTAACATAATTAATGACATTATGAGATTTGAAGATGTAATAAGAGATTGCATCTATATTTGAATTACAAAATCACATGAGAAAGGAAATTAAAGAAAGTTTAAAATGAAGTGGAAGAAACAAATAGGTATTTCTCATGAAAAATTGTTAATCCTATTTGCAACTTTTTCTGAAAGAATGGTCTTCCTCTTTCGTCTAACATCTTTTGAATCATTCCCATCCATTTCTTCATGACTATTGAACAAGCTTCACTAGTCTTCAAAGGTATAAAATATTTGTTTTCAGGATACAATTTTTATTTTCACAAAGTTACAGATCTGTGAAAATAGACTTCAATTTATTTTTTGGTGTATTTGATTGTGGTCCATATTTGGTTTAGCATTGCAGTTCCATTCAAAAAAAACAAATGTGGATGAAAAGTATTGTACTATCTCTACACAAATAGAAATAGTGAAACTAAAATGGTGTTAACAGATGTAGGCAGAGTTAAAGTATTCCATGCATATTTTTCTTAGTTTAGTTGATAAACTCAACCTTTTTGTGTAGAATAGTACAATATTCCTTTACATCCAAATGAAATAACTTTAACACATCAATTGACATCTTCAATAGGTAATTAATAAAAGAAATCTGATTTACAATGTACAAATTGGTGTTTTGCAAACACTGTGCATTGTTGTATTGTGCATTATGCATGTCTGCTCTACTTTGTTTCTGGCCTAAAATACTCCTACCATGTTTGAATAATAGTTTGCCTTGAAAATACACAACTTTCTTAACATCCATTTGAGGGATTCCTTTGCTTATAAACATGAAATAATAAATAAAAAATAAACTATAAATAGAAATTAAAATTTCAATTACAAAACATATTTCATTCACTTTGGTTTACCAAATTTCATTCATGATATTCATTGCAATAATTAATTTTATTCATTATATTTGATTATATTAATTGTATTAATATTAATATAACATAAAACATTAAAAGTAATGAACAATATTATGATAAAAGTACATTAAAAGTATTCTTATTTAATATTAATATCAAATAAGCAAAGGTTTTTTAATTAATTAAACTAATTCATTAGTAGTTAAATTTTGTTCTACTTTAATAACACATATTTGCCTTTTAAATTATGTTACGATAAATATACAAAATATATATATATATATATATATATATATATATATATATATATATATATATATATACTTACTGAATTTGCAATAGTATTTATGATGTTATAAACGTAGAAATACAAATATAGAACTATAAATAAAAATGTAAAAGATGAATATAACATATCATTTTAGAGTTATGTTTGAATTTAACCATAATGTTTCATGATTCTACTTATTAGAAATAGTACTGGTCCAAAAAGCAAGATAAAGTTAACCATAAGTGTTTGGATTTTTGAATGAATTGCCGTAAATTTTATTTTCCTCTTTTCCTTTTTTTTTCTAGAATCTTTCCTTTCTTATTTCATATAGTGAAAAATGCTCCCCTGTCTCATTTTGCATCCCGAAATCCCTCTTCTACTCGCGTAATCCTTCTGTGCATGGCTTCTCTATTTCTGCAAAATGGAACCTCGTATGACCTATGCTCTTTGCAAATCATCATTTCTCTTTGAATTGCAAATAATTGCAGCTTCCAATCAGAATCAATTGTGTGCCCTAGCTTCCAATTTCTCTCATGTTTTCTTTGTTCGAGACATCTACCGAAAAATACTGAGGTTAGTTGGTTTAACTTTTCCTTATAAGCAAAAGTTTGTTTACTTCTTACTGAGAGAGATGTTTATTGAATGGTTAACCATGGCAATGAGCGTGAATGAATGAACACTGTTATTGTGCTCTCTAGAGAGTGTGAGACTAAAACTGAGAATGGTGTGAGAGATAGAATTTATTCTATCAGAATTTGTATTGAGTAACACAAAATTTGTACTGAGCAGAGTTTTTATTATATACGCATAGTTCTATCAGAATCATGTAGTAGAAACATAAATGCAAAATCATTGGTGTGTGCATCGTATTATTGAGTTATTAATTATGTCCTACAATATACTACAATATAACTACTGACTTCTTCCACTAGGTAGGCTCTAAAACCTGTCTTTTTTTTTTTTCAGGTACAAGGATTGGCTTTCACTTTTATATTCCTTATATTCAAAGTATTTCTATTAGTACAAGATATTAACATAATCAATTGCTTAGATGAATTTCTTAGCATTCATCTAAAATATGTTTGAAATTTTAACATTGTAAAGAGATTTTATAGAACTAGGGAATATACAGTGGAATTATCCTTTGTAAAGAAATAGTAACATATCAACCTGACATTTTTCTATAAGAAAAACGTTACATGGATCCTATAGATTATAATTCAATCATTGTATTTGGCTTGTTTGGGTTGATTACAAGAAAAACATTATTTGGGTTGATTTGGCAATTATAATCTAAGATAAAAATTCAATCAAGTAAAAGATCATTGTATTTTTAACATATGAATTACAGTTGATAGTAATGATTTATGCATTTATTCAACAGATAGGTAAAAAATACGAAACAAACAAATAGGTAATACCGGGGTTTCTAAATCATAGGCAGTAGCAGGGGTTATGAAAACTCCAAGAAGTAGCACAAGTTTTGAAAACCTCAGGCAGTAGTGAGGGTTTTGAAAACCCTAGGCAGTAGCGGGGGTTTTGAAAACCCCAAGCAGTAGTAGAGGTTTCAAAAACCCCAAAAAAGTTGTGCTTTTCTAGGAATTGTTAAAAACCTTCAGTAAATTGTTAGCCACGCTGGTTCTTCTAGGGGAATTGTAAACCCCGGGTTAAGCCATTAGTAAGGGTAAAAACTCCGGAAACACCAAATATAACCCTCACTAAAAATAATTATTTTTTTAGTGAGATGTCTTTGCATCCTATACGTATTTTAGTTGATTTCTTTGAGAAATTTCTTATCAAGAGCTTGCATACCATATTGTTGGGACATGTATGAAGTATCAAACTCTGGAATCTTCGTTTGCTAATGTAATCTACAAAGTCTGCAAATAAGTCCTAAAGAAATTTATATTTAAGACTCAAAAGGATATTGATACATTCATTAAAATACATTTATCTTGATACAAATTTAAAAATTTACATTTCACAACAAAACTAAGTAATAAAATTTACTATATGACTTGCTTTGATACTTTGTCGATTACATTCAGAAAATAAATTTACTCTCAAGTGTATTTACCCTTCATGATGCCATTTCACACCCCAATATAAAGAAATACCTTTAAACATAGTTATCTACAAGGAATAGTTCCCTACATATCTGAATGGGATATCGTGGTCATCTTGCAGATTATAGAAAACCCTTAAACTCATCCAATCTTCAATGAGTCTTAGATTGTTCAAATTCATATTATATGTCCTCGCATGAGTGTTTCCTTTTAGATCCTCCAAATGCCGTATAAAACCTAATTCTTCGGCAAAGGTAGCAGCAAAAATTTGGTCTATAGAAATCCTACAATTTAGTATTGGCGACATTTTATTAATAGAAAGTTCCATATTAATGCTTCAAAAATATATTTCAGTACTTAAGCCATATTTCTTTAAAATATTTCAAACATCCGATCAAAGAAGAAGAAAACCTTACATTTCTAAGAAAGAATAAATTAACACAATAACTAATTAACTAATAAAGAACAATGTAAATTACTTACTCAAACTAAAACCACTATCAAATTTCTTTCAAGAAAGTTAAAACATAAATATAGAAGGATGCGGTTTTCAAAAATAACATGCACTGGTAATTGAAGAAAGTTTTCATTTTTATAATACACATAAACATAATAATACTTAAAAAAATTGAATGACCGGAACAAATTTGTTTAAAACATTCACCACATGCCATAACAAAAAAACAAAGAACTAAAACATAAAAGTACTAAAAAACAATGTCAAATAATGAGTAAAATTGTAAGCAATGTTGATATTAAAAAATAGGCAACAAATCATCATAGAAGAAAGGTGTAATTTTTATTCAAAAATAAAAAATAAAGAAGAATAACGTGCAACAACACCACAAAAAAATATGACCTAAAAAATTGTTCAAACATGGAAGAACAAAATTTTTGATTTAAAAAAGAAAATAGTAAACTACAAAAATAATTGGGACCTAAAAAAATTTGGAAAAATACCACAACAAAATATTAAAAGTGTAAAAGAGTGTTTATTACACTTCTTACAAAGAAACATTTTGAAATCAGGATAGAAAACTTTATTGCAGACACATGAGGTCTGCAACAAAGTTTTCTATAGATATCAACTTTGGTTAATAAATTTAAAGTGTTTGCTTACATGTGTCCTCCGAGATCTTCAATCAACAAACTGGTTAGTTCCTCTATGCATATGAGTTTGTTGAAATACCTCATCAATATGAGTAGCTTGTCCTAGCTCCTTTGCCCGGAACAAAAGAAGGGGTTATATACATATACAGAAATTTGAAAAATGATTATACAATTTCAATAACTTAAGAATGGAGGTTTGTTTACCATATGAATGGCATGCTCATGGGTGGTAATGGAACCCCCTATGCGTAGGCTCCCACCCTTTTTAGAACCTCGGTTCCTTTGGGCTATAACACACTTATTGCGGTACGCAAGAGAATTTCAATGTGCCAGCAAATTATTCCACACATCATCCCCAAGCCAGTAAGTTCATTGGCCTGCATTCCTAGACTCTCTAAACATCTTAGATAGTCTATGAGATGCTTTAGTATGAAAACTTTTATGAATTTCTGCTTCATGCTCAGGTTTCCACTACACCTTCCTTTATGACAATGAAAGTGCAAATCACCAATAATAGTGAAAAGGCAGTTCAATATTACATACAGAAGGAATGAAAAGAGAATAGGTGCGATGACGTGTTACCTTAAAATGTTGCCAGAAATGTTCTTTGTCTTCTAGAGGTATTGCTCCCCATGACGACCAAGTTGTCATAAATTGTTGCTTAATAGACCTTGTGATGGCCTAGAAGCAACTCTAGAAGGAAGAAACTTACATATTCATTAAAGAAAAGTCATGCAAAAGAAGACAAGTTGTAATGAAATAAATTTTTAACTTGATAGAAAGTATTACCCTCGATTAAAAGGTTCAATCATCAGCTTCTTCTTCTTCTTCTTCTTCTTCTTCTTCTTCTTCTTCTTCTCCTCCTTCTTCATCTTCTTGTCTAAGTCCTCCCAAATCTTCAGCATCACCATCAAAGTCATGCAACCCACTTTGTACCTCCCTCCATCCATTTTTTGTCCTTAGCTTTCTCCATTTTCCCAACGCTGCTTTGCATCTCCATAATTTAATCGTGTATAGTGAACTGTGTATCGTGAAGGTACATTATTATACTAAGTATATCATTGTATGTGATCTATTTTTGTAACTTTTGAGTGTCGAAGAAATAAGTAAGTTGTAGGTTGAAATTCAAAGTTTGCATTAATTATAGGTGAAAGAGATGAAATATGATGGAGGCAAAGCAACAGAGAGGTTAAGTACTAAAGTTGAGAGTAAGTATAAAAAAACTTTGGGTGTTTGAAAGTTGAAATTGAGAATGTAACACCCCATTTAAATAGTATCCTTAATTTAAATGAAATGCCACACAGATAGAGTACAAGAAACAAATCCAAGAGTTTAACCACTACTCCTTACAATATCCAAAAAAAAAAACTAGAAGAAACCAAGGCACACCACGATGCCAGATACAAAGTATAATACAAGAACTTGACAGTAGTTATTAAAGTACTAAAGGACAAAATAGTACATGGGCCATAACCCTATGAGAAAGCCCAAGACAGTAGAATCCTGCCCAGAAGGACTACGCAGCGGAACCATCACCTCCATGTTGACCCCGGGTGTTCCTCGCATCTTCTCACATCAATAAATTGATGATCATCGCAAAATGAGAAGAACCACACACAAGTAATCAAACAAGCAAAAGGGTAAGTTAGAGTATAAAACAATTTATCATACAGTTACATGCTATTCCACATTCCAATCAGTATATCTCATCCAAACATGTTATGATCTTTCAAACAATACACTAAGACTCAGACTCGACTCATCCGGATACATATAATTTAGTCAGATTCATCGGATGCTTGCACTTGTGGTGGATTTCTTTGCTCACCCCGAGCTAAGTGTTACAATGTTACAATGTCTCAAACCCCACACACAAGGTTAGTCCTTGATGAATTCCAAGCCTCCTACTACTCTCAGCATAAGAGTCAGTTCGCTCTATGTGAGACTAACTGACTCCTTAGAGCGTCAGGATGCAACCTTACCTTGAATCCTTACTAAATTATATAGATGGGGCACCACCATGAACTCCCACTAACAGGGGTCATGGAATTACGTCCCAACCACTAAAGCATCACCATGAGGTCTCACCTAGAGGCTCATGGAATTACTTCCTGACAACATTCCAATCATATTCAAACAATCATGTAATATTTATCATGCTTATAAATCTCATGCCAACCTTTATAATCCATCCTCATACATGTTCCATGTTGAATCCATTCCAAATCATCCTTCCCAATCCATGAATA
>Ga0214542_1007146_pt1 | contig 19673 bp, 6 predicted proteins | sample CNSS1metaG_FD_160096 | JGI IMG/M metagenome (GOLD analysis project Ga0214542, IMG submission 160096) | Root nodule microbial communities from cowpea collected in UCLA plant growth center, Los Angeles, California, USA - CNSS1 | ecosystem: Host-associated > Plants > Roots > Nodule | place: USA...
TAATAATAAAATAATAAACATATATATATATATATAAATATATATATATATATATATATATATATATATATATATATATATATATATATATATATATATATATATGCACCTGCAGTTTCTTTAGTGGGATGATATCATGATGATTCAAGTCTTCAATAAGCCTTCAAATTAGAAGAAACCACAATATCAAAATGGTTTATGACCAAATAAATCATGTCATCAATTCAGCTTAATGTACTTACTTTTCGATGGTGTAAACAGTGTCATTTGTCTTTTAAATATTTAATTATATATATATATATATATATATATATTTTGTTTAGAATATCAATTATTCGAGAAAATATTAAGAGGTTCACTTTACTTAAAAGCTGAGATTAAGAGTAATTTAAATATATATTTTTCTTTTAACCCTTAACAGATTTAAGATGATTGGAACAATATATGTATTTTTTAAAATTTAAAATAATGAATATATTATTTATAGTTTAATAGTTTGATTTAATTACTAAATCTAAAAAAGATATCTATATCAGCAATTACATTAACATATTATACAAAATATATTAGAAAAACACAAAGCATTATGCTAATCAAACCCAAAATATATATGAAACAAAATGTTCAAACACAATCCACCCCCTTTGACCCATCCACGAAAAAATGTTTTATGTGATGAAAGGATCCTCCATTGTCATGAAGAAGGTGCTAAGAACAATCCATTGTTTGGGTACAGGGATTTTAGTCTTTCAATCCAACGACATCATTATTGCAATGTCTAAATATGGCATACTAAATCAAGAAAATTGTTTCTAATTGACTTGTATTTGGCATTGGAAACATTGAATGGGGACCCAATTAAGAAGAATTTCAATCCACCAAATTGCTCAATAAGACAAATTCAATTTTGCCCAAGCAAGTGAAAAGTTTAATCACATATATATAAAATTCAACCCACAAGCCACTTTTTTTTTCTTCCATAAATATGTTACAAGATAACCAGAAACTGCGGCTGCACATGATGTTTACAATAACGGCTGAGAGGTTTAAGACTAATGATGAAATTGACAATGATGTTAATGATGTTCATTGGATGAACATTTTGAGACTTTCAAACTTTTTCAATTAAAGGGGAAAATGTCAATAGCTTGATGATGGTGAAGAACTATTACACACACAAACATATATATAAAGATATATATACACTGTGGAAATGGATAGACATGTATCTAGTCACACTAAGTTATTGTCTTTAATTTTTTTCATTAATTTCCCTATCTTTGACTCGATATTTTATCTATTCAAGTTGATCATATAAAAAGTTAAAAACCACTCTAAAAAAGCTGACAAAACATATATATGACATGTTTTACCATTCTTAGCATTTAAAAATAAATATTTGCAGCAACAATTATTGTGGCTTGGACAACAACTACTGGTATTGAATTTTGTTCATATTATGTGTTTTGACCATTGCTTTTAGCAAAGAGTTGTTACCTAAGAAAGTTGAAAAGTGGCAACAACTGCTACATTTGACAACAAAACCAGACAGCATGAGAAGTGCCTCGTTGTTGATAGTTACAAGAATGCAAGAACAATATCTTAAGTATGTTGTCATTTCACCAAAACATTAATTATTAGAGTTTTCATTCATTATCCATATATTATTATTGAAGTTAAAATGACAGTATATAATATATATAATATGATAACATGTTCTTTTATTTCTTTTTTCTTCCATTTGACTAATGCAGATTGTTTATAACTCCCTGCTTCTTTCAAGCTGTTAATTTTAAATGACACACTTCAACTAATGCATAACCAAAAATTCCGAAAAACAAAAGTATATTAATCTACCAATGACATAGATCATATCATTGATTTGGATAACAAAAGCTCTACCATTTATATTAAGTAAAATTGAATTCAAAAGAAGATAAAATACAATAATTGTCATTACCTAAAAATCAATATTATATATGAACTTGATTTTATCATAACTTTTTTTAATCACTCCTTTTTTTAGTAAGCATTATAAATGTATCTCTTAAAATGGTCAAATCTATATTATATATAAAGTTTAATATTTTAGTGTTTGAAAAAGAAGAATCATAAGATTAATATACAATTTTTAAGAGATGAATTTTAAATCTAATTACACCCGCTTACATACTTTTTATTCGTCTTATCTTTGATTTATGCAAAATTTTAAACAAACATCTTCACATCATATATATATATATATATATATATATATATATATATATATATATATATTTATTGAGTATAGAACTAAATATTAATAAATAGTTCAATAGTCAGTGACACAATATAAATACAACAAATAACAAAATAACAAATTTTGATATAATAGATTTTTGATAACTCTAATATACCATCTTAATGGATTTTCAATATAACAACCAGATGTTTATGAAAGTTTGATGAGTTTTAGCTGTAGCCACAGTGGTTGAGAGTAGTATATATGTTGGTGTCAGCTCAACTATTTTTTTGTTTGGTTTTGTTTGGGAATTTCTTGTCTTTTGAGTTTTGATGAGAAATCTTATGCATATAATCATATTAAGATTAGATATAGTCTAGTTTGAAGTTACGTCACTGATTTGATTTGATTAATTCCACCGACTGAAGAGGAAATTAAGTAGGCATCACAATCAACTACCAAAGTGTATAGTTCAGGAAATTGCGCAAAGCAAAATTTTCAATAGTTTTTTGAAGACCAAAATCTATGTCCATCTTCAGTTTTTCGTTGATTAAGTATTAAAAGAGACTTTGTTTTTTATAAATATGGTTGATTATCGCAAATGCTAGAGGTCACAATTGCAGGGTTTTCTTTTCTCTTACATTTTCTTAATCATGGTGACATGATCACAAAGACTATTGTAGTTTGGAGGATAAAAAACAACATTGATATTAGTAAATTACACTAATAACGTTTTCTTTGAGAGCAAAATTTTATTGCAACTAGTTCAGAAATCTAGAAACAGAAAGAAGCTTTAAACAGTGATGAAAAGGCAATTCAAGAATGGTGCAACTAACCTCAACACTTTGATTACTTTCTTTATAAGATATCTACTAGAAGAATATATACTCTCTTTTCAAAACTACTTAGAATTTATCATTCCTTTATGGTCAACGCAAGGCAAATCCAATTGATTTTGGAAACTATTGATCAACTAATTCATTTTTCACAAACACAATTACAAAATTACATTTTTTAATATCATTAATCTTAATTAAAAAATTTGATTAGTCACTTCTAATATCGTTGGAGTGCTACGTCGACTAGAGATAAAAAAGACCAATTTAAAATATATATGTGGATGCAAAACTCACCTTACAAGTTAGTTTTGTGAGATTGGGTTAGATTTAAAGTTGACTTCTTAATATGATATCAAAGTTATTATTAGAGCTTATCCTAGTTAAATTTGTTGTTTGCTGGACATATTGTTTTACAGGCCACTATCGGACCTCTCATTAGTGTTTAGTCCCACACTTGAAATGTCCTTAACGTGAAGGGATGTGTTAGAAGTCTCACATCGATTTGAGATAGAAAACTTATAGTATATAAGTGGATACAAATCTCATCTTACAAGTCATAATCATGGTTTAGTGTCTTCTTTCTTAACAATTGTTTTCCCTTAATCATGTTTTATTACAGTAAATATATGTTGAAGTTAGAAATTCAGGTACGTGATATGGAAAGTTAAATAAAAATGTCAATCTCTACTGTATTTTTTTTTTAATATATATATATATAGCGAAGGAAATGTTTTTAATTATATAGTTTCAAAAATACTTTTACGAACTTCTATACATAATTGTGAATTTTAGTACAGAAATAAAGGAAGAAAATATTTATTTGTAAAGGTAAATATGTTTAAGAAAAATTTAGTTTCAATATAAACATGCATTTGATATTATTTGGGGAATACAAAACAATCTATGTATCAGTAAGAAAACAGTGATTAAAATAATCAGCATGGTGTTCTAAACGTTTTCCAACATGCATTTACTAATATTTATTAGAAATGTCAAAACTAAAATCACATACAATTTGATAATAAACAAATACCAAAAATGAACTAGTCAAGCTCGAATGATAGTTCCATAAACACGAACAGTTTTTTTTTTTTAATCTCATCATTTATGATGTTTAAAAACATGAACTTGGTTTATTGTTTAGTGAAAAGTATTCTGATATTTAAAATCTAAGAGGTGTAATATTATATAATAATCAATTTGTATTTTCGTTCTATAACATAATGTTAAATTAAGATTTTAAAATTAAAAAATAAATTACATTGATATTTTCTAAATGTTTTTCAAATCATTATTGCATTGTTTTTATATTACAATGATTTTTAAATGGGCATTGGTAAGTAAAAAGGAGATGCGCCCAGTGGGTTTAAAATTTGAAGAGTTGTTTGTGTGGTAAAAGAAAAAAAAGGAAATAATGTAATGTTTTTAAAACAAAAAAGAGTAATTGTAGAATTTTAAAAAATCTGGAATGTCGGTATAAGTTGAAAATGTTATAGAAAAGTAATAATTCTTTTTCAATATTTTAATAATTAATTGATTTTAATGTTACATATACAAATGCGATACAAAAAATTAAATATGGTATTTTTTTTTTATTCGTCATACTTGAAAATTTTGTTTAAGGAAAATCACTTGATTAAAATTGAGGTCAGATTATATAATATATAAATAAGAGGCAATCTTTTCTTTTTAAATTGAGTTAGATGTAAATTTATCTACTAAAATATTAATATACTTTTTCACTTAAAATAATTTATTTAAATTAAAATATAAAGGCAACTAAATATATATATAAATTTGGTTTGAGTATTAAGATATTGAGATTATTTACTTTACTTTAAAACTATGTTTCTTGTATACATATATGTAAATGCAAGTCTGTTAAATCATGTTTGAATATTTTTTTAATATAAATACTTACATAAACATGAAAAGAGTAGTTGGATTTTCATTTCTTACAACAAAAATTATATTAAATAAAAATTTGAGATATTTCAACCACTGTACATAAAAAATAAATAAATATATATATATATATATATATATATATATATATATATATATATATATATAAAAGTTAATATAGCTCCATAACTAAATATATGGTTTATACAAATTATAGCCTTCGATTAACTTTTACTTCTTCCATAAACCGACTTTAATATATGTACAATTTTAACTAATGAAAACTTTAAGATTTATGTAAGTACAGTTAGGTTTATAAAGGAAATTTTATTGGAGAGATACAACATCGATCAAACTTGAGCTTAATTACATAAGATATTGACATTATTCTCGACTTAAAATCTTAAGACAATGAATTTATGATTTTTATCTTTATATAATATTCTACTTTTTCATTTTTAACCAATGTGAGACTTAGATTTACACTTGAATTCCTAACATTTAAAATTAAGGGTATATGAACACATTCGAGACTTTCTGAAATTATACTCAAGTTTTCTACCTTTAGGGTTTCAAGTGATTTTCTCTATTAGGCACATGATATAATATTTCTGAAACAGGTAAAACCGATTAATATAATATATGACGAATGTGAATGTAATTATTTTAATAATTAAAAAACGACTAGTTATATGTTTTTATTAAAAATAAAAAACAATTAAAAACATTGGGTACACTCCATTATATATAGATACAAATTTGAATTGGCTGCTTGTATTTGTGAAGATGGCTAAAAATATAATAACTGCGTAAGTATGAATGTTCATACATTTAACCTAGTTTACGAGATAACTATAATTAGAATGGTCTTTTAAATTTATTTAAAAAATCCAACTATACAACAACTATATTAGTATTATGTTTAACATATATATTTATGTTTTTAAGAAAAACTTAGAGATTTTTTTTTCTTTACCTTTTCATTTTCCATATAACATATTACAAAATGGTATTAGCAAGTAATTAACCTCATTTGTGATGCAATCTTAAAATAAAAATGGAAAATTCCGTAGTTGAATATATGTAATGTTATTTATGATACACAACAACCTAAAAAAAAAAGTATAAACTGGAAAAGGGAGTCAAAGGATAGATTTGTCCTGAAAAAGGGTTTTGAAGTTTGATGGAATGAATATTCAAGTATTTAAGAACAATGATTAATGGTCAACAAAATAAATTTATCATGTGTCGAAATCATGAATTGAAAAATAGAAAAAAAAAATGAAAAAGAAAAGGCCACCACCACTACAACTAGTCTTCACTCGTCACCTGTCTTAATAAAATAATAAAGTTTCCAACTGCTACATGTTAGTAGTCACATGCCCTACTACTAATCTGCATCAAAAACCACACTATTATTGTAATTTTTTTCGAATAATTACTACTAAAAATTTTATATTTTTTGTTAATTTTATTTTAAAAAAAATTCTAAAAAATATTTATAAATTTTGTTATGACAAAAATTTTGCAAAAAATGACTGTATTTGCAAAATATTTTGGGTAAAATATTTTTCGCAACAAATTTTATAAGAAATATTTATACTTGTCAATTAAAATTTTTTTAAAAAAAGAAAAAAAAAAATTTCTTGTAAATTTTCTTAATAATTATCAGAAAATTCTCAAGTAATATAAAAATTTTTAATAATGAATTAACATTTTATGAACATATATTATATGTGAAATTTTTAGAAACAATTTTAGAAATATGTTACAACTTTTTTAATCCATAGTAATGATAAAACAAAAATTTTCACCTTTCATATATACAATTACACATTTAAATCACTTTTTAAAATTTTGATTATTCTCGTTTAAACGATGGTATATATATTCATAGTTTTTTTTTTCTTTTTATTTTATTTAGCTTTGGAACTATTTTCTTTTCTCTTCTTCTTATTGGTACCATTCTTATGGGTATGAATTGTCTCAATATAGTTTTTCCTAACCCTGATTCTCCCTTATGAAAATTTCAACAAATCAAAACTTTTTTCATATATATATATATATATATATATATATATATATATTTAAATACTTTAACTTTTATTGAGAATTAAAAATGTATACATTAAATTAAATTAAACAAGTTTAAGTTTAATATATGGTTAAATATATTTTTAATCCATAAACTTTGATATAAAATTGAAATTCGTCAATGTCTCAAACTTTGATATATTTTGACTTATAAATTTACAAAATGAATAAATATAAATCCTCATAATCCAATTCCATTTTTTTATGTGTCAAACATGTTACATATAGGATGACATATATATTGTTTGCACCATTTTGACATGTTGCAGTTCAAATATCAGTTTGAAACACAGTTAACAAATCCAAAAAAAAATAGTGTCATTAAGCTAAAAAGATTATATATCTATTATTTTTAAATTTTGAAGATCAAAATATGTTAAAATTTTGAAGAAAAGATGAATTTAAATTTAATAACTAAAAACATATTTAATCCTTTAATATTTAATATATAACATATTTTTCCATATATATATATATATATATATATATATATATATAATCAAATTATTTTTCTTTGTCATTCATTAAAATTTCATTAACTTATAAGATGACACGGAATAATGATGATGTGATAACTTAGTTACATTTTTATTCCTTCATTGTACTTAAGGACCAAGTTAAATTAAGACACCAATAAATGTGTCACACATAATATTACTATATCTATATTAATATGTCATATGTTAAATAGTGAATAATTGATAAAGAGGCCAAAAATTTTGCAATACTAGAATATACCAATTTAAAACTTGAGCCATTAACATTTTTCATCCTAGGTTAAAATTACAACGTTACAATAAAAACAAAAATATAACAAAGCATTTTACTTTTATTTTTGGCTTAATTTTCTTAGGAAATGGTCATGTTCACGAAGGAGAGGAAAAGAAGAAAGAGTATCCATTAATATGGCTTCTCTTGACCTATTATACTTTTCTCATATCACCAATAACCAATGAAATTCATTTTAGTGTCTTTATCTAATTGCTAAGTACTCCTTTTTATCTTTTCTCTTCTTAAACATGGAATTTTATTTCTTCTTCCCTCCTACAAGTTATAGTCAATGAAGAAAGAAGATGATACATATGAATGTGTTAACATAAGAACATCAATTTCTTCTGTAAAACCATTGTTTTTACCTATTGACAATGTAAAAGTCAGAGCCTTCAAGATAACCTAATTAGATGTGTATCACATGCAATTTTTGAACATTTCTCCTTATTAACTTGTTCCCATTTTACTTTTTATTACTTCAAACAACAAAACTATTTCAAAATTCATAATCACATGCGTATATTACATGTTCTCCTTTCTTTAAGTATACAAAATTATCTGAGAATTTATTGTTAAGAATCCAAGTGTGAGTCTAAGTTTCACATTGGTTAGAAATGAGAGAGTAGAACACTATATAAGAATAAAGACTCATAAATTCATAGCCTTAAGATTTTAAGTTGAAAATGATATCAATGTTTTATATAGTTGGACTTAAGTCTCACTGCGTTCGTTTTTCTCAACAAATCTCCTTCCGTAAATCTAATAAGTGATATCAGAATCAAATTAAAATTAAAACGTGTAACTCATCGGTGTTTGTTAACTCCGATGAATATCTCCGTAAATATAACATTTATTAACATGGATTTCTGACAGAAACAATCGCATGATCTAAAAACGATGAAATTATGTTTTTCCTTAGCAGATTTTGAAACTAATAGTATTACATTTACGGAAGACACAATTATATGAGATCGTACACGAATCACGAATAATATTTGACTTTCAATGTAATAAAAAAAAGCAGCAAATCGACACGTGAAAGTCACAAGAATGGTCATAAACCGACAACTAGGTTTGGGTTGGATTAATACGAGGGGAAGTTGTGGCTTTGAGTGACTTACACTATTTTCCAGAAAAAATAAACCAAACCAATTTGAAATATTAGTCACTCTTTTAAAGTTATGAATATTAAATGAATTGGTTGGGTTAATACATCAAATCAATAATAAATATTTAATTCGGGTTAGATAGAATCAAAAAATTCAAACTTAGGTGCCTCGTGGACGATTTCGATTCGGTCGGTTCATATTAGGTGCTTAATTTTATACAAAATAAATAAAAAATTGCTGACTGGAGCTTACTTGGTCGTTGGTAATCATTAAATTTCTATACAATGTTACGTGTTACTTTAGTTTTAAGTAGTGAGATAAAGAAGAATATTTAGGTTTTTTTTTATTATTTAATTAAACTGCTTTACTTATCAACTAATATTTTAATTAGTTTGTGGATTGCAAATGATCAATATTGTTTTTTATAATAAAAACAATAAAAATACATGATTTTTTTTTTGTTGACAAAAACAATACACGTCTTTTACACACTAATCTTCAAATTACGAAAATTATTAGTCTTTAACTGTGTAAAGTACTCTGCCCCCCGCGCTGGACCGTAAGTACACAATATTCAAACGCATTTAATTACATAAAAGCGAGATTTTTTTTTTTGTACTTATTTTAGGTCTTTATTAGGAGAAATTGTTATAGCCTTACACTAAACTATATTCTTTATAAATATCTATATAATACGGCATTAAGCATAATCAATTTTCCGTAAACACTGTTTAAAACTATATCTTTTTTAGAGTTAAATATATTTTTATCACTCAAGTTTAAGTGAATTTTAGAATTAGTTCATTTTCAAAATTTTACACTAATTTAGTCATTCATCTTTAGAAATACATAAATTTAGTCATTTTTATCAAATTTTGTTAAGTTTATTTGACATTTAAAGCATATTTTATGATAATATTTGAGTTAGCATTGAAGCGAAAATGTGTCAAAACGAAACAATTCAAATATTATCATGAAATGCATTTGAAACGTCATATAAACTTAATAAAAATTTGGTTAAAAGTACTAAGTTTATACATTTTTAAAGATGAAGGACTAAATTGGTCAAAATTTATTTTTGAAGAGAAACTAGTTCTAAATTTCCTTGAAATTTGAGAGACAAAAATATATTTAATTTTTTTTAATAATAATTTAGCTTTGATCACTCACTCAACATTTTGATTAAAAAAAAATCAAAGTACGTGACCTAATGTTCACGCCAAAAGGGGTAAAACCCTAAATACTCCATGTTACGATATTGATGGATGAAGAAAAAGGTAAGCAACTTTAGGTTTGAATCTAACAGTAGTACCAAGAAGTGACAGAAGAAGGTCAAGGGTTAATTAAGGTTGTGAAGTTCGTGTATACATTCACACATAAACAAAACAAGAGTATGTGTGTGTGTCCTTAAAGCGCCCCACATCGATCACGCTGGAAAGTGAATTTTTCAAAGCCGGCATGGCTGACCAGACCTTCGACCCCATCAAAAAAATTTTAGTTCTTCCAAAAACATTAAACTAAATAAAGAAAGGACCACATTATTTTATCCAAAGTCAACATAATCAATTTCTCTATATATAATCAACCTCACCACGCAACCTTCTTCTTCTCTAAGCACCAACCACTTCTCTTCTCTGATCTTGATCTTTCTCTCTTTCTGTGTTCATATGGGAAACGCAATGAAAACCCCATGCTTTCACCCCAACAATGGTTCGTCGAAGAAGCTGGTGAAACTGGTATTCTGGGAGGGCACATCGAGATCTCTGAAGGGAAAACACATAGCCGGTGAGATCATGTTTGAGTTCCCTGAAATGATGGTGTGCCATGCAGAGTCTTTCTTCATCGGACACCCTATCCCTGTTCTCTCCATCGATGACGAACTGATGCAAGGCGAAACCTACTTTGTTCTTCCCATCGATCGTTTTGCGTGCAGCACTCTCTCTGTGGCCTCGATTTCGGCCTTTGGATCTTGCCCTAACAAGTCCCCGATCAAGTTTGGGGCGTGCCCTTTTCAGTACTTGAAGGGTTCTGATGGAAGGATCGTGATCAAGGTGATGCCCGAGTTCATCACCAGGCTCATAACTGGTGGTGATGGTGCAGAGAAAGAGAGTGTTGTTGGTCCTTCCAGTTTCCTCTGCAGCACTCCTGAGTTGCAGAAACACTATGAACAGCTTGTGAAGTCGAAGGATCAGGTGTGGTCTCCTAAGCTTGAAACCATTTCAGAATACAGGATTAGGTTTTCGCCATGCAGATTCATCGAGTGGAAGGAAAAAGAAAAGCCTGCGCAAATTCTTACTAGATAGATTCATAGATAGATATACTTCATTCTTCTTGATTAATTGCAACCACACATAACATCAATTTGTACACTCGTAATATATACACATTACTTATCTGTCTGCTCTTCATTTCTAATTTTAGAATTTTGAGATCGATACTATTTTAGTATGAACCAGACGATCTGAAGAACAAATCTCGATATTATGGAAATCAACACTTTCTTTCCACTTTTTCTAGAGTTCTCAAGTACTTTTCTTCGTTAATTATGTGTATAAAAGGATCAAAAGAAAATGTGTCCATTACTGATTACTGGTGTGAGTGGAAGCAACAAGGTAAAACATGAATGTGTGCGCCTAATGTGTTAGCAATTAAAGAAGCAACACATAGGAAGAAAAAGTCTCTTTTTTTGTAAAATTTAAAGGCTTTAAGTAGCAGTCTATCTTAGAATTGGGACCAAAAATAATAAATATCTGAAAGGAACTTGTGCATTAAAAGAACTTTTAGATATTTTCCCTTTAATTAACCATTGTTACAGGGTAACAAAGAGGTGCTGAATAATGTATGTAAAAGGGTCTCATAGTTTGGTTCTTAATTAGTACTGTTGTCTTCTTCATTTTGGCCTTTTACAGTTAAAGTTTGTAATGTTAAGTTTAGGCCACTGCTATTCTTCTCAATACTATCTTCCTTTGCTTATCATAAACAAGGAAAACATAAACCTATTCCTTTATCATCCATGAAATACCCTTAATTTTGATTTCACTTAAATTGGTTACTAGTTGCTGGTTGTAATAATAACAAATAGGTGGACTTTGAAACTTGGATTAAACATTTAATTTATTAAGTGTACAGTTATACAATATCCTTAATTTTTTCACATCAATTGAATGATTTTTAAATTAAATAGTCATCTTTATTAAAAATAAAATTTGATTCCATTCAAATTTACACTTATAGTTAAACTAAATTAATGTTTGTAGTTTAATTTGGATAAATTTTACCATTTTTCGTTATTATAAAATTGTTATTTAAAAAAATTATGAAACATTTTCTCACAATAAATTATTAAACATTTAATAATGCGAATTTGAGAAATAGAGAAATATGTTGCAAATTATTGTCATCATATTCATAATTTTAATTTTATTATATTTATAAATAAATGATATAGTTAAAATTATTATACAACTTAACTATTTTTTTCTCAAAAGTATGAAATTAAGGTAAATAAATTAAACCATAAAACAATTTTTGAAAGATATACTCAGGTGTGAATGGTTATAATTAACTCTAAATATATAATATTATATTGAAACATAACAAGTAATAATATTTCTTTTGTTGTTGGTTTTTAACCTAAAATTTAAGTCAAATTAATTAATTCAAATGAAAATAAATTGAAAAAAATAAAGAAAATTTGGAATTTAAGATTGTTTAATAACTTGTACTCTTTTGGTACGGAATGTATGGATTAGACAAATTTGATTTGGTTGAATGTTGTTTTATTAGCTAAAACTTTAATTCATTGAAAACTGTTTATGATTGTTTACCTATTGATTTAGAGATTCAAAAAATGAGTGTAATTTTATGTTCTGTGTTCTTTGTATGGGAATAATGTTGATTCTCTCATTTGTTCTTTTATTTTATTGCAATGCAGGTATGAGAATGGTTAAAAAAAGTTTTCCATAATTTGTAATTTTTTCTTTGAATTTGATTGTTCAATTTATGAAGTTATCATTGTAGTTCTTTACTTAAAGTGATTAAAATTATTGCCATTACTGCAATTATCTAAATGATTTGAAGGATGAGAAACGTATTTCATTTTAAGTTCCAATTATTTGTACTTCTGTTGTTTTTCAAATTAAGAAGTTGATTCGTATGACTATAAATAAATCTAAAAAGCATATGAGCATTACTTTTTTTTTAATTTTTTGTGCTGAAATTTTTCAATATTCAAATTAGAAAAGGTAAGGTGGTTTCATTTAAGGATGTAATATGACAAGTTTCATATGCTAATTGGCTTGAGGTGAATATTATGGTGCAAATAGGGATTGTCTTAGTTTAACTACATGGTGGAAGTCAGGTGAATTTGTGGGTAGGTTTTCGATTTTTTTAAGTATGCAAATATCTATTTATGCTTTGGAACATGTTTTTGGAGGAAGGGATTTTAGAAGCTTTGGTTAAAGAGTGATTCTAGTCTAGTTCATGAGTTGTTCCTTGGAGTCTTAGAGGTTGTGCATGCATTTTTTAAGTATATGTAATTCAAAATTTCTCACGTTTTTCATGAGAGAAATTATTGTATTGATAAATTAGTTAATTTGGCTTTTATTCACCAAGAATATTGTAAGTAGTTTAATATATTACTTCCATGTATTTATTTAGATTTTTTTTTCATGTGATAACAAATGATTGATGCACTTTTGAGAATATTAATATAATTGAGATATCAAACCTCAGTAGCATAAATTTATTTGGAATAAATTTCTAATAAAGCTTTTATCATATTTGAACACCCCATACACACATCTATGCAAGTTTAAGTTCATATTTAAATTTTTTAAGGCCAAAAATATAATATTGTGATATCATAAAGTTGTTTTTTCTTCAAAAAAAAATTAGAGTGAAAGGGATTTTCAAAAGAACTCGGTTGATAACCAGTTCTAATATTATATAGTGTGTATTTATAAAATATCTAAGATATTTAAATTTCATAATTATAAAATAAACACAGAAAAACTCCTGCTTCAAATTTACCATAAGGATGTAAACCAGAAAAAATGTTTATAACTTGTATTTAAATATAATCAAAACAATAGAAGAGTTATATATGTTATATTAAGACTCCAATTCAGTTCATAAGTTACAAAAGATAGTTGATAACATATTTTGTCTTTCTATTGGTTAAATAGGTCAAATATATTGTTTTTATGTTGTTTTATTTTTTAAAATATTTCAAACAGAGAATGAAGAAGAAATAACCTGAACGATAATGTAATACTGTTCTATACCAATATTGCAAAAAAGTAATTATTTTCTTATATAAAAATGCCTTATAATTATAACAAAGACAGATATCTATTGGAACTTCTAATAATTATATACTGTGAAATAATATTCAGTGAACAACTAAATTTGCATTATCCTACAAATTATTTTGTACTTTCCACATATTTTCATTGTGTATAAAGTGTAGTGTTTTGCATGTATAAAAGCTTTAAATATTTTTTACGAATTCTGAGAAGAGGGATAATGAAATTAAGTAAAATAAAAATTATGAGCAAGAAAAGTGAAAGCTCATAATACATTGATCGAAGCTCATTTCAGTTTTTTTTTTTAACACCATTTGATTTTGCAAATTGGACTAAAGGGCCCAACTTGTAGTCTGTTAAGAAAAGCAACTCAATTTAATCAAAGCCCAATTAAGTTATCAGTCTAACAAAAAAAAGTGGTGTAATAATGAAAATATGCAACTTTGTATGGAGGAAAAACTCAACTGTTATGTAAGATGTACTTTTAGTTCAGTCTTAGAGTTTCCCATCACGAAAACGTCCAAAAAAAATTGAAGTACAAATGACACTGTCAATTTTACCATCATTAAAAAAGGTTTTTTAATGATGAACTGAGGAGAAAAATAGAACTGAAAAAGGTTTTTTATTTTTCAGAATTTAGGATGAGACAACCTTTTTCCTTGTCTTTATTTTAGTTTTAGAGAAATAATAAATTTTAAATGTTGCATGATAAGAAATGACGAAGAGCTAAAGGAATCATTGAAATTTAAGATTAGGTTAAACTAAATTCCAAAATGTAATTAGTAAGATGAGATATATATTGTTCTCGTAACTTAAGATTTTATATTTTTGAGAGCATGTTGTTTACGTGACTCAGTAATGATATAATAAACTTAATTAGAATATTATAGTAAATTTTGATATCACAATGTTTGAGAATAAAATATATATAAAAAAAAAAAGATTGAGAAGATATTAAGAATGACAGTGAAATTACATAAGAGAAGGGAGGGGTGTGCAGTGAAGGAAACAAGGACAGGCTTTTTGTGTTAGGGACCACTCTAAGAACAGTTGATAGAGCAGAGCAGTGTAGAGTCATTAATGCATAACAATTCTCTTTCATTCTTCTATTGCACCATTCATAGCCCAACCACATCTTCTGTTTCCCCAACAAAACAACCTTATATCAATAATCTAATTCTTTATTCTTTCATTTTGCTTTCCTTTCCACTCAATTTCTTCAAGTCTTTCTGTCTTTCCTTTGCTTTTAAATACTAATGTGCCTTTCTAAAAATGTTAATATCTTCAATTATCATTGTTTTTATTTATTCTTTATTATTTCTTTCACTTTTTTAAATTTCTTATTAGAAATACTTTCGATACAAGAAATTATCACACGTAGGATTCTTCACATGGAAGAAACAATACTAATGAGTATGAGTCTAATTCATATAAGATATTCACACCACTTATAACCCAAGACTTTAAGATAATAAGCTTATGGGTCATTTTCTTTATATGGTGCTCAATTTTTTCATATCTATAATATGAGACATAGATTTTCACTTCGATTTTCAACAAGTTTATGGGTTCATAACATGCAAACTTCTAAATAAGTTCTCTTAGACCTTGGATGGTCTTGTATTAATTTAATTGGTCTAAATTTCAAGGTAGATTCCATTAAACACTTAGATGAGACAAACATGTTTCACTTATATTTATGCAAGTTTTATATTTTCCTAGCGTATCTAACCACATTATCAAACTCTCCATGCAAGCTTTATTTTCTCAAACTTAATTCTTTTGATTAAGTGATGAAGTTCACAACTTCATTAGATGAAGTTTTCTTATAATTTGTTTTTCTTTTTTTATAAAAATGCATAAGATAGTGTTTCAAGTTCGTCTATCTTTTAGAATTCGTTAAATAATGAATTAGAATTAATTATTGTATTTATAGTATTGTCTGTTTTGAAATTCAGACTTTCTTCGCAATTTTGTCTTTAAAAAGTGTCTCAGAAAATGAAAAAAGATAATATTGCAAATCTTTCCACAAGAAGATAGATAACTACTTAAGTAATATTTATGTATTTCAAACTTGTATTTAACTATTTAGCTGTTATTTTTAAAATATCATGGAAACAATATTGTGTTTTATTAATATTTTGGTGTTAAAAATGTGAATCTTATATAAGTATGCATCGAGTAATGTGTTGATATACTTAAATAAAAAATGGTTTATCTATAAGACGATAGTTTAGTTAAGTATTTTGTGATACTAAATATTAGAGTTATTTCGAAGGTTATAATACTAGGGTGGAGGATATTGTTGGATAAAGTGACAACACATGACAAGTTAGTAGACACAGGTGAACAGTTAGATAATAATCTTCATAAGTTGTGAATGTACATAAAGTGAGGAGAATGTCAATCATCTTTTATTTTCCTATAAAGTAGCCCAAAGTGTATGAAAAATGTGTGAAGGTGGGTCAGATTGAATGCACTGCATCATAACCATTATATAGTTAACTTCCAACACTTTCACCTAATGCAATTAAAAGACAAATAAAATCAAATTGGAAAGGAATATGGGTAGCTATTATCTGAAAAATTTGGAAACATAAAAATGAAGCAATGTTTAAGGGAAGGTAGACCCAAAGGAAATTTCTTTTGGGTCAAATGCATGAATGGACATGGATGAAACATAAATTATCCAACATAACATTCTCATATAGCAATTAGTACGAATACTCAATTAGTAAAGTCACTCTAAGTTAAGCCTGTTGTTTCTCTTGGAGTTAACCTAAGATATTTATATACCTACAAATAGCAGACAAGTGTTATTCTAGCTTGTAGGAATCGTATTTGTGACAAAATCATCTTTCCTCAACTTTAATTTATAAGATGGGCACCACAACACAACAAAGTAGTGGATTGATGTTGATTGAGACCGGAATAAATATATCAATAACATGTGCAACAATCAATATGAAGTTACGTCGACAAAACACCGAGGAATACAAGAAAAGGAAGGATGCATATAGTATTTACATTGAGAAGGACTATAAATGTGAAGATGTAAAAACTTTATGAAAAGAACATTTGGAGTGTTTTGATTTATTTTTTTGACCCTCATGATTCTTTCTTTTTTGTACTTTTATAAATAGTCTTGTAAAAGGATTATAGCACTCTAATCATATTTATATATTAGATAAAGAAAAATAAAAAATGATAATTATTAATAATTACAAAAATATTATTATACTAAATGTTGTAAAAATGAAGAAGTCTGTTACTGTATTTGTAATTTTAGTATAAATATCTGATTATACAGTGTACATGTTCATAATTGTACTGTGATTCCTTGAATTAATGTTAATGTACTTTTATATATTATTTTATGATTAATAACTTTTATGATAGGTTTAATTCATATCGATATGTTTATCATTTATATATTTGTAGTGAAAAAGGTTACGTATAAATAACAATTTGATATTTTAGATTAATAGAAAAACTAATAATTCAAGAGAATTAAGAACAAGATTAGAGCTATCTTTGGTGGTATTCACATGTAAAAGAAATACAAAAAGAACATGCACACACATGAACAATGAAAGACAGCAGAAGTAAAAATTACAAATTAGACCCAAATATAGTATCTTTCAATTTGTCATGAACACATATCATAATAAAATCCAAAAGAAAATATAACTTGCAAAATCAAAGGGAATTAACTCTTAAAAGATAAAAGTTACTGTTTTTACATACATAAGTAATGAACATCACTTATAAAATATATATATATTGTTTTCATAATTATCAACATTGCAATCAGTGAGAGCTCTGTATCATGATCAAGACTATTTATTGATTCATTGTTTAGGCTTAGTAGAGAAAGGTATCCAAGGTTAAGATTGGTTAAACCTAGATAAATTTTTTGTTTCCCCTACTTGATTACTCTGATTTCAAGGAGAATGTACTGCAATGGTAAGAAATTTGAATCCCAAGAGTTAAACAATATTCCCAGATCTTGAAGGAAGGAAGAAAAGATTGATTGCATCTGCATGCATTCCATGGAAGAACAGACCAATGCACAAAGAAAGAGACAGCTGTTCAAACTTTCTACCATGTGCATGTGTATCTTACCAGTAGTAGTATTATATTAATTAATTATTATTTTAATAGAATATTATAATAATAATAAATAAAAAATGATTAATGTTGTAAAGGGAAGGAGCAGTGAGTAGACAAGTGTAAGGGTAGGAAAGAAAAGAGAGACGAAGGAGACACACGCGCGGCGTGAGTGTGGTGTGTATAAATAGGTATGCATGGCGTGACTGAGGGAATGAGAAGTGGGACCCGCAGGGAATGAAAAGAGGAACAAAAGCGCGTGAGGAGATGAAAAACACGACAAGAACAAGAACAGTAAGAGGAACATAGAACAAGAAGTACCCAGATTGTGATTTCGATTGAATTGTGAGTAGTGTGTGTGACCTTTGCAGGGCTCGAGGCAGCGTTGTCTGTGTTACCTATCCTTTTCTTTTCTCCACTAAACATTTATTTATTTATTAATTTATTAAATACCTATTCTATTCTATTCTGTTCACTGTTTAACCTACTCTATCCTACCCTACTCTACTCCTTCTTTACCTTAGCTTAGGTGGTTTCCACTACACACCTCCTTCACCATTACCATAACTAACTCATTAAACCTAACTAAAAAAAAATATCAACTCTATATTTCTTTTTTTTTTGTTATTATGTTTTCAATATCAATATTTTATTGACAATACATTCTTGTTCAAAATCTTGTCTAAATTTACTCAATTTCATTTCAATCAACTATTAATTGTTAATGGGATATATGCACATTTATAGCAAAAACAAATTTTAATTTTAGTTTTCTTTAATTATTTATGTGTAATTTCTATTTTATTTTTTTATTTTTATTTTTTGTTTTATGTGATAGAGAGGAGAAGAGGAGGAGAGAAGTGACTAATATAAAAAAATTATAAGTTTGGATGAGATTATTTGAAATGATTTGTGATGAAATATATGCAGGTCTCATTCATATTCATTAGTTTTCTTCACTGGTAGGACAAGTAAAAGATGTGGTGATGCGAGAAATAGTAAAGAAAAAGAAAAAGAGAGAAAAGGATTGTTATATGTAGACTAAGTTTTGGTATGCATTATAATAATAAGTTATGTGTAGCCCATAACTAATTATTAAAGTATTTTTCAAAATTAGTTTTAACTTGAATATAATCTTCTTGTATTTCATGTGTTTTATATAGAGATGGCAAATAAACCCGTCCCCGTGGGTATTGTCCGAATCCGTCCCCGTTTTGACGGGGAATCCCCGCATTGACTGGGTATGGGTATGGGTATGGGGAATCCCCGACTTTTTCAGTTGGGTATGGGGATGGGTATGGGGATGTACATATACCCG
>Ga0214542_1007147_pt1 | contig 19669 bp, 11 predicted proteins | sample CNSS1metaG_FD_160096 | JGI IMG/M metagenome (GOLD analysis project Ga0214542, IMG submission 160096) | Root nodule microbial communities from cowpea collected in UCLA plant growth center, Los Angeles, California, USA - CNSS1 | ecosystem: Host-associated > Plants > Roots > Nodule | place: USA...
TTTTCTTATACATCTGAATCGTGCAAAGGGTCTTGAGCTATAACAGATTGTTAATGTTTATCTAACTACTGCTAAATGAATGACTAATGGTTATATTTCTATTATCTAACTTATTATTTTTCCTTTTTAACTCTATTGTATATCCGATACCATTTTCTTCTTCCTCCCAAATAAAAAGAAAAACATGAGAATAGAGATAATAACCATGAAGAACCTTTAATCAATGTATTAGAAAATGGAGTTAAATTTTCATCGAAATAAAATTGAAAATAACTTATGTACACAAGAAAGGTGTATAACTTTTGAGGTTATATATGTAGATTATATTCTTACCTCTGAAGTATGAACCAAGTCCAAGCCTTCTTTAATAGAGGGAAAGAAACTCTCTTAAGGGTAGAGTAGTTCTTAAAGGTCCAACTAAAGTGAAATGTTTGCTAGAAATTGAGTAGGGAATGGTTATTTGAGTTTCCATAATTTTTTGGCTACTTTTTAAGTAGGTTAAAATTAAGCTGCAGTGATGGAAGGAGAATAATGATAAGATTGAGTAGAAGTGATAACCACTAAAGAACAGGGAAGGAAAAAGGTAAAATAAATTGCGAGTTACCAAAAAGACGAAGACTTGATTAAATGGATATAAATGCTTAGATTAAGCGAAAATTGGGAATTATTAGTTGATAATAATCATTTTTTAAAAAATCAAAATCAAAATCAAAAGGTGAATTTGATATTACTTTCAAATTGTGTCAGAAAGTATTACTATATCTAACATTTAATGTGTGATTCCCTCAAGAAAATAAAAAAGGAAAATCGGAATATTAACGATATGCAAACGTTAAAAGAAATATCTTAGTAAAATCATTACAAAATTAAATTAATTGTTTCATAAGTGTTCAAAATAATATTTCATTCATAACGTTGGTTATTGATAACAAATTTAATCGAAAGCGTAGTCGTCAATAAATGTAGAAAATGATAAAGGATACGAAAGAATCACTGTTATGTTAAAGAAAATGTGAGGTAGAAATTCGATTTTTCTATAAACATGTAGAAGTAAGGTTAAGATATTGAGATTAGATTAAAATGAAATGCTTCGATAAAAAAAAAAAAACTTTAGTATTTAGAAGATTAAAGAGATGGCTCCATGATTGAAGAGGTGGTTGCATAATCGAAGATGACTTATATATTAAGAAGAAAATTATTAATTAGAAAAAAAAAAAGGAGTACATGATTGGAGACATTGGCATGAATGTGAAAGTTACAACCTTAAAGTGAATGTATCTTACATTAATGATGACAAATAGAGTTTCAACAAGATATATGGTAGAAATAATGTAGATTTGTAAATTACATTAATGAGGATAAATGGAGCTTCAACAAAATATAATATATGAATTATGTAGAATAATAATATATCTAGGATTTGCATGTAAAATTTGAGGAAGGAAAAACAAAAATTGCATTCTAATTACGTCAAAAATAAAAATGGAAAATAAATTGTTCACCAGTATTTATATTTTCATATACAAATCATTATTATTCTTAGTAATTTCTATTGTATATTATTTTATCTCTTCATTTCAATTTTGACATAGTGTTTTATTATTACGTTAATATTTGAATTCGTATTATCTTTAATATAAACTTCTTTATATTCATTATATTTCATCTTGTTTTAAATTAGTTCTAAGAATTTCAGTTCTACTATTCACTTTCTTTTAATATTTACAAATTTTATTTTCAATACATGAGTTTTGTAAGTATATTTGTTTTAATAGTCAAATATCTTTTATGAGAAGAAGTTTTAAAGTGATACTATCTTAATTAAATTGATTCATTGATATTTTTAATTTTAATAATTTGTAAGAAGTTTAAGAGTATATTTCATCAGTTTTCTTTAATCCATTCAAATCAAAAGTGCTTTTAGAGTTGCCGGCAAAAAAAAAAAAAATCCACAAAACTTATTTACTTTTTACGAGAAAATTATTTTGGATTTTAATCACCACAAATTTCATCATGAAAAACAGTATCATTAATTCAGTAATAAACGAGTAGAATTAAATTACATGAGAAAAAATAACCAAGGGCAGGAGCATAAGCCTGAGATCCTAGTAAAAAACTACAGTCTTCTTCCTCAAGGTATAAAGAATGGAATAATTAATGAAAAGGGTTGAAATTAAAATTGTGAATGAGGGATGCTTTCTACCTTTCCCATGCAACTGCCTCAATTTCTGATTGTGCACTTCTGTATAGCTCTAGCCTCCTTGCCAGGGATGTACGGCGCTGCATGATTGCTGGGTCCTCATTTAGAAGTGAAGCTAGTTGTTTTCCCTACAAAAACAATATCATTTTCATATCACACCATTCATTGGATTCACACGCTTTAAGAAACTCACCTCCCTTTTCCCCAATTCTGTAAAGAAATGATCCAGTAAGCTGCGCTTGGCCTCACGCACTTGACAATAAACTACGGACTTGGGAATGGTATTCCTCAGGGTCCCACATACCATGTTCACATAGGACAACACAGTAGTAGCTGTTCATATTTAAGCAAATGAGGAATCTTAGTAAAGGGAAAAGGAAAACAATGCCTCTAATTTCATCAACATATATATGTTGGGTCATGTGTTCATCGTGTCAAATATGTTAAGTTCTTTTACTTCCAATGCTTACCAATTCGACGAAGATAAGCATCATTATATCTGTCGAAAAGTGAATGACTTGGATTTCCACCCTTTTCTGCGTCTTGGGGAAGTTTACGGAAAAATTCAACAGTCAAATAGCCATACTCCATCTCCACCAAAAGCAGAGTTGCTCTCTTACTTTCTTCTCTCATCCTCTCCAACGAATCAACAGCTGCACTTCCCAGTTCTACCTTCAAGCTCGGATACTGCTTTAATTCCTACAACCAAAGGAAAACTGCTTCCATTGAAACACTTGAAAATATACTAAACTATAATATCGAGCTAAATTACTTTAAGTCATCTTCAGGCTTAACACGTTGAGAACTATAGGCATATACACAATAATTAATATGCGACTTACCATTGTCTCACTCATGGATTTATGAATCAAATCCTTCAAAATTCCGTGAACCTGAATGCATTATAAAAGTAAGGTGTTAAGAAGTACATAGTTCAACATAAAAAGAAATGTTTCTCAGTTTTCCAAAAGTGATTATCAATTCTCCTTAAATATAGTAGTCCAGAGAATAAAATCATACGAGACTTTCTAACTCTTCCAAAGGAAAGAAATGAACTTTCCTTACGCCTAAGTAATGTCAGTATCAATCTGATATTTTGGTTACTCGTGTAAAATTTTACATGGAGAAAGAAATCAGCCACAATTTTCTAATACAATTTCTTTAGGAGAACATGTTACGAGTCGCACCTTAAAGCAACGTATTTATAATATTTGTATAAAAATATATTATACCGCATCAACCGCTGCTTCAGCGGGCCCCCTAACTAATACCAAGCAAGATTCGATAAGGCGTCGGTATCCTTGCTCTGGAGCTATGAGATGAGGTTGATAACCATCTGCCTCAGTTATTAGTTTCCGCACATTGTCCATTGATAAATGTTTGTCAAACTGCAGCCGTTTTAAAGATGCTGGAAATTGATTATCAAATACTTGGTAAATTTTCTCTCCACCAGGCCGTCTGTGGACATTCAATCATCTCCAAGGTCAAATCGGATCTGTCTGATTTCATAGTTACATGTAATTCAATATATAAACCAAATAACACGGCAAAAAAAGGACATACATGCCATCAAGATGATCTTTAAATATCTGATCAAAAGTTCGACAGATTTCCATTATCATGTACAACTTCCCCTGCAAATAGCGAAAGAGCATTAATTGTTCCTGTATTTATAAATTGAAATGGTAGAAGGGGAGGGGGGGAAATAAGAATAACCTAATAATGAAGGCAAGTACTTATAAGAAGACTACAGTTGTTTTACACGCATAATCTACTGTTAGGGGTGAGGTGAAGAAACTGACATACTCCAGTATCAGCAGCAATAGGTTTGCCAATACGGTTCAATTCTGTCTCCAATTCAATGATAGTCTTGTTAATGAGTGACTGTAGGCCTGGGATCCGAGACTTGATGACAGTTTCCAAATGCTGAAAATTTAAGCACGTATTTATCGTAACATAAAAAAACACTAATGAACTAAACAATTTCGAAACAATCATTTACACCCGAAAGCCAATTTCATCGATTGAATTTCAAATTTCAAGTAATAGATGCACAGCTCAGCATACCTTGGATAGCACCTTTCCTAGATGCACAGAGCCCATTCTGGAAGCAAGATGTCTATATTCTGGGGTATTAGCAAAATACTCGTTTTCTCTTTTCCGAGCAGCAATCATATCAACTTGTTTATTGATATCAGCTTGGGAGCGGTTAACAACACCAATCCAAGGGAAGTTTAGCTTATATGCTTTCCCTTCAAGGATCTAGAAAAATTAAAAGGGACAAAGGAAGCCACGTTATGAGCTTCCCAAATATGATTCCAGTAAATTAATCATAAGAAAGAAAAAAGAAAGTTAAAAAGGAAATCCCAACTCCTAAGAAACGGTTGTTTGAATGATTCTTAAGTTTTACGACAGTTGTTGAGACATGTATGAATACGTATAAGCCAAAACATAACAATGAGGCTAAATATGAACAATATATAAACCCCATCCTTCATTCCGCGGGATAGATATTCAAGTATCTGTTAGGACCAAAAGGACTTTATTCGTTCCTGGGTTTATTAAATTTCCAGAAAACAAGAATAAAAAGGAGGCTACTCCTTTTACACTGGAAACTATCCAGTTTGTAACCAACCAACGGCCTCCATCTATAAACAACTTAAACCGCTAACTAAGTCTTACATTAACAAATAGGTTAAAGACTGAAATGGGTTTAATTCCTATTTTTACCTCTCTTCACATTCAACTTCCTATTGGTATCTTGTAGTTGCTGAGGTCTAACAACATCCAACATAAAGGAAACACTGCCTTTATCTTTTATACTGTTAGAAAATAATTCTAGAAGAATTCAGGAAACGAGCGTGATAGAAAATAATTCTATTAAAGTGAATCACCACATGTCAAGTGATACTGTGAGTGTGGACGGGCCAAAAAATTCGAAAGTGAGAATACCAATTTACTTATGCGAGATTGTGATGCAGCAATTAGTTATATAAAATCTTAATGGAAGATTTTGCTTCTGTAGTTGCTATAGCTGGATAGCACCACTCTTCTTTCATTGTAATGAACACATATACATATATAACTTAATCTGTCTTATTTATTGTCATTTTATATTCTTATTTGACTTGACAATGTTACATTCTCTGAAACTACAAAATAACTCTCCCCGTGCCAAATTCCTGGTGAAAGGATGCCAAGAGGGAAAATTTTTGCCTAAGGCAAACCATGCCAAATTCTGTATTGAGAGGGTCAAGAGAGTGCTTACCTCCGTCGCATCAGTACCCTTGTCCATAAGATCAATCTTTGTCAAAACGCCGAATGTCCTTTCCCCTGAAAATTTAAACTTGTTCCATTAGCAAGCATTGTCAAACCGCATGGTAATCTAACCATCTAGTTAGTTACTCGTAAAAATGAGTTTCAACTCACGTGGAGGGCAAGTGACATTGAGCAATTGACAAATCAAGAAGCACAAAAGTGAGAACAAAAAGTTAAAAATTTGATGCTCTGTAAAGAAGGCAAGCGTAGAAACTTAAAGAAGCCAAGCTACTGGATCTCTCAAACACATTAACCTGTCTAACCGTCTGCTTATAAGTTGTAGTTCCAAACCTTGAAAAAGAAATTATACATGCAGTTAATTTGGTTTCAACAAAATTGAATTCACCTATCCAATTGACAAATATTACAAGTCAAGCAAATTTGAACTTGACATTCTGAATAAATATGAGAATTTATTTTGCTGCAACAATTGATTAGTCTTCTACATATTGTGTTTTGCAGCAAATATTACGAACCGTCTGAGTTTTTATTTTGAACGTCTTTTTTGCTTTCAGCTTCAGCTGTTTGATTAAATTATTTGATACGAATTAGCATCAACTAACAAATTCTCACTGTTTTGTCACCGAAAAATTATGTTCAGCATCTTACCTTTAGGATCTACTTCACGGGAAATCTTAATTGCATCTGAGGTTGCAAGGTCTTGATTGGCAGGAGATATTGCCAAGATGATGCTATTTGGCTGCAACAGGTGATCAGTTTCAGAATTACTTTGAATAACATCGTCAGGAAGTTTAGCTAACACCAGTGGAGCTCATGCATCAAAATAATTAAACTACGAAGAAGCATTTAACGTCAGTAAGAGAGCTCAATACAGATACTGGATCAGGATGGGTCACTAAATTGAATAGAGTTCATGAGTATTAAATATTTAAAATGGTGTTTTAATACAACCTCTAAAGATTGCATTTAAATTTTTTATCTCACAGCAAATAAATGTTCCCATATGCTTCAAGACCTTTCTCGTATGCACGCATATTCATCATTTCATTGTATACAGAAATTATTACCTTTTCAATATAACTCCGAACCATATTTTCAATGTCTTGCACAATGCTATCTGGCTGACCATCTGCAATATACCCCAGAAAGCTTTATTGCCATTAGACTCCATATTTGTAATATAATGGTTCTCGGAAATTTACAGGTCAATCTTAGAAACTACCAACAGCGACTTTAGTAAGTCCCGGAAGATCAACCAGCGTCAGATTCACAACTGTCAAGTGAACAAATTCAATGCATGAAATGAGTGCCTAAATAATAATATCTATATAAAAAAATAACAACAAACACAAGCATTTGTTTGTTGTAGCCAAGTAAAAACGTCTCTGCTCTAGGCGATTGATTCTGTGACACTTGTTTAAAAGAGGCTTTAAAAACATCTTATATGTCTCCATTCACTAAATGTTATCTGTAATCATTTTACACATCATTCTATTTATTTACTTATCTATGATAAGGACCTAAATTTAATTTGTAAAGAGTAATTTCTTATAATCCAGATGGAGCCTCTCTGTCACTGAGGTGGGACTGTGAGGCCACGGTGGCGACTACTGGTTGAGTTTCAGTGGCAAACCGATGCCGTATTAGATGTCGATTTGAAAGACCAGCCTGCGCTGACACCGCACACCCGTCTCATTGGTGTCCGAGAAGAAGTAGTTTGGTGGAACAGGCACCGGAAGGTGGACCAATTCAGCAGCGTGGAAGTGGATGCGGTGGCACAGCAGAAGTGCCTCCAATCTCCTTGAGAGACCCGCTCCACCATCCCCACCGCCCTGCTCCTGATCTAGCTCCTCTAAGAAACTAGACCAGAAGACCGTTTACGGCTGAGAATGGAGATGCTTAAGAGGGGTTTTAAGGGTGTTCAGTGCCTTCCTGAACTTGGACTTCAAATAAAGTGATATGTGAAGTGATTCCAGATACATACTAGAAATAGTATGTAATATAATATTCATCTCGTTTTAAAAAAGGAATGGCAGTTATACCTTTAATATTATTAAGTTATTTGATAAAATCAAATTACCTAATACTATGGATATTCAATCAATAAAAAATGCTATGGGTATGAAAAGGGAAAAGATAAAATTGATACATATTCATTAAGAGCTAAACTTGAACATAATTGCCATTAATATGGCTTGTATTCTGCAGGAAATCATTGGTAAAATTCTTGTTTTATAAACCGGATGGAATCCACCAATCGGATAAAAAAGCTAATGAATCAGTTAATAAATCACAAAATTAACGTTCAAATCAATGAAAAAAAAAACTGAAATATCGGTTAAATATAGACAAAAAAACATTCAAAAAATAAAAAAAAAAATATTTAATTCAATGTCTTCTTATTTATTCTTTAAATAAACCTATAACAAAAACTTTTCATTTTCGTTATTATTCTTAATGTAAAATTGTTACTATAAACAAATGATGACATATATTGCTAAAATTTATATTTTTAAGAATTTATAAAGTTATGTTTTACTTTTATAATACTTTATTTCTTTAATATTATAATTTGTTTAATATTATAATATGTATTATTAAATTATTATTATCTTATTAATATTAATTCAATAGAGATTAAATAATTAAGCATTAAATCGGTACACAATTGAATGGTAGACCTGTTTTCATTAAATCTTTAATTTGGATAAAAATTTCTGCTAATATTTGTATCTCACCATGAGGGGAATAGATACTCAGATGGATGGGCACAGATGAAATACCCTTGTTGCGTCCTGTTTCTCTATCGGTCTCGTCAGCAATCTCCTGCCTAACAGCAGCTACAGAACAATGCCAAATTAGTAACTTCACCAGAAACAGAAACATAAAGATCATAACAAAATTAAAAACTAGTAAATGCAAACTAATAGAAATGATCATATTCAACGTTTGATAAGCCCCTCCCCACGAAAGAGAACAATAGTTAACATACGCTTCTGCGAATCGCAAGCAATAGTTGCTTTTTAAAAAAAATTAAGATGAAGTTGCTCGCTAATTGCTACCACACTGATATGAAAATGTTTGACGTATCAGAATACCAAATTCAGTAAATTTCTTCCTTGGAAGGTGCATAAATTCAGCATATTCTCTCCCTTCATCAATCTTATGAAGTTGCAAAACAAGAGGACGCCGAGTAACAATTCCTGCATAAAATAGTGGTTCGTTTATCCAGAAACTCGTCAAAGGGAGAGCGCAAGAAATGCAATCAGGAAATAACAGGCTCAATTACCAGATCCTCGTGGTAGAAAGTCCTTTCCCACAATACTCTCTAACACTGAAGATTTTCCAGAGCTCTGCAAATTAAAAGTATCGGAAAATTTTAAATTGTATATATTTATAACAACTACAAATATAAATGGTAACACTAAAGTTGATCACAAATAAATAATAATCAGCCAAGATATGTAAAGAAACGTGTAATTTAATTTTCTTTTGTTGCAAGCTCAATATAAGAAATGACAGAGAACTGAACCTCGAATTTAACAGTGTTACATTAAATGGATACAAGATACAACAAGCAACATATCAATAAACAAAATCCCAAGCGTCATAATACATTCAAATATACAAAATGAAAAGTGCATCTTGAATATTGATAATTGAAAAATTAAGTACAACTTATAAAATCAAAACGTGACATATTAATTCAAAACAATAACAAATTGAAAATGTGCTTTGTAGACCATTCATCCGTAACAGAGGTTTGCAATGTTATGAAATTTCCTTTTTCTATTCAAGATTACCTGGGGGAGGAGATTTGGGATCCCGTTATTAAAAAGTTCTATAGAAAGTTATCTTCCTTTCGTTGAAATATAAAATATTGTATTGGGAAGAGCGTTTGTGTTATTGAAACCTGATCTGATGCGTACTTCTGTTCTTTAAGATTTCCACTAAGGTGAGAACGAAAATAAGTATTCAAGCATCATGTAGAAACCACAGTGCAACTTAAAACCTTAGTTTCACTTTAGCAAAGGCACATCTTACAGTTATCTATTGATACACAACTACATGATTGTCTTTAAAAGATATTTCCATAATAAGCTAAAAATAACTAATGATATGGTCATATTGATACACAACTACAATGTCAACCATAATTACAACAAAATCAATCACATGTGTTAACAATTTTCCACAAGATTAAAGATGGCGATGAAAATGTGAGTTTGACCTTCTAAAACCTTAGTTTCACTTGAACTAAGGCATCAACATCTCTACACAATTATCATTACTTACTAGCTTTTTGGTTTCAAAAAGACATTTCCACAACGAAATAAAAATCTCCAATGAGATTGTTATATCAATTTAAAAAGTACAATATTAAGGTAACTTTATGCAACTACAATTACAACCACAAGGATCGAAACAAAACTCTGGTCAGGACCACAGTTTAAATCCGTAGGTTCACTTGAACATAAATATCAACATCATTATATAACTGTAAACATTTATAAGTTTTATTAAAAAAATTCTATAAATTAAATTCCACCAATGAGATTATCATATCATATGCTAATTACACTGTAAGGTTTTTAGATTTTCTGCAACGAAATCATCACCACAATTACAACCATATCTGTTTTACAACTTTTCACTTTTCATTTCAAATGTTGCAACGAAATTGCTACTACAATGTAAAATCTTAAATTACCGAGAAAACTATCACAGCGTAACTATATATTTACTGTTTTCTTTTTAAAATAGATCTCCATAGTAATACAGCAATCAGCAATGCGATTATCACAGCGTAACTATATATTTACTGTTTTCCTTTTAAACTCAACTCCACAAGTTAATGCACAAAATCACCCTGAAAAGTGGAAATGAATGGACAAAAACATTTTATGAAGAGGAAACATTGATTTGCGTGAACAAATGCAGAGTTGATAGAAACACAAAGGTACTAAAATGGTAGAATTTCAATCTCAATTATTAACACATGAAAAGTTAAATAAAAATATTGCAGCAGAAGTACGATTCCTGAATTAGAAAAAATAGGAATAATAACAATCAATGCGATGAATAAGGCGTAGATTGTTAAGTGTTTTGCACCTGTCCTCCGACGACGGCGATGGACGGAAGGGCGTCCCAGAGAGTAGGCATGGCGCTTTCCTCGCCGTGATCACCGAGAGCAGTGCACGCTCTCTGAATTTTGTTCACCAACTGTATCAGATTCTCCATTGTAGAAGAGTTAGTTAAATCGGAGATTCTGAGTTAGACAGATGATTGAAGCGCCAAATTCAGAAAGAAGAAGGAAGAAGAATAGTAAGTTGAATCAACTTTCCGAACGAAGGTTTTGAAAAATTCCTTAACTGATTTCTGTTATGTGTCTATTCACCATTTTGCTCGTGTTCCGCTCTATTAACCAAGTGGATCTCATTTTCATCAACTAGCAAACAATTTTTATCACATTAATATAATATATATAATTTTGTGAAAATAGTAGTTGTATTAGAAAGTTATTTGATTGTTTTAAAATTAAGAAAAATTATTTAATTAAATAAATAAATATATTATTTTTTATTTATTGAAAAATAAAATTGTCTAATGTAACAAATGCAATAGTGTCAATTTACAATAATTGTGCTTTTAAGTAAAAAAAAACACTTTATATCATAATTATTAGTTATAATTTTTTGTAAAATAATATAACTAAATTATTCATTAGATTAGTTTAATTTACTAATTCTATTGTCAGCACCAAATTTGTTTAGGTGGAAGACTTGACTAAAAATTTATAAAACTAATAAAAGTCGCAAATTAAGTTACATAAGTTTTCTTATTAAAAATAAGATATAAAAGTCATAAAAAGAAAATATCAAAAGTTTTTTTTACATAAATTTTTTTATCAAGAGATTATTAACATAAGTCGGGAGTAAAATGATTGTCGATAAATTTTAGTAATAGATTATGAAATTTGATAATTATCGTAAGTAAAATTTGTTGGTAAATATCATAATTGAATATTTTTTCTTCCCTTTCTTTCTTTACTTTTTTTTTCTTTTTGTTCTTTTTCTTTCTTCTCTTCTCCTCCTCTTTTTGTCCTGCTTCTCTTCCTTGCCCTATATCATCATTGTTAATGCCTCGAGCTCTTTTTCCATTTCATCTTCATCTTTATCTTTTTCCTTTTCCTCCTCCAACTTTGATTATCACTGTCGATAAGTTGTCATATGCTTCTGCCACCACCATGTCTTTGTTGTCATTGTCACACATTTTCGTCTTCCTCCTCCTCATAATCTTATTCTTCTATTCTTTTTTTCTCACACATCTCCTTTTAATATACACAAAAAAAAAATCATTATATTTGATAGAAAATTTGCAACTTATTTTAATAACGAATTTACCAACAAAATGGGCATTTCCCTCTTCCTCCTCCTCCTCATTCTCTTATTCTTCTATTCTTTTTCTCAAACCTCTCCTTTTAATATATATATATATATATATATATATATATATATATATATATATTAAAACAAGAAAAAAAAACTCATCATATTTGATGAAAAATTTGCAACTCATTTTATTAGTAGATTTATCGATGAAATAGACCGTTGGATTCATTACCGATGAAAATATTTATCAATAATAAAAAATTTAATTTACTGATGGAATGTACGTTTTCTTCTTCCTCCTCCTCATTATCTTATTCTCATATTCTTCATTCACACAACTCCTTTTAATATATACAAAAAAAAAAACTCATCATATTTGATGGAAAATTTGCAACTCATTTTATCAACAAATTTATTAATGAGATGGACTGTTGGATTCATTATCGATGAAAATGTTTATCAATAATATAAATTCTAATTTACTGACGGATCTTAACGACAAATTTTATCAAAAAATTGGTTATTGACCAAAAATATTTTGGTAATTTAAAATCTAAAATTCATCTATAAAATTTGTCGATAAATTTAGATTTAAAGACAAATTTATTTTCATTAGTAAAAATCCGTGAGTAATTATGAAAATTATTGTAGTATATTATCACTCAAAAATGATTATTTATTTGGATCTTACAGTTATAAAAATGTAATAATAATGAAATTTAGTTAAAAATGTATCATATAATAGGAGAAATGCCCTAACTAAACGTTACACCTTTTACCCATAGTTACTTCAAAACTTATTTTCAATAAACACCTTCAAATTTTAATTTCTTATAATTATTTCTCAAAATTTATTATTTTTTATTAAAAAAGTTGCTTAACGTATTTAAGTAGAATAATTTTCATTAAATCAATATCATTTCAACGAATTTATGAGTTTGTTTTAATATATTACTCAACTTGTTAATTTTTAGATTCACGCTTATAAAACTTGTTGGATGCATAGGAGCAATGTTGATCGAAGAACTTCTACGACAAATATAATAATTATAAGGAATATAAGCCTTTGTGGATAGGAGCAATGTTGATCATTCCAATTTTGCTTATCGTGTGCATGTAACTTAACTTGTTTACTATTGTTCAGTATCTATTAAAAAAAAAATCAACAATAATTCATATTAACTCTTTAAATAAAAAATTGATATTTCTTTTACTCACATGACACTGAAACCATTCAACAATGCCTCGATGAAATTATTTTTCTATGACACTTGATCAGGGGACCTTAGTTGGGCCTTAGTGGGTCCGGAGGGGTGCCCCCTCCCAATTCTATTTTTTAATAAATTAGTAATTAAAATTTATACTATATTTATAATTTAAAAAAATTAATTATAGGTAAAATTTAATTATTTAATAAATTTAAAAAAGATAAAAATATTTATTATCACCCTTTTACTTATTCACTCATTATTAATTAATAATTTCATAACTAAATTGCTAATATCATATTCAATAAAAATTAATTTAAAATTTTAACTTCAGTATTTTATTATTAATACTCTTAATTATTCAAATTAATATATATATATATATATATATATATATATATTTGAACTATAGCCATTTTTAATAAAAATAAAAAGTACATTTTATTTAAACAATTTTTTTTGTTAAATAAGATTGTGAAATAAAATAGAAGATAAATTTTTTGTACATAATATAATTATTTACATTGAAAAAAAAAATATAACCAAAAATTTATCACTACTAGAATTCTTCATATTTTATGAGATTTTTTCTGCCGTTTTTCTATAAAATTTTGCAAGAAAAGATTTTTTTTGTCATTTATAAAATTTACAAGTATTTCCTACAAGTTTTTCTATAAAATCCTAAATATTTTACTAAAAAATTGGTAGCAAATTTTTACAAATTATTTTCCATAACAAAATTTGTAAGAATTTCTTATGAAAAAATTTTTAAAACAAAATTGACAGGAAATATATGTTTTTAGTAGTGTATGTTTTGACTTAATTATTGATAGATTCAATGATTTAAGAGTATAAAGAAAAATTTATTAAATATATATGATTTCTTTTATAGTTGTATTATATATTTATTTTTGTTGTACTAGTGATAGTGATAAAACATATAAATTTTTAAATATTATGTTGACTCCCCAAAGTTAATGGTCAAGATTCGCCACTGCACTTGATAGTCTCCTTTTCATAGTAATTCTAAATTTCCTCTATATAAAATAACGGAAGAGTTTATGATATATAAGAAAGTAAGTTATTTAAGTAAGGATTACTCAATGAAGCGTTGTACTTCTTTACAATTAATCAAGACATATTGATGTGCTTGAAGCAACTTAGTTGGAGTCAAAGTGAAATAAGATAAACCTCTAATAGGTTTGTCTATACTGAGAAATATATATGATGAAGATTCAAATGGAACATCATTAACATGACTTCATGGGTGGGTTGATTGTTGTCTTGATTTCATTATCCAAGTATATTGAGCAAAAAGTCACATATTTTCATAAATCAACCTTCAATTATTAAGCCTTTAGGTTATTATGCACGTAAGACTTTAATTTTCTAAAAAATCTACAATTTAGAATCATTTATTAAACTTAAAAACTTTAAAAAAATAGCAAAGTGAAAATTTAAACACATTGAAGTTTGGAAGTGATCATACATTTCTATCGAGTACATCCATCTACAATGTATTAGTACTAGTCCTCCAAATTTGGCTTCATCAACTAGATGCACCATAAGATGAACCATAACGGTGAAGAATGATGGAGGAAACAACGTCTCCAAATGACACATTGTAAGAACAATTTTTTCTTTAAGTTCATATGGCTTAACACTTGAACACATAGTAACTTAAAACATATGAACAAATCAACCAAAATATTTGCAACTTGTGGATTGGCAATATATTTCTAATTGACAACGACAATAACTACTCCATTAGAATGTGGCAATCATAGTTTTTCAACCCAAAAATCTTTCTTTGATCAATATCAACACATCTAGAAATGTTGCTTGAATATCCATATGGCACCCTAACATTTTTCAAGGTGTAACAAAATGCTTATCTCTTCCTTTTCTAGTGTAAACAAAGCTGCAAGAAACTTTTTTCCATCATCTAATGGCCAAAGTTCTCTTCTTATATCTATTGCTTATAAGTCTTTTCACGCTTCAACATTATCTTTTCTTTTGTCTTTGTCATTTATCAACGTAAAAGTTATGTTGTCACATACACTATTTTCAATATGCATCACATCCAAATTGTGTCATAACAAATTAAATTCCCAATATGAAAGTTGAAAGAATATGTTTTTCTTCTTCCATTGTTGCGTTTGATATGTAGTGGTGTTTTTTCCACAATTTCTCTTTCATTTATCTAATGATTTTGGTTTCTTCCCAAATGTAATGCTCATATTATTGACTTGCTCCAAAATTTCTAAGCTAAATAATTGTTTTGGTGGGTCCCTATCTTCAATGTTTCCATTAAATTGGACTTGATTCAATCAAAATTTGTGCCTTCTAGACATAAATGGTTGATATCCCATAAAACACCATTTATTACTAAATGGAAGATGAAGTATAGTTACATCAAAATTGCAAGATGGACAAGCTAAACTAGTATAATTTTTCCATCTTGAAAGCATCGCAGGACCACAAAAGTCACTAATGGTCTATAGTAGACATGCTCGCATCATGAACACTTCATTCTTTAATGCATTGTATGTTTCAACACCTTTTTCCACGACTCTTTCAACTCTTCCAAGATTTATCCATCTCTAAAATTAAATGTGTGTAATCAATTAACATCATATCATTAAATTATAAAAGGAAAAGATACAAGATGGTACAAATCTAGATTTAGGCTTATTTAATCATTAATTTGACAATAATAAATGATTTAAGATTAATGGACAAATGTATCTTTTTAGCATAATAGTAAGATTAATGATAAGAGATGCTTCTACCTAGCGGGATTCAAGGTACGCGAGAAAGGATGCATGGGTAGCTAGCCTCTAACACAACAAGAAAATCTCAATTTTGCTAGAGAAATTAGCGAGGAAAAATATTTGTAGCTAATCCCTTTCTAATTTGCGAAGAAATAGGGAAAGAATAAAATTGTAGCATGTTTGTAGCAAAATAGCTACAGATTTATTATAATATATATTTGTAACTAATCCCTCTCTAATTTGCGAGGAAATAATGAAGGAAATAATGTGTAGCTTCTTTGTAGCAAAATAGCTACAAAATAACTAGAACATATATTTGTAGCTAATTTATTACTAATTTGTGATGAAATAGCAAAGAAATAAAATTGTAACTACTTCATAGTAAAATAGTTACAGATTTACTTGAAAATATTTATAGTTAATCCTTCTCGATTAAAATCATACTAAATTTATTTTTAATTTTAGTATATATATATATATATATATATTAGTTTAAATATTTAAATATTATTTTTAGCTTAAATATTTTAAAATTATTTTTAATTTAAATATAATTATATATTGAAATATAAATGATAAATATTAATATTAATAAATTAATTAAAATATATAATAAAATAAGATAGGATTTTTTTGATAACTAACAAACATTATAAAAAAATTATTTTTAAGTAGCAATTATTTTCTAGCGGTTAAATAAAACCGTCAGAACTATTTTGATTTCTGATAGTTTTAGTTAACCGTCATAATTGTTTTAAAACTTTTATTAAGTAGTTAAATAAAATCCTTCCACCCTTTTAATGTTTCTCGTTATATTCTTTTGGAATCAAATTTTCCTCTTCCTTTCTTTCACCATTCTCTATACCGTACCATTCATCTCGATGAAAAATGACAATAGTTGAACGTTCCACCGTCCTTTGATTATGAATCGGACAACAACAATGAGCATTGCAAGCTGTAGTTGTCAGGTAGGATGGGATCTGAATCTAGCCGTGACCGCACTGAATTCAGTGGAGATGATGAAGTTGCACTGCATAATCAAGTTGTTTGGGGTGAAGAACCGTAGGAATACGCCATTAGAGTGTTGCCTGTCATGTATGGTGGCTCTGCATCGGACTACCACAGCATTCCGAGGAGATGGTTCGTGCAATGTAACGGTGAGGGATCGAAGCTTCGAGTGCCAGGTAGTTCAATCAGTGAATGTGTTGTCCTTTGTTGCGGTTTCATTGCAGAGCCGTTTCAAATCAGCTAGGAGATGAGAGGGGATCGTGTGTGGTGGTCCACAAGTCGTTTGGTTGTGATTTCCTAGGTGAGGAAGTAATACGGGGAGGAAAACAGCAGAAGAAGAACGATGTAGCGGATGGAAAGATTCACAAGGCGTTGGGTGATATTAGGAATTTGGCGAATGTAAGAGGAGTTGTTGAAGTCAAGAGGTTCCCTCTCACTTTCTCTTTCTCTCTTTCTATCTTTTATAGTCACTTTTTCGTTTGGTTGTTTAGAACAAGTTGTTGAGGTTGATATGATGTGATATTATTATGATTCTTTTAGGAGTTTTGGTGCCCAACTTCTTCCCAATGCCCAAGCCACAACAGTTGTCGAGAATAACAAGTACATAAGCAGAGATACAAGATAAAGTTTTAGGTGTTTTTGGCGATGTTTTACCAATAAAGTTTTATATTAAAGTGATGCAATTTGCAAACCTTATTACACGCTGATTATGTTTAGAGCTCTAGTTTTAATTGAAAAGTAGCACAAAAATACCCAAGCATTTTACCATTTGGAGTTTGGAGTGGGAAAAGGTGGAAATTTTAAACTCTTGGAGTTTGCAAATTTACCCATTTGTTTTGGTTATTTCCTGTTTTTCAAACGGGGAGTTCTTGTGGTTGAGGCAGAAAATCTGGAAGGTGAGGCTGTGGACATTACACCTAAGGAGTTTGGAGTGAGAACATTGGCTCAGGAATATGGAGGTGGTGCTTTTACTGTTTTAGGGGATGTTGTCTTCTTTGCAAATTACAAAGATCAGAGATTATACAAGCAGTCCATCCATTCTCTTGGTCAGTATTGCAAGCAGTTAATGAATTTTAAGTTCTTTTAGTAACATTTGTGTACTTCTTGGTTCACGAAGACATTTTTTGTCATTATTTTTAGGTAGCTTCCTATATATAATATCACAAAATCAGATGGACTGTATTTTCATTTCTCTTATTACATTTTATGAAAACTTAATGATGCCTTTTTTTACATGCCATATAGACATAATTCATCATGCACTTTGACGGAAAAGATTATGATGCCAGGTATATTTTCCACTTTCATTGCTTTTGGGATAAAAGCATATGCTGGTTTTGTACTCTACATGATTAATTGAAGACATTTGTTCCTCTTTTAGACATATTTTAATGTGTATATCTAATACAGTACTATATAGATAATTTAATAATATTGTTTCTCTAATCAAAAGTACTTTTTTTACATGCTTCCCAAGGATTTCCTAAAACATTCAATGCCCTTAGATCTGTCATAAGGGTGCCAGCAAAACACAGGCAGCATTTCATTGGTTAGACTATATGTTCACCATGCCTCCTTCCTAATCAACTATGAAGCATTTAATATGATTTCCATTGCTGTGTTGGATTGATTTAGTTTTTCAAAAAGTTGTATATCTAGTATTTATAATTTTTATGAAGGTGGAAGATAGGTAATAAATCATTTGTCAAAACAAATATGACAGTATTGTGTTGCATTTGCTCTCTTGTTGAAATATTTTAGTAATTTCTACCCTAAAATCAAGTGTGGCTTTGGTTTTATAAATATAATAGCACTTTTAAGTTTTTTCAAAACTATAAGGAGTGGCAGCAGGGAGTGTTACGGGTTGGTGATTTCTAATTGGATGTATTAGCATTATAGATAAATTTTTGGATTGGGTGCCAATTAATATATTGTTTGTTTGGACTGTGACTAAATTGTGGGTTGCCATGAGTAGTACGAAGTTTTATTAGGTGCAGTGGATAAGTTATATTAATTTTTTTAATATATGTATTCATGGAAAAGGTGTTATTATAATATATATTACATATAATAAAGTTAAAGGTATATATAATAATAAAATTAATGTAATTTTATTATAAACCGTAGTCTAGTCACTATATTTTTGTAAGGCTAAATTCAAGAAAATTAAATAGATAGATGGTTTATAAAATTTAAATATTTTTGTGTGTTTTTTTATTGTTAAACATGATAAGCTTTTAGATTATTTTGGTGGAGTTTTGTTATTTGGAAGTATAATACTTGTTAGTAAATAAGTTGATGTATGTGGTATTTGAGGGATTGGAAATGATGGAAAGGTGTATGTCTCAGCAAAAGGTAGGAGACTTCGCCTAAGACTCTATGGGAGAGATGTAGGAAATAGAACTTGAGGAGTCTGTCTTGAGAGAGTAGTGGGTGGTGGGCTTTGTCTTGGTGAGCAGGAGGGGGTTTAGCTTCGCGAATGACGGATAAACTCTCTATGGTTGTACAACTGGTGAATTTCATTCATAAGTCTCTTTGAGAGAGTAGTAGTAGGAAGTGAACTTCATTTGTAAGACTCTGGAACAACGAGGAGTTCTAGCTCTAGTGGTGAGTGAATGGCTGGTAAACCATGTACATGAGACGTAATTAGGAACTTGATATTTGCTTATTGTGTTGCAGGGAGTTGTTGCAGAGTGAGTTCCTTAATGAACAAAGAGATGACATGAAAGAACGTGAAGCAACGATAGAGCTGAGACAAAGGATAAAGGATAAGGAGTTACTGCTAGAATTCCTTTTGTTACTTCAACA
>Ga0214542_1007149_pt1 | contig 19663 bp, 14 predicted proteins | sample CNSS1metaG_FD_160096 | JGI IMG/M metagenome (GOLD analysis project Ga0214542, IMG submission 160096) | Root nodule microbial communities from cowpea collected in UCLA plant growth center, Los Angeles, California, USA - CNSS1 | ecosystem: Host-associated > Plants > Roots > Nodule | place: USA...
ATCAAAACATCATAAATTTTTTAATTATTTATTTTTTCTTTTAGAGGAATTAAAATTTAAACTCTATTTTTAATTAATCACTGTTTACTATACACAGATACAAAATATATATATATATATATATATCGAATATGATGATACATATATTACATGATGATAATATGTGTGATATATGTACGTTGAAAAAAATGTACAACAATTCTTAATGATAAATATATAATTATTATTATTTGAATTCAAATTAAAATTATATATATTAAAATTGTTAATATAAAACACGTAAATTATTGTTATTATAAAAATATCACTACTATATATATAAAATATTATATTTTATTGATAAGTATTAGATCCAAAATAAGATATCAGTTACGATAAACATGAATTACTTTTTCATAGTTTTTATTTTATTTTCATTTTATCTCCATTAAACATATAATCAGAAAAATTCACTTTAAAAGAAAATAATATCGCAATAAATCTATTTAAGGATTTTTTAAAAGAAATATTATTTTAAAAAACAAAATCCTTAATCAACATCACTGATTGTAACTTATAATAAAGAAGATATAAAACTAATGATAAGCTCTGAAAAACATGGACTACACACGTCTGTCATCTTCTTTTATTATAATTAATTAATTTAATTTTAAAAATAATTATTTTATTTAAAATAACACTTATTTAAAAGATAAAATAAACAAAAGATATACACTAATTTATATATATATATATAATATATATATATATAAAATGTAAATACAAATATGATAATGTCTATTTATATAATTTTTTTAAATATGTCTAATATTATATTAATAGAATATTATTAAATTAATATATAAAATAAAATTATATTTATTAAGTGAAATATAAAAAAAATAAAGAATAATAATTAATAAATAAAAAAAATGATTTATAACATATTTACAAAAGTAACATTCAATTTTTAAAATTTTAATAAATAATTATATTTTAAAAATTAAAATTAAAAATTTGAAATGGAACACGAAAGAAAAAAATCTTTTAATAGTGTTATAGATAATAATCATAATAAATTGAATTATCAAAAGATATATTTTTCCACAAAATCCCCTTCTTCCCGATTCTTTTCTCTCAATCGCCAACATTCGCTGTTTAGTTCGATAGACACTGCTTTGGATATTAAGGTATGCTAGCTATGAGTTGCGTTCGTTAGCGATTTTGAAGTACGAGATTGTTTTCGGAATTTAACAAGTTTCAGAATGGCGACGAGCGCGAACAGCGGTGGTGGCGGCGGTGGCAGCAACCAAACCTACAAACCGTACCGTCCCTTGAAAACCCTAACCGGCCACGAAAACGCCGTATCGTGCGTTAAGTTCTCGAACGACGGAACGCTATTAGCCTCGGCATCCCTCGACAAAACCCTAATCATTTGGTCATCCGCCACGCTCTCTCTCCTCCACCGCCTCGTCGGCCACTCCGAGGGCATCTCCGACCTGGCCTGGTCCTCGGACTCTCACTATATCTGCTCCGCCTCCGACGACTGCACCATCCGCATCTGGGACGCCACCAGGGGCGATTGCGTGAAGATCCTCCGCGGCCACTCTGACGCGGTCTTCTGTGTAAATTTCAATCCCCAATCAAGCTACATCGTGTCCGGGTCCTTCGACGAGAGCATTAGGGTTTGGGATGTGAAGACCAGCAAATGCGTCCAAGTCATCAACGGCCACTCCATGCCCGTCACCTCCGTGCACTACAACCGCGAGGGCACCCTCATCCTCTCTGCCAGCCACGACGGTTCTTGCAAAGTTTGGGACACCAAAACTTTTGCTCCATTGAAGACCCTTATCGACGATAAGGTTCCTGCTGTCTCCTTCGCCAAATTCTCCCCCAATGGCAAGTTCATTCTCGTCGCCACTCTGAATGACACCCTCGTGAGTTTTCATCTTCTTAATTTTTCTTGTTCAGTATCGCTTTTTACATTCTAAATAGAGTATATATTTTTTTTTACTTAGAATGTTATTGCTATTCCTATCAACCAAATAGATCAAGCAACGACATATAAAAGACATGTTTTTTTCTTCTAAACGTAACCTTTACAAAACTACCATGTTGAAGGAAAAGAGCCTAATCAATTTTTCGTAAGACCACCGAAATGTCCTGCTAGATTTGACCAAACTTGTTAGAATTTAGTGATTCTAGTCTCCATAAGTATACCGCACCTTCGACGAACATGACTCTTCCAAAAAAAGCTTGATCATAGTATCTACTGGACTATTACTCCAGTAGAAGGCCAGAAATGCAGCAGAGATTGCAAAAAGGAAGGAGTAAGCTGATTTAACAGAAAAGATCATGGAACTATCTTCTTTTCAAACCCTTTCATCACACGCTTGCATAACCCTGCATATCTTACCAAAGTTGATAACATAGTCTAGAGCCCTTCCTCTCAATCAAATATATTCTGCCTCCAAATGCCATTTCCAGAGCCATACCCCGTTATCAATCCATTGGTATCACTGCACAAGAAAAACCATAACCAAGCAACTGAAGAATACTAAAATACTATCTGACAAGCATATATCCGTCCAGAAAAATGGGAGTTGCTATTTTGTAGCCTCCTTTATTCAAAGGCATTTGATCCCAAGGGACCAGATTTATGAGACAATGATTAATTCCAACCACCCCGTCGTCCCAAGGTCTTGGGTAGACAAACAATTTTCCCAATGGTATCACCACCAGATCATAGAAAAGATCTTTGAAGTCTCGATCGAGACATTTAAAATTCTCTTTGGAGCTTTAGATAAAAGACAAGAATATCTTACATTGTTTGTGTGATATACAGGGAGCACAGACTTTTCGGGCTAATTTTTAGGTTTTTAGATAAATTGTTACTCTGCTTTTGAATGCACACTTGAGGAAATTCCCAGATTAACTATAATAATATTTGCTTGTTCTTTATGAATGAAATTTATCTTTCTATTAATATCTTTATAAACTACATCAGGAAGTATTGAGATAACGTTTCGATCATTATTGCTGCTGGCATTGTGTAGAAATATGCTGGAAACATGACATGTATGAACTTCTGAGGATGGGTTTGATGAAATGTTACGATGCACTATACTTTAATTTGGGTCACGTATATGTGCCTGACACGTCCGTGTCCAATATTTTAGGATATGTTACTGATACTTGTCAAGAAGTATTTAATCTATAAGACAATAGTACTTTTTATGATGACAATAATTTATAATTTTTTATTTTAATATCGTTTAATACATATGATTTTAACTTGTTCACACAATGACAATCACATATTTATCATGTTTTTAAGAAATTTTGTACATTTTTCAATGCGCATATAGAATGTATCTTATCTATTATTTTCAAAATAAACATAACGGCATATTTGATACGTGTCGTATCCGATACACGTATTGTATCATTGCATCATAGAAGAAAAGGTTACTTATGTTCATGCTCTGCATCACTAAGATAAGGGTTCTGCCTGAGAAACAGTCAGAAATCATGGTGAATAATCCTTTGGAAATAGTTACGGGTAAAAAGTAGTTAAAATCAACAGTATGATTGGTATTGTAAGGTGCTTATTGGGTTGTAAATTGTAGAGTCGTTAATATATAGTAGATCCTACATAAATCTGAAATATGCACTGACAAAATAATATAAATAATTAAAAAAAAAATCATTCATAGTGTCATACTTTGAAATAATTAATCAAACTTGAGCTCATCAAGTAAACTAAACAAAAGAAAATATGTGAACCAAGTCATAACTCATGAGTCACAACAAAACAACTCAAAATACCTAATTACTTAAGTGTAAGTAGCCTGAACAAAATACCAAATTTTCAAAACCCAACTACCAAGTCCAAGAACACCTAGATGGCTAAAGCCTTAACACTAAACATCTAATTAAATCTTTCAAATTAAAACCAAAACTTAAGGGATTTTCATTAGAAAGTATATTAATAGGATCATTTTCCTCCTAGTTCTTGGAAAACAAGAACATCATCCTATTGCCCTCTACCTTGGGCTTGACCTTGTACATCATCTTCATTTGAATTTGGAGCACCATTTAAACTACATTTTCATTGTCTCCACTCATTATTGGACAGAATATCATCAAGTTCGAACTTCTTAAGTGATTTTCTTTTGCCTTCCTTTCTTGGCCAATATTGAATTAATCGTGACATAAACAAACATCATTCATAGTTTCTTGTTTTAAATACTGTGAGAACCTAATAAACACAAATGCAAACATACATATAAGTAACAACGCATCACTCAAAACACATTGATTTGATGTTTTCATGACCTTCATCGATGATACCGCCTATCTGCTCTGTTGTGATTTTGTGTATGTACTGAATTGGACACGGTGTGCAAAAACGTGGAATTGAATGATTCCATGATTTTCTTTGCTATTTTAACTACGTTGGTGATGGGAGCACATTGTTAAGTAGTGTCCTGGAGACATTTAACATTCTCTTTAGTTAATTTTGTATGTTAGTTTAGCATATTGGTTCGTTGATAATTTCCCTGACAATATAGTTTTTGTGGATGCAGAAGCTCTGGAACTACGGGAGTGGAAAGTTCTTAAAAATATATTCTGGGCATGTGAATAGAGTATACTGCATAACTTCTACATTTTCTGTGACTAATGGGAGATATATTGTTAGCGGTTCTGAAGATTGCTGCGTTTATTTATGGGATCTTCAGCAGAAAAATATGATTCAGAGACTTGAAGGCCATACAGATACTGTAATATCTGTTACTTGTCACCCCACAGAGAACAAAATTGCTTCCGCTGGTCTCGCTCGAGATGCAACTGTGAGGGTTTGGGTACAGGATTCCTGAATAATATTGAAATTATAGGGTGTTTTAAGGCAACTAACACTACTCATGCACGGTGATCTCTTGTGGCACTATTCCGTCTATTTTTTTGTAAATATATTTTTCATCACTTGATTGTAAACTCATCACATTTCTAGACATCTTAAATTGTTATATGTCGTCTAATGTGTGATGTGAAGTATGAGTCTTGAATGTTTACCTATCCAAATTTCTTCACTATATTCTTTTGTATTGTTTGTGCCTTGTTAGGTGAGATTTTCTCAGATTTTAAAGAATCGAAAGTGGTAGTTTTCTAGAAAGTAACGCAACTTGCACAGTATACGACTATTTTTCTTTTTTCCTAGGACTAGTCTTGTAAAAGTTTTAACACCATTAACGTGAGGTGATGGGAAAATGCGACAAATATTGTCCTTTTGTAAATTTCAGCCGTATGATTTTTGAAAGAATGAAGGCATATATTTTCGAAATGAAAATATAGCATATGAATATTGTAAGTCTTGAAAGAATATCAGTTTTAATTTAATTTCATAAAAGCTTAAGAAAATTCAAAAGATTTCAGATTGACACATCATTCGAGTTTCCCAAAATTAAGAATAATGAGATGTCAGATATGTTGCAAAAGTTCACCGATGTTCTCCATGGTGATCGCATGAGAGTTATTTGAAGCTATGAGTAGACTTCACCGTACTAAAATTCAATTTTAAATGCAGTAAAGACTATCCAAAGGGAAGCAGAATAATTGTTTTAAAATTTTGTCAGATTATTGCAGAGCCTGATGAAATAGTTACAACATCAGCTGGTGGATAAGACATTTGGTCGCAGGAAGCATCAGTTATTTGCAATGTTCCTACTACCGTCAAGTTTTGCTTGTTTTTTTCCCTTTCGTGTCTCTGCTTCTGCATGCATTTTCATATTCAAATTCAACTGCATCCTAGGAGATCATAGATTTCAGAGACATACTTGATACTCTTTCTCTCTTTCTCGTGTGTTTAAAACAGTTGATACGGCCTTCACTGGCTCGAGTGTTGGATCGGAATTGATAAATAAGTGTTCCTTGGATTTATGAAAATAAAAATAAACAAAACACAGGTAGGAACTAATCATCAGATAATAGCTGTCATCAGATTATCTGTTGTACGCTATATTTCTCTCCATATCTCAGATTACTCCACTGCATCAAAATCTAAAAGGCCTGTTTAAAGTAAAAATAAGAAAACCCAACAACGTTAAGAAAATCATTCTTGATAGTCATATCGTTAAGAAAATTATTTACCACACCCACTTACTCTCTTTGCAGACCATAGATTTTGCACCCATTTCTGCTAATACATTCTGGAAAAAAGATAAATGTTATACCAAATTAAAAAGCGTAAGATGAAGATGAGAAGAAAGGGGCAAGTTTATGAGTTTCCTTGTTGAAAAATGTGACTGTCATATAAATTTAACACTGAGAAACAAGATTTAACAACTCTATTGACTACTACTCATGTTTCCAAGCATACAAAATGAGAGAGAACCCAAAGCATTGCAACTGGGAATCCTTAAACAGCTGAGAAGAAGCCCATGTTAGTGCAGTGGTATCAGAAGCTGATTGGGCTTCCCACACCTTTTCACTTGAAATGCATGTTTGGAACATGAACACTGCATTGCCAATGGCATTCCCAAAGAGCCAACTATGCACATCCCAAAACACTTCAACCGGAACCCCATCCACCAAAATGGTGTGATTCCCTCGGAACTTCCACTTGAGACGCTTCACCTGCATCACTGTCTTGCTATCAATCCGAATCACAAGAGAGGGATCGTTAAAACCCACAGTATCACACTCAATTGTCACATCATGAACTTGCCCCTTGTCACAAAACTGAGCCTTGGCACCGTAAAACTTCTTCCCAAAAATATGCTCTCGTTTTGCAACGAAAACTGTACCACCGTGGGAAAAGGCACAATCACTGTCAATCTTCTTGCATGCCTCCTTTTTCAGATCCCCAAGCAGCAACACCAGCTCCTTGTTGAACACCACCGCTAAGTAGAACCCCTCCAGCGGCTCAGGCCCGGAACCAAACTTGGCACAACTCAAATCCCAAAAGATATCAATTTTACCAGATTGGACCTCCAAATTCTTGGACCCTTTTCTCTTCGAGAATAGCCATGGCTTTATCTCAACCTTGCAGAGACAATGATTTCCCAAGTCATCTATCCCCACGCTCAAGCCTTGACCCATGAGAGTTTTGGTCCAGGAGACCGTGATCAGACATGAACGCCGTCTTAATCTGCACTGGTACACACACGTGACAACATTTTGAGCCGCTCTTGTGGTGCTTGATGAGGATGAGTCAGCAACCTGAACCCCATTCTCTCCAAAACAAGAAGGAAACTCCTTCATGGCAACACTACCAACAACAACAATAACCAAAACAAACAATTGGATTCAAAAGAGTTGAGTTTGGACATGTGCTTCTAATCGTGTTTCTTCAGAATGGGATACGACATAGGAGAGAGGGGTGTGGGGGACAAAGAAAGAGATTTAGATTTGGTTGATGTTTGAATTGTGTGGGGAGATTAAGTGGAGTAATAACCAAAACAAAAGGATGAGTGATGAAAAAAACTTTGCAGGGAACATAAAAAGGAAGAGTGAGGGAAAGGAAAAGGTCGCTTTAAGCACATGGGGTACCAAGGATAATAACAGCTACATTGACCCCATTCTATTGTCACTGCCATTGCTGTTGCTATGCTTATGCTTGACATGAGTCAAGTGAAAATTCAACAAATACCTTCAAAAATCTATATTATTACCCCTTTTGTTAATGCTAATAAGGAAGTTAAATTAGTTGAATTTAAAATGTTGAGATATCACAAGTCTCATCAACAAGTTTTGTGACCTTTATGCTTCATAACACTTTTATGGTAAATTTTGACTTTTCTTCTCCTTATTCTTTGATGTTTCCATTTTATACACTCTCAACTCCCTTTTTCTCTTCCGGTTCTTTTGGTGGTATAAAAGACAAAGAGTTAATTTACTTAAAAGAATTAAGTTAGCTTAGTAAGGTGGTAAGACGTGGTAATTGAACAATAATCTACCTCTTTAAGATGGTAAGACATTAGATGCATGATTAATAAGTCTGTATAATTATTATATATGATTGATTTGTTTATCTTTATATTTAATTATCTCAAAAGTTATATCATAAATTGTTTTTTATTAATTAGCAATATAAAATTATTTTACGTTATATTATTTAAACTCTTACATAATTCAATAATAGTTTAAAACAAAATGGTTCTGTCGAATCCTCTTTTCGGTGATTTGTGCATCATTTTAATGGTTAAGAGCACTATTGTTCATTAATATGATATGATGTAGGAAATGAATGAATTCTTATTAAAATTTGTATAAAAAAATCTTTGATTAACCATGCATATCAATTAAATTTTAATTGAAATAAAAAAGATATTAAATAAATTTTATTGTATTTATAATTTATTTTAACATCCTTAATAAACACAGAAAAAGAAAAAGTACATAATCATTTAATTTACAAAATTTATTTTCTATCTTCGCAACATTTTTGTTATTTTATTGCAGGTTTTGTTACTATGATCTACAAAGCCTTACGATACTAGTCATCAACCTCCAATTCAATATTTATTCTATTTGTTAATCTTAACAACTATGTGTAAGGAATATAATTGTTTTACCAATAAAATTGTTAGATTTTAAATAAATATATCCCTGGAGGAAATGTCATGTATATGAATTAACTTTAGTAAATAGAGATAAAAATACAATTTCTATTATGATTGTGTTTAATAATAACTTTATTTATTTGTATGAAAATTCATACATATTATAACCAAACTCCATCATCCATATTTTGAAGTTCAAAGATTTTCCGTGATGATATAAAAATAGATAACTTAATGAATGAAAAAAATTTACTAAATTATCATTATCAGTTTCGGAATAACTAATGCAAACATTTATAAAAAAAAAAATCATATTAATTATCTATCAGAGATAAAACCGGAATAGAATTTTATCATTTCACCAAAACATAAAGCGTTACTTAATATAAAAAATGATGTTAAATTAATGTCACGTATATTTTGAATTCTTTTTATTCAAAGTACTAATATGAAGTAAGTATACATTAATGAATTCTGGATTTAGACTCAATTGGTGACACTGTGTTTATGATCTTTAACTTTCCACCGAACCAAACTAACATACATTAATGTAGCAACTAAAATAATTTTGTTTATGTCACTTAGAAGCGACATAGATAATTAGTTATCATTATAATATATTGTAACTAGATTTAGTTTTTTCCTATTTACATTTACTAACCGTTATTTGAAAATTGATTAATTTGATTTAAATAAAAAAAGTTTTTAAATAAAAACAGGAATTGAGTTAAAATGTTAAGATAGAATCATAAATTATAAATTTTTAGATTTATAAAATCAGCTAATTCCAAGTACACACATAAATTGGAAACACTTTTTTTTGCCTCTTTCAATCGTGTAGGTCATGGAAGTCTTGGAATCCCTTAAATAAGTAATTAGGTGAAATTTGGTTTGACCCATGAATTTAAATAAATCAAGGTTGCTTGTGCAAGAAACCATCCCTTTCTATGATTACGTTAATGCACCCATTGCAACAATTGAGATTATTTTTCAAAGATCTTCCTAAGGTGTTGTGCCAGTTTGACCATCATGTCCAATAATTAATTTCATGACATTATGAAACATCTTTCTTTTACCAAACTAAGGATTAGTTGTCCCACCAAAACACAATTAGATTTCAGAGAATGGCCAACCAATTGGAATTTTTTCTTCATGCTACTTTTGATTTTTTTTTATGATTATATTGATATAGATTACTTATCATCAGATTCAGGGACTAATTATATTTAAAAAATTTAAACACCTAGTATTCCTTTTAACCTAGTTTATTTAATGAAAATCTTGAGTATTGATTGATGAGAACTTTTTATCCCATTTTAGAGGGAAGTGGGAAAGCGGGCTATAACCATTAATTGAAAGATTTTAAGTTTTTTAATTGTATATGGTGTTAATTTTTTTTTTATGCATGGTTTAAATAAGGTTTTATTGTTATTTAAATTTCTTTAATGAACTTTTTCTTGAAAGATCCATCAAATCATGTCACGATTATTGATGATCCTAGAATATGAAAATCAGAAGATTGAAATGAGTTTAATTTGTTGAACAAACTTTCGTCTCAAAATTCTAAAATGATGAATCTGTAAATCTTCTTTATGTTGTTCAACATTTTCAAGTTTATTCAATGTGAAACTTGTTGGAATAGTAGAGTATTTTAAAAGAGTTGTGTCTTTAACAAACAATTATTTTTTCTTGAACATAGTAGATTTGTTGTCATAGGTCACGTCCTTCTTCTCCGAAATAATTATCATAAGTTACACAGGTCTATAGTTACAAGTTGTTTCCTTTTCGATAGAGATCTCTGCAACGTGCCCCTCTTTACGATATCTCACTCCATGGAACATTGTGGTTCCTTTTCCTCAATCCATGGAATGTTGAGCTTCCTTCATGGATCATGAGGTTTCTATACCTTATTCTCCATATATAAATAGGTGCTTATACTCTCCTCCAAACACACCTCCATCATATCCTGGGATTATTTGTTCTTACGAACTTGTTTACTAGTTTTAAGTTCCTCGAAAACACTTGATAAGTTCCTAGTGTAACCTAGGGAGCTTGTGCAACACCTCACGAATAAGTCCTTAAGAATAGTGATCATCCATGCCTTAGGAAACTAATCTTGCTCGTGTTCTCATAAGCTTTTCACAACAATCATAAGGACTTAGGGTTGATGGCATGGACATCGACAACAACTCTACATTGGAGAAGCCAAATGATGTTTCATGACCTATACCATGTTTGCAAAACCTTGCTATAATGTTTCAAAAATTGTAAGTTTTCACTGGTCAAAACTTTCAATTCTAGCAGGAATGCCTACTTGCTCTATTAGACAAGTATGCAACTGTCTTTGCTTTTACCACTTCCAAACTCGACTGTAGTACTCTTGTAAAACAAATTGAAGACTGGACCCATGCGAATAAGGCATGTCACCTTTTTATTAGTGCATTGTCTAATGATTCGTTTTATGTGTATTGCTCTTATAAGCAAGATAAAGATATCTTGACTTCTCCTATTCTCAAATACATCACAGAAGATTTTGTTAGTTCGTTATCAGAAAGTACTATGGTTGAGAGATGATCGAAGTAAAGAACATCAAGATACAAATTAACGAGTACCATAAATAGTTAAAGATATTATAGAAGAGAACTAGCCCTACCTAATGAATTTATTTCAAAACTTCTAATAAAAATAAAACAAAATTATCACTCAAAGATACCAACAAAAGAAAAATGTGTTGTTGGAAGAGCTAAGACATTATCCAAGATAAATATGGTAGAAGACAAACCAACTCTAAAAAGGTATGAGAAAAAACTTAATCACAAGAAAAAAATAAATAAATTTTCACATTACAATGAATCTAACCTTACCTTAAAGAAGGGTACTTGCTTTGTATTTGAAAAGTCAAACGGTAAGACCCGTGAAATTTAATTAATTAAATAAATAATTAAATAATAAATCTGGGTAGTGGAAGCCTTTATGACATTGAATTCTAAATCATATGACGTGGAAAAGTACTAGCTCAAATGGTTGAGAGTACTTGGGTTCAAGTCTTATGTATGATATTTATGTGTTAATTATTTGCATTATTTTTATATATGTGATCATGTTGTGGGATGATATAATCCTTGAATTATATTAGTTAGTAAGAAACATGAATTGGCTTGATGATTTAGCATAGACTTGGCTTTGGCATGGTTATGGGTTCAAACCTTGGAGAACCTAAATTAAACTTTATTTTTGCTAAACTTAGTTTTGGCTTGAATATAAAAGGGTAGATGAAATCCTAGCAGCCAAGAGGGCTGGAAAACAATCTCTTAAGTGTGCTTGAATGGTAATTAACACCATCAATAAGACAATTTTCGTTTTAGGATTTTAATGCGCTATTAAGACACCATTAAAAAGCAAATTGAGAGAGAGAAGAAGGGTTTTTGCAATTGATATTTCAGCATAGGGAGTGAAGTGCGAAAATTGAGTGTTTGTGAGGATTGAGAGTGTTGAGGGGAGCATTGAGGCTGAATTGAGAAGAACCAAGGAGGGTCATTGGTGATCAAGGGAGAAATTTCAAAGTGTCAAAGTTTTAAGCAAAGGATACTGGGTTTTTCAAGAAGAATCGTCTGGCGATAAATTCTCGACCGCCAGGTGACGCCTGTAATTTTATCCAGTTTTTCGGGTTTTGTTGAGGTGCCTGGCGGTGATGAATAACTGCAAGGCGACACGAGCCATGTTGGCTCAATTTTTTGATTATGTGCGTTTTGGATCGATTTTGATCGGGGGAAAACCAAGTGGTAGTTGTTAAGGGATGATATAACGTGTACTTCATTGATTTTTAGTGTAATTGATGGTGGAATTCGATGGAACAGTGAAAATGAAGTCTTAGGGTTTTGATGTTGGAGGTTTGGTAGAATTGAGCATGATAGTTGTTAATTATACTAAAACAAATTTATGTTGGAATTAGTTAAGGTGATTATTGGTGTCACTAGCATCATGTTCTTGGAGGGAAACGACTGAGATAGAAATAGGAGAGTATACAGATGGTGTGGGAGATTCTTCACAAGTGCTGAAAGTCTGGGAAATTGCCCAGAAACTTATGCACCGCTTAACGGCACGGGGCCTGCTGCTAGGCGCCATCGCAGTGGCATTAATTCTGTGTGGCTGTAAGAGACAAAACTGGTTTTGGGAATTTTGATGTCTAGGGAGGGAAGAAAATGGAATCGGGGAATGTTGATTGGTGAACTAGAAATGTGTTAAGCAGAGGATTAAGTTGAGATAGGAAGAATTGGAACTTTAGCACATTACAAATTTCTTTTAAACTAGTATCAATTAGTGAGCTTGGATGGGAAAACAAAAGAGAAGAGGTTAAGGCATTGGAAGTACTATTAAGTGCCAAACTAATCCAGAACGTAACCACCATTTCTAGAAGTTGAATAATGAGTTAAGAGGGATAACTGAATAATGGTAAACCCAATTGTGTTAAGAGTTAGGAATGGTTCAAAACTGCATAGTGAAAAGTGTTAAACCTGAGGGTATGAGTTGGTATACTTGGGGAAAACTCAAAACTAGTGGCATGTTAGTGATTCAATTGACATTGAGTAAATTAACTTGAGGATATAATGAGAATTGGGAGATATAAAGGATAGAGGGTGGCAATAATACAATTATTAAGAGAATTGACTTTTTGGAAGTGTGTAAGAAGTAGATGGAAGGCTAGCATTTGAAAAAGTGCACGAAAAATCAGAATAGTGGTTGTTCTGGTATAGCTTCTGGCGGCGTGGTGCGAATCACCAGGCGAGAGTGACTATTCCAGGGAGGAAATTAACGCGTGGTGCCTGACGGACATGAGGGTCCCGCTAGGCGGTATTTGGAAGCAGTGAGTGCTTTGAGGCGCTTGGTGCCTGGTGATACACGTCACTCGCCAGGCGGTCTGGAAGCGGCAACGCCTGGCGACACGTGTCCCCTGCCAGGCGATTTTGCTACAGTAGCCTTTGGTTGTTGGTTCTGCATTGCGTGATCTACAAGGCTTTTGGTGACGCCTCAAAGATGGGTTTGCTGGTGTTCCTTGAGTTAAGCTCGGAACGTATCTCTTGAGTTGAGCTCGGGATAGGGGTTAAACACGTGACATTCCTCGAGTTGAGCTCGGAATGGCATCCCTCGAGTTGAGCTCAGGATGGCGGATGAACACGAGGAACCCTTGAGTTGAGCTCGGGTTGGTGAGTGTTGTCGGTGTGAGTGTGCTAGTTGTGGCCAGTACGGATGGGTCCAGATAGATTGCCCTCCTCAGTATCTAACTGACGAGTTTGGTAGTCTTGGGACGTTGCGAACTATGTTCGTATTTGGGAACTCCACCTAGCGTTACGATGTATGATTCGTAGCAATGGTTTCTCGCACGTGCTTTATCGATTGTGGCCGATAGTTATGGTAGCAGGTCATCTTGAAGTACTCACCAAGAGATGTAGAACGTGAATATCATGATTGTGGCCATGCGAGATGGAATCAAATGAGGAAATTTCTAGGTTGTGAGTGGGTGATATATATATGTGTGTGTGTGTGTGTGTATATATATATATATATATATATATATATATATATGTGTGTGTGTGTGTGTGTGTGTGTGATTAATATATGCACATGTGTTTTATATGATTAATCTGTTAAACTCACCCTATCTGCTTGTGTTTTGCGATGATCGTGTACGTGGTACATGTGAGCAGATGATGTTGATGCAGGTGGTTCTGGTGGAGCTTAGCCATAGAGAGGGGATAACTCATGAGTTTTATGTTTTTATTATTGGTTTTGAAATAATTTGTAAACATTTGCGAGATATTTTTATATTATTTCTAGATGTTATAATTTATGGAATTTGCTTTATTATTGGACATTAATAAAAGTTTTAAATTTCTCGCGTTTTGGGAAATGAGGTATTATTAAATGCAGTGCATTTATTTATTTTCTTTATTTTATTAAAAATCCGTAATATCCGGTCGGGATGTTACACAAACCATCATGAACCTCAGTGCAATAATCCTCCTAAGGAAAATGTAGCTGAAGAGGAAGATACAATTATTGCAATCATTTCACAAGCGAACCTTGTGATTAATGTGGATAAATGAGTGGTAGACTTTGGGGCTATCAGGCATATATATGCAAACATAAGTGTGTTTTCCTCCTACACTAGTGCGACAAATGAAGAAAAATATGCTTATCTTAGTGATTATAAAGCAACTTTTATCCTAAAAAAGAGGAAAAGTTCTTCTACAAATCAGATATGTGAAGACTCTGGCTTGAAGCAATGTGCTACATGTGCTATCTATTAGAGTTAATTTAATTTGTAGCACTGTTGGGGAAAGTTGAGGTTAAAATGTCATTTAAATCTGACATGATTGTTATGACAAAAAATAATGAATCTACATTTTTCTCTTTTGCTTATATTGTTGAATCTTATGATGTGTGAAATATTATATTATGACTAATTAACATGCATGCCAAACAAAGTAGAAAATGTGATATATGTGTAAAATCTAATAAAATAACGAAGAAAACATATCATTCTAAGTTTAATTCATATTGATATTATTGATTTAAAACAAACCTTATCTAGAGGTGATACAAGTTATTTTGTAACATTTATAGATGATTGCTCTAGATACTCCAAGTGTATTTAATCAAATATAAAGATGAAGCATTTGATATGATTTTAACTTATAAGATAGAAATAGAAAATCAATTAAATGGAAAAATGAAAAGGTTTACATCAAATAAAGGTATTGAATATGTTTTTTTTTTTAATAATTATTGTGTTAAAGAATGTATTATTCATGAAGTAATCTCATCACATTCATCTTAATCTAATAGAGTAGCTGAAATAAAAGATATGACTCTCAAAGAAATGATAAATCCTATGCTTATTTGTTCTAATGCTCCTAATAATCTTTGGGGAAAAGCACTTATTACAACATGTTTCTTACAAAATAAGATACCAGGAAAATTTTTGGGGATGCATTGTGATTGATAAACCCTAACACATATTAAGTGTTTTTGGTTCATATAACTTGTTATACCAACTACATTGTGTGTTAAGTTTCTCAATCTAAGATTGATTCATATAATTCGCTATATTAGCTTTGATGCATTACATCTTATATAAGACCCAAGATTTTCTCCTTTCATTTTTTTCCACTTACTTTTTGCAATATGTGAAGGATTGTTGGAATTGTTAAGTATTGAAAAAGAGTCTTCCTCCAAGGACAACTCCTTCTTCTTGAACACATGTTGTCGTAGGTCACATCCTTCTTCTCCGAAATGATTATCATAGGTCATGTAGGGCATCAACTACAAGTTGATTCTTTTTAAGCAAAAATCTCTTCAATGTGCCCCTCCTTACGGTATCTCACTCCATGAAACATTGTGGTTCCATCTCTAGAATCCATGGAATGTTGAGCTTCCTTCGTAGGTCATGGGGTTTCTACATTATTGTCCACTTATAAATATGTGCTTTTACTGTCCCACACATCATACATACATCGATCTCCTTACTTCTTTTATCTTAGGCTTGTTGTTGTTATGAACTTATTTCCTAGATCAATTTTCTCGAAAACACTTAAGAACTTCTTATTATATCCTAAAAAGCTTGCCTAACACACTTTAAGGAAATCATCATTCATGCTTTAGAAAACTAATCTCATTCATATTTCTCTCATTTTTCTCGTAAATTTCTTACAACTATTAACATTAGACATAGATTCCTAATAAAGATAACCTTATGCATATGCCTAACACTAGTCAAGTTGTGCGATGCGATATTCTAAATGGTGTGCTTCTCCTTGTTTTAACTTGGTTCTCATTATTAAATAATAAATTGATCACCATGAAATTGGAATGACTTTGAAGGAAGAAAATTCAAAATGTAAAACAAATGGGACAATCTGCTATGGCAAGGATTGATGATCAAAAGTGTTTGTCACGGGAAGTGTGAAATTGGATTCTAGAAGGTAGGTAGGTATATTGCATAGATAAGACTGTGAAACACAAGTAACATGACATATTGACAAGGCTCATGACATACGATAATCTTGAATCACTTTTTGAGATAAGAGTTAGCCACAAAAGTGAAACTCGAAAAAGAACAAAGAGAATCATTCAAGTCTCAAGAGGCCATAGTCTTTTTAAACAGTAACAAATTAAAGGGTCTGGACCCATGGTATAACGAAAATCCTTTAATATATATTCTTCATAAATTAGCCTAAAAAATGTTGTAGAACACTCGCATGAAAGAATACCAAAATTATGACAATAATTGGGTCTTAAAAATAAGTATGTTTTAGTAAGTTGAGTTTAGCTTTAGTTAATGGTAATTTCCTTCTTGATACAAATAAAGATGTTGTCATGGTTTTTACTATACAATTAAATGCATATAAAAAGAAATATTCACATAAATGGCATTTTTGTTATTCTTGTGATATTTCAAAGATAAAGATATGAATAAAATTATTAATAAACTAAGATATATAAACTTATTATAATATATAATAAGTGAAACGTTAATTAATTTGTAAATAAAGTAAGACTTTTTGTACGTTGGTTCTAATTCTCTAAAGGATTGAATCAACCATTGAAAGGTTGAAGTGAGAGTATTTAAATGAATTCATTAAAAGCCCATCCTTTTATTTCTTTAATTTATTTTTCTTTCTATTGTTTAATTTATTTTTACTAATATATTATGATAGACGGATCTTAAAGGCCTATAGGAAGCATTGATCTCTCTAATTTTTTTGTTATAAATATTTAAATTTGTATATAAATAAAAGTCTTTTTTAGTATATTTTATGCATTTGACTCAAAAATTTTGTACGTATATTTGGACACCTCAAATTTTTTATTTTTTTTTCTAGAATCATGATTAATAATAAGGAAGACATAATTTATTAAATAGTAAAACAAAAGGCAAATATTTTAGTGATAAAAGTTGAGATCCATTCCTCAATTATATGATATAACATTTTGCAAACATCAATATATTAACTTTCATGATGAGACAATCTTACACAATTAAACTTTTAAAGCTCTTCCATATGCACCTTCATTCAAAAACAAATTTAATGTCCCCTTTCCTCTCCACTATCTCACCACACCGCACCGGATTGCACCTCCCTCGCACACACCTCATCATCACCACCACGTACTCCAACACCCCCCAACACACCAACAAGAGGTTACATCATAGGGTCATATATGGTATTTACTCTTGCTCTTGTAGCTTTCTTTCAAAATCTTTTCATTTTTTTGGGAACTCTGGCAAGGTTAATTCACAAATCACTTGAATAAAACACAACATTAGAAAATTATAAAACTAAATCTCCCATAGGTTTGTCTGCATATATATTAAAACTATTCAAAATGTATATCTCATTTGCTTATACTATAACCCTAAGTAAATTTTTTATATTGATTATAACTAACCAAAATAAAAAGTATAGCTTTTTATATTGATCTTTTTTTTAAAGTATTAACGATGGTTTATATGTTTCTGTATATACTGCAATGAAATATTCAAGAAATATGGTTATTAACTACACTCAAATTTGTAAGTAATGAGAAATTTTCGTAAATAATTTGATGTTATCTACGAATTACTTGCAGAGCCTATTCTGTATGTAATAAGTTGGTGAGTAACTTTATCTACGAAAATGTGCATTCATAGGTAACTTACCAATGAACTTTATCTACTACAAAATTAAGACATCGAATATTATCTACAAAAAGCCTACGAAACTAAGGTATCAAAACTTATCTACAAAAATACTCGTGGGAATGGTAGTACTCAAGTTATCTGCGAAACATTTCGTAGGTAACTTACCTACGAAAATCTTTAGATAATTCATATATGAACTTTTTCACAAGTAACTTAAATTTAAAGAAGCAAAATTTTATAACAATATCAATATAAGAGTAGGTGTCAATAGCCAATATCAACATTTTAAAAGTCAGATGCATAAGAAAGTTAACGACACTTCTCACCTTCAAAACTAACTTCAACTTTAACTATAACATTTATGCTTGATATTTTCTTCTCATGGATTAGAATGAGGGGATCCCCAAGTTCCTATAGGCACAAGACATGCATGGTAAGTATATATAAAACAAATAAATATTCATGAGCAAGGGATTTCAAAGACTATTATAAATAGTCTAATCTTGTGAAGTAGCGGTGAGCGACGATCGAGTTGGATCGCGATCGGATTCGGGTCCAATATGCTCAATCCAGCATAACCCAAATTTAATATTTAAAAATCCAATCCGATCATTTTATTTGTCGAGTTGTTCGAATATGGATAATATCAGTCACGGTTAAATATAGTCGGGTAGTTCAGATTTAATTTTAATTTAAACAAGTAATAAAAAAATTACTGGATTTATAAAATTTAATAGTTCTCATAAGTATATCAACCATTGTTGGAATAATAATTTTGCAGTTACAGTAGCAGAAGAAAGAACATATATGCCACTTTCCCCATCATACGCTCGATATGTTGGCCAATTGTCATTCTAGAAGGAATGGCATCTAGATTGATAATAATACCAGGGGTCATGCCTTATCTAGTCCAGGGCATGTCTTCTTGTGTATAAGTCATACCAATAGTTCCCTGTTGACTATGTCTACTACTAAATTTGTCACCAATATGTGGTATACGAATAGATCTAACTCATAGTTTCACAAACCTCAATCCATTAGCATTTATTGTCAGCAAAACCTACAAAACCAAAAAAGAAAAATATGTAATCCAATAATTAAAGTAATGGTAAGAATTAAGGATTCTTGAATACATTAATATGTTCTTATGGAATACATTAATATGTTCTTCCTTCCTATGTAGATATTTTATTTTCATTAAGCAACTCCTTATTTAATAATTAAAATTTAAAACCTCACATTTGCGAAGTATTCATAACATAGGCTCAAACACAACAATAACACATTAGTTGACAAAGATTGATTAAAAGTTTTTGATGATGATAAAGATGCTGAAGAAAACACTTGAAGATATTGAAGACAATATAGTTTATGTTTAAAGATTCTTATTGTAATAGACTTAAACTTTTTCTAGTTAGGTGCTTTTTCTAGTTAGGTG
>Ga0214542_1007152_pt1 | contig 19654 bp, 3 predicted proteins | sample CNSS1metaG_FD_160096 | JGI IMG/M metagenome (GOLD analysis project Ga0214542, IMG submission 160096) | Root nodule microbial communities from cowpea collected in UCLA plant growth center, Los Angeles, California, USA - CNSS1 | ecosystem: Host-associated > Plants > Roots > Nodule | place: USA...
TCAAATTAAGAAACTAAAACAAGTTGAAAAATAAGAGATTGAGGAATTTATGCCTAAACCAACACACCCAACAATAACACATCCCTACACTTGAATTATGGATGACAAAAGTTTTAAGAGGGCTCTTATAGAAGATGAGGCAATCCAAGCATTGAATTAGAAGTTATATGGTGACATGGTCAACCAAGAATCCTCTTCCAAATCCTTTTATGAGGAAAACTTCATGACAACCATTTAAGACCCCTACATTCTATGAGTTGTGTGAACTTTGCCTTCTAATGGCACTACAATGTTATTTCTTTAAGAACTATTTTTCTATCTCTTGAAGAAATTATAAAAAATTCCAAAGGATTCAAAAGTCAAAGGTTTGTATGGCCTTTTTGAAACCTCACCAACCATTATTAGGCCAAACCTTTTGAAAAAGTTAAAAGTTTTACACTCTATCCATTAAGGAGATCCATAATCTGAAAAAGGATATGAAGTTATATGCTCCAAAGCTTATAACAAATCTTAAGGCATAGGCTAACACAAAAGCTAAAATTGAACAAACATTATTCCTCAAGCTAAAGGATATTCAAAAAGCTCTAGATCAAGTAAAATTATTGTTACTGCTAATCCTATTCGAGATACCAAGGGGAAATATCCTCCTTCATTTGAATCTCAAATAACAACACTTATACCAACAATCCCAATGAACAATGCCTCTGCCAACATTTTGTACTCGACTTAATGAGTGGTCTAAGTAGTCCTTAATGAAGAAAGGAGAGAGAGACACAAGCTTTGTTCTATGTGATAGAGTAAAGAAGAAAAGGCCAAGATTAATCAAATTGCCACATCCTTTACTTTGTAGATTCAACAACATTTTTCATAACTTTAAAAATGATTTCCATCTAAAACACCTTATTCTCCTGCTAATCCACCAAAAGATCAACCTTTCTCATCCCAACCAATCAATTAGCCACTTACAGCTAAGCTAAAAGAGGACAACTTTTTATACTTAAGATCGTAACTTTTTCTAGGGGTGGTAACGAGGGATGACCCGCACCATTTAGTCGTATCCAACATTTTACCAACAAAAGTGAGTTGGGGAGGATTGGCTCGTATCAGAATCACATACTAGTTTTGTTGTATAAGAAAAATCTTAAAAAAAAGAGACTTATGTAAATGTTGCAACAATAGTCTTCTTTTAATATTTCACACCTTTGTTGTACTCCATGAGTGTACATTGGATGTAGAAAATAAAATCCAAATAAGCTAAATAAAAATAAGATTAACAACTACATAAAAATGTCAAAGTTAACTCTTTCAGGAAAAAGAAAACATAAAAAAAAATTATAATTTAAGCTACTAAACAACTATAGTAATTAACCATAATCTTTTCTTGACTTCAGAAGTATCATTATTAATTTTCCATTTTAATTACATTGGATATAGCCTCGAAAGAACTTTCATCTTCCATTATTTCGTAATTATAATTTTTCCCATTATAATTTGCATACCTTTGAGCAATGACAATAAATGAATTAAAAATAAAAATAATAAAATAAAATTAGGATAATTAAAAGGATTATTACCCTTAGAAAATTCATACTTCTAACTAAAAGTGCAAATAATTACTTGCACATTTTTAAGCAAGAGATAAGTCCTATATTTGTTAAGGATCCGAGAGGTAATTCGTATGTTTGTTCCTCACTAAAACCATAAGATATTAGTAAGTTTCATAATCAAATTTTGGATTTCTATTAGATGCTTTATTTTTCATGTTCCTTTATGCACTTTCTCTATACTATTCCTAAATTTCTAATGTCCTCTCTTATGCATTAATTTTTTTTTTCACCTTTAGCGTTTGACTAATTTCAGCTTACTATGAAATGCTTCCCTTTAGTTTTTAATTATTAACATATGTTTACAATTAAATAAAAATAATAATACTTTAATAAGCGATGAGATGAAACAAATTGATATGAAAAGGGGATGAGTGTAGATTTGAGAAGAGGAATCAAATGAAGATGTTCATAATTTTTTACCTTTCTTGCAAGGAACACATAATTCTAAGGACAATTATGATGTCTAAGATTTTTGTCTTTTTTTTAGTCGAACTAAGATATTGTTAACTTTGATTCTTATGTTGTCACTCCTAAACTTCTTTTGGACCTTAAGAAAGTGTGCAATCAATGAGAATGAGTTGTATATGTAAAGTTAAAAGGAAACATAGGTGCTAAGCGTATTTAACTAGGAAGAGATGCCATTCTAATTCAAGATGTTAGAGTTACTATCATACCTTGACTCTAATACCAAAATATCAGCACTTTGATTATTCATAACTTTTCAAAACAGTGTATATGTATCAACCTTTTCGTGAGCTTATGATTAAGATATGATCATTATTACATATATTCTATTTCAATAAAAACAAATTCACTCTAATCTAACAAGAACCATGAGTTGACATGTTTTAACAAAATCATGTCTTTAATTTTATAGGTTGAATTCTCTAAAAATGAACTCCAGCAACTAACACTGACAAGACTTTTTATGTTTGATATTTTAGGAATTTTACGTTTGTTTTTGGTTTGCAGAAGATGTAAATTTACGTCTGTAAAATTATCAATGTAAATTTATGTATGTTGGCTTTATAATAGACGTACTTTTACATTTGTTGCTCTTATACAAATGTAAATTTATGTTTGTTGTAGACAAAAAACTTAAATTTTAGAGTTTTTTTTCTCTATTCTACACCAAATTTACATATGTTATTGTAATACCAAATATAAATTTACATATGTTAGTGTCCTAACAGACATAAATTTACGACTGTTAATGCAATAACATGCATAAATTCTTGAGTTTTTTTTTTTTTAAATTGAAATGGTTTTGGCATGAAACTAAAACTTGAAAAATATAAAATATCTAGAACAACATATACATTTCAAATATAACATTTCTAGAAGATAATATATAAATTCAAAATAAGTATGTATTAAATAAAAAAGGTAATCCAACTTCGAACAAAAAGCTAACAAAAACCTAATCTTCTACATTGTTTAAGAGATAATTTGCCCACTCTAATCTTATTTTGATCATTTTCTCCTTTGATATGAGTAAGCAATCCTAAAAAACCTAAAATAATGATACAATGTTATTATGTATAGTTTTCCTCAAACCATACAATTCATGCACAAGTTATATAAATGTTTAGCATTGTCCAATTTTGAATCACTCATGCCTTAATGATAGTTTTGATCCAATGCATGATGTAGTACCCATATTTGTAGAACTACTCTACCTATTAAACTAAATTGGACATAAAAAGACAATTATGAAAGTTGTAACATTATCCTTGTGGTAAGGTCTTTAGTTCATTGTTGGGTTTCTTATGAATGGAACATAACAAGACAATTATGGATTTTTCAAGAATGAAAACTTCAATGTATCAATCCAAGTAAAACTTTCTTGGTGAGTTTGTCATCCATGTTATCAACCCTTATGTTCTAAATTTTTGAATGCTTTGGGGCTCCAAAAATCCATACAACGATGAGCGACTTAGCTTCACACTCATTGTGTCCATGTAGCTAAGACAATGAATTATGTTAGTTTTGAAATGGTTGAAATGCCAAGAAGGGGGAGGGGGGTTGAATTGGCTAGTTAAAAATTTAGGCTATCTTGAAAGCTAAAAACCACATTTAATTGAATCAATTATATCACCAAGTTAGGATGCAAAAGCTACTAAACTGTATACTTTTAATCGGTCAAAAATAGAGTTAATCGATTGATTTTACTAAACAGATTCTATTATGGTATAATCAACAAATTGAAACAGAAAAACAGTCGACTGAAATACTGGGAAAAATGCAGAAATGCAGATTTGAGTTTTAAACCAGATTAAAAGAGACATTTTAACCTGTTGAAAAACCATTCAACAAATTAAAAGACACACCAAAGACCAAATACATCAAATTAATGCTACAAGGTCTACAATATGAATTACAAACTTCAAATATACTTTCTTAATAATGTAACTATGTGAAGAACACACGTTCCAGCCTTGATCAACATGAATACCATCAAATCTCATTTCCTTCATCAATGTAGGCTTCATTCCAATGGTAATGACTTCAAGGTAATTCAAAAGGGCTTCATCAAATCTTCATCAAATCTTCAAGAGGCATACCACCTTGGTTTCACATGTCTACAAATTATACGTTAAACGCAATAATTTTAATATAGTAAATGTAGAAGACACATTACTACGTTGAGACACCAGAGTTGGATGGTAGAAATGTTCAATATCTTGTCTCCACCATACACTTCCATTGCATCAAAAAGGGAAATGTAAAATGAGACATGAGATTCGATTCCAAATACTCGAAAATTCCATTATATTTTTATTGGATTTCTATTGAACTTAGGCATAATGTTGACAAGATTTGAAAACGATCATCCCATCTTTTGTCATGTCGTCATATTCATCAATAATAGGGTTTTACACCTTCTTTTGATGACAAGGAACTGAAACAAATATATGCAAAACGTTTAGCTCATCTATTTATAAATATAAAAAAAATTATTTAAAAAAGGCAATGCACAACCTGTTTTGTGTAACATATACCATGAGGCTAAGGCATAAATGTGCCTAAGGCCTCACCTACAAGTTAAACCTCTAAAGTTGGCAGAGGCAATCAAGCAATAGAATCTCTAACCTCATCAACCATCACATGTGTTTATTCTGGCTATATAGGAACACCGTATGGTTGTTAAACCCTTTGTCACTTAAGGATTCAACAAAAATCCAATTCCCCTCTTTAATGTAGTAGAGTGATAATCTGAGCATGTGAAAATTGAGTTTTGTTGATTGTGATGAGGGACTACAATATAATACTCTAAACAACATTAAAATGATCCTAAAATACCAATGAAATAATGCATGAACTATATTTAATGTTACAACTAAAATTGGGTAGAATGCATATTTCTATAATTGAAATCTATGGTTTTGATATCTACAATGATTTTTAATGAATGGAAATAAGATATGAATGCATGGAATGTGTTAAGAAATGATAATGAACATATTTTGTACTTTAAAAGTAGCTAAAATGACGTCGAACAGTGAAAACAAAAAATTGTTTGTCAAAATGCCTAAGAAAATCTAATATGCAACAAGAGTTTAATGAATTGTCTAAATGAACTAAAAAAATATGATTTATGCAAAACTAAGACTGGGAACAAGTTTCTATACCTAAAACTAACCATGATATGCATCCAAAACTAGTAAAACATAGAAAATGATCAAAATTAAATTTCAAAACTAAAGTTTGGCAGAAATTGCAATGAATATAAGTTTTGATAGCTTTTCAACACAAGGCTCATATGGTCTATCATGCAAGAATTAGTTGTATATCATGCAAATGCATGGAACCTATTTGAAACATTAAAATTATGCTTTTTAGAAAATAATTAGGAAAAAACAGGAGAAGTAACCCATTCAATGTTTATCCCCAAATTCCGATCAATCAATCACTTAATATAATTCAAAGTTAACAATACATTTGCAATTGCCACTCAATGCAATCAACTTCCACTCAACACAATCAACTATAAGGGAATTAAAACAAATAGCAACAATGAGGGTTTCTATTCTATTATATTTTCTATTAATATTATTTTATTTACAAGCAAACAAATTATGGTGACATAAATTTATCGTAAATATATTTATCTTTCAATTTTGTTAATTTAAAAATGTAACTTTTCTTTTTTTTTAATTTCTCTCTATGTTTGGATTAATCACACATAAGATTTTGCACAAAAAAGAAGAAGAAAGAATTAGATAAATGATGCAAAAAGCAATATGTCATAACCGAGATCACGACGGGACGACGAAAAAAAAACGGGTTTGAAAAAGATTTGGAGTCGCCACCATAGTTATTTCTAGAAAACTATGAAAAACTATAAAGATAAAACAAGTCTGCGAAAAATCAAATTTTCGGATCTGAGAGTCGATTACGTGCCTCTAATTAAACATGCAAGTTGATGTGATTTTCAAAATGCTAATTTTCCCAAAAATAATAAGACCAATAATACTAAAAAGAACCAAAGTATTTTTTGGTTTTTTGGGTCCGACAATGATTGACCTTGGTCCTACGTATTCTCATTAAAAATGAGAAATCAGGGTTACGTAGTTCTTTTAAAGATATTTGAAAAACTATTTGGAAAATGATTTAATTTTTTGGAGGTGAATCTGACAAGGACGGGCCTTGCTCCTACGTATCTCGCAATAGAGAATCAATGATCACGTAGTTTTTAAAAAGACTTTTGCTTGAAAATGTTGATGTTTTTGTATTTTGAAAATTTTATGTTTTTCTTGGTATTTTTGAATTACTTGAAAATATGTCTCACGACGCGAGCGGTCGGACGAACACTACAAGAGAAAAAAATTATTTTTGGTATTTTTGACAATGAGTGTCACACGGTGCGGGCGATCAGATAGACACTAAAAGAGAAAAAAAACTATTTTTGGTTTTTTGAAAATGAGTGTCACACGGTGCGGGCGACCGCACAGACACAATAAAGTGAAAGAGAACATTTTTCATTTTTTTAGATTTTTCTATTATTTTTTTGTAATTTTTGATAATTTTAAAATATTTTTGTTTTCTCTTTTTTAGAAAGAAAATTATAATGGTGGAATTAAAAAAGGATAAAAGTGGAAAAACAAAAATGTAAGGGTGCTTGAATAATGTGTGAGGTGCATGAAGTAAACACAAAACAGACCCAAAAACAATAAACAAAGACATATGGGTGCAAGATTATCACATGTGGGAATGTGCAAGTAAAATATAAAACAAGCCCAAAATAAGAGTAATACACAAATGAGTGGTGGAGTCAGTAAACTTGGTGGTGCAGGAAGTAGTCACTAGAGGTGTGTGTAGTGAAACATGGGCTGCAAACAGTAACAACAAACAAGTCCAAAACAAATATGGGGTGTGGGGCTAGCAAATATCAAGGGTGCGTAGAGAAATACACAAATAGTCCAACACAAATATTGGAGGTGCAAAGATTAAAAGCAGGGGGTGCGCAAGTAAATAACATGGTTAGACCCGATTTCTACTCAAACTAAACCTAATTAAAATTAAAGCTTCTTTTTTACCAATGGTAGCAGTCTCTTCTCGTTTCCCCACAAGCCACCACGACTCCAGCGGCTGGACATGCGCTCACCTTTTGGCCACCACCAACGACACCGGCATCCGCTGGAGGCCTCACCGGCGATGCCATCGTCGTTCACTCCTCCTTGTGTGAAACGCTCCTGCACTAGCATCAATAGTGTCTCCCCCGTTTCTTCAGCACGTTCGAGACATCACGACTTACCACCATCACACCAGCCTTCGCGACTGGGACACGAGAGCACCACAAAAACCAAACCCCTGACCGTCGCGACCCAAACCGCCTCTGTTCTGCCTATTTAAACTCTGACTCACCAGCGGCAACGCTGTCGGCGATGGTTCTATCTCATTCTCACTGTTTCTGATTTGTGTTGGGTTGAGATGATGAATTTGTTTTTAGACGAATGAAGATGATGATGTGTGTTGAAAGGGATGGAATTTGTGATTTGGTTTCTATTTATGCTTGTAGAAAATGTGGTGTGTATGCGCGATGACAAAGATGTTGAAAGGGATTGAATTCGTGGAGATGGAAAATGGTGTGGTATGCTGGTGTGCATTGTTGATCACAGTTAAATGGTGGATGAAACAAGTTCAACGCCTTAAAGATAAAATCCACTGCACCAATCACGACTCCATTTCCTTTTGGTTGTAAAATTGCAACTTTTACACAGGTTGATGTTTTGAAAGCAATTGACAACTTCAACAAAGACATAATCTTAGGAAAAGAAGGAAAATGAATCATATGGCAGACAAATGACGATGAAGAGACTCCAAGGGGAAGGTCTGAAGGGTGAGAAGGAATTGAAGGCTAAAATGGAGGTTCTTATTGGTCATTATTTTGGTTGGCTTAATGATGGACAAAAGACAATTGACATGGTTAGGTACAATATTTGGATTTCTCACAAAACAATTGTGATTTGGATATTTTTATTAAGATAGTTGGATTATATAGTATTTGGATTTCTCATTGTTAAACTTAGATATGGACATTGTAATAACAATTATTTATTTTAATGATACTCTTGATTATCTACTATAATTATAAATTCTCTACATTGCAAGAACTATTTTGAACTTTCATGATGATTTCGAATGTGTCCAAAATTGCGTACATATTGTAGAAAAAACCAATTTAATTAAAATTGTCAAACACGTTACCAATTGATCAAATCAGTAATTACCTACATATATATTCATATATTCATAAGTAATTAGCTATGAATATATTCATAGATAAATTGGTTACGACTAATTTACTTACAAACTTTTGCCTATAGACAATCCATAGATAAATTAGTTTTACCTATAGGTTTTGTGTGTTATTTACAAATTTTTATTTTATATAATATATTTATCTAAAATTGAATATTTTTATTATTACTATTAAGACGATTTAAGACAATAATAATAATAATATTTATTTATTTATTTATATATTTCATGGAGATTTCGAAGATACGATTTTATGTCAAAAGATAAAAACATAAAATTAGAGAAATATAATCAGTTTGTTATGCTTATTCTTGTATTACATTTAATTGCATTCTCACATGAAATGTTATCTTATTTATTTTATTATGTGTTAAATTAAAATAATATTTTGACATATATTTATAATAATTCAAATAAAAACTTAATCTTTTTTTCTTAATTAATTATAATGTTTAACAAAAGAAACTGAAAATTGCAATTAAACGTGAACTAATTCGTACCGGGAGAGTAAAGAAAATGGCGGTTGTTTACTAAAATAGTGGTGGTAAAAGTTTTGGAAAAATACTTATCCAGATTTCCTTGACAAAGAAGTCTTAGACAAAATAATAATAATAATAATAATATCTGTGACAATATTTTAAATAACAACAAAAAGAAAAAGAAAAACGTGGCATTTTCCTAAAAAATTGGTAGTATTAGGATAGCTACTTAACGTTGAGCAAAATTAAAAAAATATAATAATAATAAAAAAAAAAGAGTTGAATAGAAATAGGTGTAAGAAGAGGAAGAGAGAATGCATAGTGTATTTATATCTGAATCCAGATCCACCACCGTTTCAGCAACCCCAATTCCCATCGCTCCGCCGTCACAGCCATGTCTCTGAATCTCCGTCAGAAGCAAACAGGTAATCACTCTCAATTCCGATCTCTGCATTTTCCGATTCCCAATGAGCCCCGTCGTTTCAATTGCCACGCTAACCATCCATTGGCGTTTCAGAATGCATCGCGCGCATGCTCAACCTCAACCAGCCGCTCAACGCCACCACCGGCACGGCCAACGAGGAAGTGTACAAGATCCTCATCTACGATAAGTTCTGCCAGAACATTCTCTCCCCCTTGATCCACGTCAAGGACCTCCGCAAGCACGGCGTAACCCTCTACTTCCTCATCGACAAGGATCGCAAGCCCGTTCACGACGTTCCGGCGGTGTACTTCGTCCAACCTAACCAATCCAACGTGCAACGCATCGTTTCGGACGCGTCTAAAGCACTCTACCAGAGCCTCCACCTCAATTTCTCCACCTCCATCCCCCGGCCCCTCCTCGAAGACCTCGCCGCCGGAACCCTAAACTCGGATTCAATTCAGCGAATCTCCAAGGTCCACGATCAGTATCTGGAGTTTGTAACCCTAGAGGATAACCTTTTTTCGCTGGCCCACAAATCTTGTTATGTTCAACTCAATGACCCTTCTGCTGGAGACAAGGAAATCGAGGAGCTTGTTGAGAAGATCGTTGGTGGGTTGTTTTGCGTGTTGGCCACTCTCTCTGTTGTGCCGGTTATCCGCTGCCCGCGTGGCGGCCCTGCTGAGATGGTTGCTTCTGCGTTGGATCAGCGCATTAGGGATCATTTGTTGTCCAAGAATAATTTGTTTACAGAGGGTGGGAACTTTGTGAGCTCGTTTCAGCGCCCTGTGCTGTGTATTTTTGACCGGAATTTTGAGTTGCCGGTGGCTATTCAGCATGATTTTCGCTACCGGCCTCTTGTTCATGATGTGCTTGGGTTGAAGCTCAATAGGCTGAGTGTGCAGGGGGAGAAAGGTGGTATGAGGTCTTATGAGTTGGATTATGCTGATTCGTTTTGGGTTGCGAATGGATCGCTGGAGTTCCCGGAGGTTGCGGTTGAGATTGAGACACAGTTGAACAAGTATAAGAAGGATGTGGATGAGGTGAATAAGAGGACTGGTGGGACTCATGGTGCTGAGTTTGATGGGACGGATTTGATTGGGAACACGAAGCATTTGATGAATGCTGTGAATTCTCTGCCTGAGTTGACTGAGAGAAAGCAGGTGATTGATAAACATACGAACATTGCGACCGTGTTGTTGGGGGAGATCAAGGAGAGATCCCTTGATTCTTATGCTAAGAAGGAGAATGACATGTTGGTTAGAGGGGGCATTGAAAGGGGTGACCTGCTTGGTGTGCTCAGGGGGAAGGGAACAAAGATGGATAAGCTTAGGTTTGCCATCATATATCTTATTTCATCTGAAACCATTAATCAGTCTGAAGTAGAGGCTGTGGAAGCAGCTCTGAGAGAGTCTGAGGTTGATCCTGCTGCTTTTCAGTACGTGAAGAAGATCAAGTCGTTGAATGTTTCACTGGCATCAGCGAACTCTGCCAGCAGAAGTAATATTGTTGATTGGGCTGAGAAGCTCTATGGGCAATCAATTAGTGCAGTGACAGCTGGTGTAAAAAACCTTCTATCTAACGATAGGCAGCTAGCATTGGCAAGAACAGTTGAGGCCTTGACTGAAGGTAGGCCAAATCCTGAAACAGATTCATACCTTTCCTTTGATCCCCGGGCTCCTAAGTCTGGTTCAGGAGCAAGTAGCAGCCATTTGAAAGGACCATTTAAGGAAGCAATTGTGTTCATGATTGGTGGTGGTAATTATGTTGAATATTGTAGTCTGCAAGAGCTTGCACAACATCAGCAGCCTGCCAAGCATATTATATATGGAACAACGGAAATTCTAACTGGAGTCGAATTTGTAGAGCAGCTTACGTTATTGGGGCAGAAGATGGGTTTGGGCAATGTTGGTTCTAGTTCTACCTCAGCTCAGTAGTTCACAGGTGAATGTATTCACATTTCAGTTTACCAAATTATTCTTTAGTGTGCAAAGGAAAACCCTCAGACACAAGAAAAGTCAATCTGCTTTTGTTTTTAATTGTCTATAAACGATGAAGGATTACGAGCCTTACACTGTTTTCTTGATTATACAGCTAGTGGATTGCATATTTCTTGGTAGTTTCCTGTAGCACAGTCATATATGCTTTGTCTTCAATGTAGTGGATAGTTTTTTGAGAAGCATGGTGCGCCATTTATGTTTATTTTCATTCTGTGAGATGTTTTGATTATTGAGAATCATTTTGTATTAATTAAGATTGATCTGTTTGACCGATTAGGGAGTTCCACCTTAATCATTAATGTTCAACTCTTATAATGAAGATATGTTTATTATCAGGCTGATGTCTTTTATCATTTTTATAATTTTTCTCTTTTGTTGTCAATCCTAACATCAAGTCAAAATCGACAAACTGTTTGATGGCACATTTGTTCTGCTGTCCTGTATTTTACCACCACTTAATGGATTATCATCTCAAAGAAACGACTAACTTTTTTGCATAGCAAGCTTATGATGTTTTGGTTTGAATATGCTTTAATTTGACTATTTCTATGTTTTTAAATGGACTGGTGAGAACGTCTTATTTTGTATGCATTGGATGCCATACGGTTAAAATAGAAATTCAGAACTTTCTCTCGACTCCTGACAAAAATATCAATTTTAGTTTTATTTGTTTAAATTTCGAGATCAGCTTTCCATGAAAACATTTTCTAAAGGAAATCCAAATTCGAAAAGTTTCAGCCTACCTCTTTGTTTTCATTCTTAACAAACCAAGTTCATGCTTCTCGCTGTCAATATCTAACCCCATTTGCTTCCCTCTGCTCTTCTGCACACGTGTTCATTCCCATCCCTCATCTGCTGTGCACAAAATTTCGAATTTTTCTTTGTTTTTTTCTTTTCTTTCCTTTTTTTTTTTTTCCTTTTTGCCTATTTCCTGTTTTTTCTTATTTGTGTTAGATTCATATCTTCTCCTTGGTTTCCAAACTAAAAGTTTTGTCCTCCCTCTTTTTCTTGTATGTCATTTTTCTGTCTATTTATCTCTATTGTTTTTATATCATTATAGAATGATATATAATGGGTCTATATTTTTGGTTGAGTGCTAGTAACAATATATTATTAGTTAGAATTTATTGAAAATTACAATTTTTTTGTGGTTCTCATTTCTCATATGATGATTTTCCTGATTTACAAATGAAACGTGTTAAAATTTGATTTCTAATAAATTTCAACCAATAGTAAAGAGAGTATTAGAGGAAGTATTGTTAGCATAGCTGATATTTTATTTCATTTTAAAGTTGATCCTTAATTCTCCATTTTTCGATTTTCAGTATATTATTTTCCTCTGTTCAAAGATCACTGATTAATAATAATAGGTATTTGTGGGAGTTGCAAGTAAAAGTAGTGATTTAAATATCAGTTAGTGCAATTAGGGTGAGTTGCTCTGTTGTGGAGGATTCCTGTTAGGAAAGGTTTTTCCCCCTCATTGATTGTTTGATTAAAATTTACTTAGCACAATTGCATAAGTTTTAAAAGCTGTGGTGTTATGTGGTTGTTGCACTTTAAATGATAGGGAATGGATTAGCTTGAGCAACTGCTATTGGGCATATGTGCAGGGGATAATTCTTGACTCATTTTTTATTCCAAGGGCCAGACATAACTATGCACCAATAAATTAATCCCTCAAAGTGGAGTTAATAAATAAATGAAAACTATGTTCAATTATATTCCTATAATATTATAATTTTGAGAAAAATAAATGTATTATTTTGAATTAGGAAAAATATTTATTGAAAATAAAACTATATCCAATTTTGAGAATAATACTATATCCATTTTTCAATACATATTTTGAGACCTAGCAAATGATTCATTGTTGGTTTGAGAGAGTTTCCAAAGGCATGGCACTGTTAGAATGTGTATTCTGTCGCATGAAAGGATAATTAATACTTTTTGGTTGAAAGACTCTGTTGTTCATCTAAGACTCGCATGCAACCATGTGTAGGGTGTTATGAGTATTTTGTTTTCTTTTAAGTAACTGATATAATATGTCATATGCAACTATGTCTGGCAACCAATATTTTATGCATAGGGGAAATACATGTTTGTGATTTTTTTTATTCTTGGAGTAATACTGGTATCCCTTTATATTAATTTAACTTTATCTTTGCGAAAAATGGAAAGAAATAAATAGGAAGTTAAACAAAAAGAATGGTCAAATAAGTTAAACAAAAAAGAAATAAATTCAAGGCAAACTAAAATTTTTCCAGTGGTAAATTAAGTCTCAAATACAATCTGCAATCTGCCAGTAGGGTGAGTCAAGTAAGTTTTTATGAGATTATCATGACAATGGTGAATATTGTAAAGAAAATATAATCCTATATGAATTTGAAGAAACTTCTTTTAGAGACATTATATCTTCTAGGGGTGAGCAAGAATCGGTTTGGGTCGGATTCAAATCCAATTATCTCAATCTGACTCAATCTGAATTTGAAAATTTAAAATCACATCCGACCAATTATTGTCCCGAATTAGTCGGATTCAAGTACGATTATATACGAATGGATATATCGAGTTATCTAAATAAAAGAGAATTTTTTTAAGAAAGACGAAGAACGGTAACAGAGAAAAATAGCTCGTGCAGGGTGGAGGCCATGGAATGGTTGACTACATCTTTGCTGCACTCCTTCTCAGATCCTCAAAGTTTCTTTCCTTAATCTATAATTTTTTATTTTCCTAAATAAAGAGGAACCAAAACAACCACAGGTAGCCACACATTAAAGAAATAAACGAACAAAAAAGGAACCAAAGCAACGGTGGCCACCAAGTGGGAAAAACCCTAACGCCCTCCACCACGGCGACATCGACAGCAATAGCGCCACTACCGTCTCCCATAACATCGACAGTAACGACACCACCAATAATCAAAAAGATTCGACACCAAGAACATCCTTCAGAGTGATGAAGGGCACAAAAGAAAAATGAAGGAGGAGAGGGAAGGAGTGAGGGCTACCTTCAGAGTGACGAAGGGCATGGAAGAAAAACAAAGGATGAGAGGGAAGCAGTGCGACGGGATAGAATTAGGTTAAAATAAAATTTGAATTTTTATATGTAGCTGATTCGGGTCGAGTATCCATGAAATTAAAAATTAAGAATCATATCCGACCGCAACGATCCGTTTTTATCTGAATATTGTTATCCATTACAACCCGACCCGTCTAAAACTAATCCATTAACAACTTTTTTTCTCGGGTCGGGCAGATTTGGACTGGCCCGCATAATATGCTCAGGCCTAATATCTTCCACAAATCTTTTGTTATGGGTGTGGTTAAATTTTTATCAATTGAATGCTTATAAACATCTTTAAAAAAAAAATAATAAAGATGTTACTTAGAATCGAACTTATTGGAGATGATGTAAAAAGCATTTGATTCTTCTCATGACTAGATCCAATCTCCTAGTCCCTGTGGAAAGGAAAAAGAATTTCACGTTCTAGTGTCTATGCATTCACAATTAAAGGTAAGAAGTACTAAAAAAAAGAAAGTTCAGGCAAATAATAAAAGAAAAGATTAAATATATTTTTGGTCTCTTAACTTTCAGTGAATCTTGAAATTAGTCCATTTTGAAACTTTGAATCAATTTAGTCTTTCATCTTTCGAAATACGTAAATTTAATTATTTTAATCAAATTTTGTTAATTTATTTGATGTTTCATATGCATTCCAAGATTATATTTGAGTTATTTATACTATTTGACACATTTTTGCTTTAATGTTAAGTCAAATACTATTATGAAATGCGCTTGAAATGTCAAATAAACTTAACAAAATTTGATTAAAAACACTAAATTTACGTATTTCAAAAGATGAAGGACTAAATTGGTCCAAAATTTCGAAATGAACTAATTACAAAATTCACTGAAAGTTAAGAGACAAAAACATATTTAATCCTAAAAAAAAAAAAAATACCTGAAATAAATGATTGAGAACTTTGTAATAACACATTCATCCGTGAGCCTCTAGGATTTAAGTAGTATTTATAAATTTCATCATTTATTACTAAGTACAATTTTGATATTTATAGAATAAATTCTAGTCACTCATAACTTTCTAACTTTAAATAATTGTCACCATTGATAATTCTGATTTTTGATCTCTTCCATTAACGAGTTCCTGAACTTGATTCTTCAAAATCCCCACTTTCTAACAATCTTATCATAAGAAACATCACTGAAAAATCGAAACCTGTGGGAGTTAAAACATACTTCATAGAATGTGATGATTTGCAGAAGAGTGTCGGATACTAAGTTCAGCCCATTATAAATTTCATCCATAATACTTTGTAGCTGACAGATTTTAACTAATAATTTTGGAGAAACAAAATAATATATTCAAACTAAATATAATGAGTGTCCTATGTACAAATTTATTAGAGTTTAGTCTGTACCGGTTACAACGTAGGGTAGTGGAATTTTTTTTACTTCACCTCGTTTTTAAAGTCTGCCACTCCTTTCCAAGTATACACTGGTTCAGCAACCTCAAAGTCACTTAAACTTCCAAAATATTGGTTTGTTAGGTCAAACTTCCGACGCACTTTACCAGTGCCAAATAGAGCCACATAGAACATTTCATGGCAGACAAAATTCTTTTACAGGTAGGAACAAGTGACGCCTTCAGCATATGGAAGACTGATCCAATGAACGCACAAACAAATAATATTGTTAATAATAATACTATATATCCAATTTCGTAAAGGGTGCTGAATGCTTAGAAAAAATAAATCAGTCCTCAAAACACTTATTTGCATTATGTTTTCCATCTACATTCTATTCTTATGTAAGGCAATGCAATCATGAAATTGTTATTCCAAATGAAGTTAATCACGGGATCAACATCTTGTAATAAGGTTACACACATATCATCATCATCATAATAAAATATTTATTTGAGGATCAACTAAAAAAATAGTAACACATACCTAATCTTCCGGCCAGCCAAAGTAGAAATCACGTAATGTTGACACTGGCAAATTGATCTATTAAAAAAAACAGAAAATAAGCTGAGATTTATGGCAGCTGATACCACTACGCTACTAATTCACAAAGTTAAGTTCATCCAAAAATAAAAAAAAAACCACCTCTTTCTTACCTCTGAATGTTTGCCAGAAGACATGTTTCTTCCCTTTCAAACCAATTATTCTACTTTAAAATCTGCTTAATCACAGTATTTGTATGGTTATGTTGAATGCGACCATCTCTAACACTAAAATTATCTGACATCTATTGTAGACTGAAGATTTCTAAAACAATAAAGTTGTCACCGGCAATCAGTCTACCCAACTATATCCTGCTTGCTTCTTGACATTCTTTTCTTCCATCAAAACTCTCACACGCTCAGCATCTTCCCATTGTCTTAAATTAGCATACATGTTATATAACAATACATACGGAGCTGAACTTTCTGGTTCAAGTCTGATCAAAGCATCAGCTGCTACTATGGCCAATTCTACATTATTATGAACTCTACAAGCACTTAGTAATGCACCCCACACAGCCTTATCTGGTTTAAATGGCATGGTGTTAATCACATCCATAGCTTCCTTAAGCTGCCCCTGCCGTCCCAAGATGTCCACAAGGGAGGCAAAGTGCTCAACCCGTGGCTCAATACCATAGTCGGTAACCATGGATTTGAATTGTATCCTCCCTTCTTCAACTAGTCCTGCGTGAGCGCATGCATTTAAAACCGAAATGAAGGTTATATAGGTAGGGTGAATTTTAAGCCTTTTCATCAGTTTGAAAAGCTCTAAGGCTTCTGCCGCTAAGCCATGAGATGCATAGCCTCCAATCATTGCATTCCAAGTGATCACATCTTTATAAAGTTTTCTCTCATTAAATACAGTGCATGCATCAAGTATTGACCCACATCTCGAGTACATGGTAATAAGGGAATTATTTATCGGTGAATCAGGAAGAACAATCTTCGTGACAAGCTGATGTATCTGCTTGCCTAGGTAAAGATCCACCAACCCAGTACACACACTGATAACTGATGATAATGTGTGTTTATCTGGTCTCTCTCCCTCAAGCTGCATCTGAGAAAATAGCCTAACAGCACCTTTATAGTCTTCATTTTTCACATAACCAGCTATCATCGTATTCCATGAGATCAGGTTTTTGTGGGGCATCTTCTCAAAGAAATATCTTGCAAGATTCAAGTTACCGTTCTGCGCAAACCCACAAACTATCGAATTCCATGAAAGTACATCAGGACTGGGCATTTCCCTGAAAAGCTTTGAAGCTTCATCCATGTTCGAGATTTGAACATATCCACTGATCAGAGTGTTCCAAGAACAGGTATCACGCTTCACCATCCTATCAAAGAGTTCCCTGGCAGAGACTATGTCTCCCGCTTTCACATAGGACATCATCATTGAATTCCATGAGACCACATTTCGCCTGAACCTCCTTTGATCCTTTTCACCACCACCTCGATCATCTGGAATCTCATCAAAAAGGCGCCGAGCTTCTTCCACATGACCTCTTTGACCATAACCTGCAATCAGGGTGTTATAAGCATGCACCAAATTATCCTTACCACCATCATCACCACCAAATTCGTGCAAAATCCCAGCAGCCATGTCCAATTCACCGTTTCCAACAAGCCCTGAAATAAGGGCACTAAGAGAGGCCGAATCATGCTCAGGCATCGTCTTAAAAAAACCAACTGCCAAATCCACATCTCCATTCAGCAAGAACCCAGTGATCACAGCATTGGAGGACACAACATTACGCTCCGGCATGGCATTGAAGAGCTTCAAAGCCTGGTCCATCCTGCCATTTTTAGCATACCCACTGATGACCGTGTTCCAAGAGACACAATCTCTCTGGGGCATTAGCTCAAACAGCTTACGTCCTTCCTCAATGAACCTACTTCCACGACACGAAAAGTAACCCGAAACAATGAGATTCCAGGACACGATGTCCCTTTGGGGCATTTCGTCAAACAACTGGCGTGCCTTGACAATCTCTCTCCGATGCACGTACCCACTGATCATGGAATTCCAAGTAACAGCATTTCGGTGCTTCATGGAATCGAAGAGAGCTCTCGCTTCTCTTAATCTACCATTTCGAATCAGATTGGATATATATTTGTTGTGTTGGTGTAGCCCTGACGTGCAATAGGTACGGGTTAGAGAAGCTGAGGCATAACAACAGCTTCTTCTGCTTAATCTTCCGTACAAAGTAGCCATTAACAAAATCAAGACATTGAACAACGTCTGAGGTCAAGTTTCTACGATGTCATAATTCTTATTGGTAATATTACATCATAATAATATTTTTTATTGACAATAAAAAATCTCCTAAAACAAATTCTATTACGCCTTGAATACTTATCTTGATTCATAATTAAATACTTATTTAATAAATGGTTACGAATCACACAAAAAAAATCATATCACAGATCTGATGATGAAACTTGCAGAAATAAATTGTAGTAATTTATAAGCTTTACTAAGAAATTTATTGAAATGAACTATAATAAATATACAAAGAAAGTATGTTACTTCCTTAATTCAAATAATTATTTAAAAAATTCATCTAAACAGTTCTTAATTTTATAAAATTAAACATAATTGTTTTATAAGTTCTTTAGGTTTATTTTAATAAGTTCCAAATAAAAAATAATTTATCTCAAATTGAATTGAACGAAAATTTTCAATTCCTTTTATCAATGACAGCATTTAAAAATATTAGTATTCAGGGACGGAACTACATTGTGACATAGGGAAGCCACGGCTCCCCCAATTTTTTTTTTGAATTTTTTTATATATATTTATATATTTTTTAAAATTATATTTATATATTATTTATATTAAGTTTATAGTACGAAAAATTATAATAAGAGATAAAATAAAAAAATTTAATGGAGACATTGCTTTATAAAAAAAGATTAGGATTTTTATTTCTGGCTATAAGATCTTTCCACCATATAAATTATCATGAAAGTGTATGAAAAGAAATAAATACAAAGAGATAGATTGAAAAATAGAGGTTGAGAGACACATAGATTGAGATTGAAGTATACATTCTTGCATGATCTCTCATATATCAAGGTTAGTATCTTATTATGATTTATGTATATTAAATTTATTATTCTTTTTAGGATGTTTCTCCCAAATTAAGTTTATCTCAAATTAATATAAATCCTAATTATGATTTTTGGGATTCTTTTATGAGATTGGTATGAACCCTAATTATAATTTTTCCCAAATTTTAGGGATTTTGTGTTTTTCGTTGCCTATGGTAATTTTTTTAAGTTTTGAATTTATACCATGTTGCTTATTTAATTAAAGTGGTATGAGTTTTGTTATGTTTTGCACTATGATAATT